>Ga0209323_10001183_pt1 | contig 17203 bp, 18 predicted proteins | sample Rifsed19ft2_FD_184014 | JGI IMG/M metagenome (GOLD analysis project Ga0209323, IMG submission 184014) | Soil microbial communities from Rifle, Colorado, USA - sediment 19ft 2 (version 2) | ecosystem: Environmental > Terrestrial > Deep subsurface > Rock core/Sediment | place: Rifle, Colorado...
GGTTCCGAAATCGTACGTGAGGCCGGAGACTTTTGTGGAACAGAATGGTCTGATTATGCCAGATATTGGTCAAAAGGTTGTCAAATCAACCTATATGCAAGTTTGGACAAAAGCTACCCTTATGGGTTCATATGCTGCAGGTATAGATTTCTCGCTTGGAAAGAGAGTGAATGTAAAGATGCATGTTGAGAACCTTCAGGAACTTTCGGATGACGCAAAACAAGGTAAGTGGACGGGTATGTTGCCGGATCATACAATGACTTGGACTGAGGGTGAAGAGTGGGTGAGAAAATGGAAATGGGGTAAAATTCCACCACTTAAATAAAATGTTAAAAATTGCCGTAGTTGGAGATGTCGGAATTGATTATTACGAAAATCTTGACCTTCAAAAACCAGGAGGGATAGCATTTAACTTTGCGTATAACCTAACTCAATGCGGGATAAAAAAGGTTGCATTAGTAAGTGTTTTGGGAAGTGATGAGAATTCGGATGAACTTTTGAAATTGATTGAACATATTAATATCGATTCTACCCATATCCAGAAATTTGCTGGTTCTCCTCCAAAACAAAATATTTCGTTAAAAAATGGCGAGCGGAAATTTACCGGATATAGTCCAGGTGTTTTGAAGAAATGGAAATTGAGAAAGGAAGATCTGGAATTTATAAAAAAATATGACGCTGTTTTTATTCCCCTTTCCGATGGAATGGAAAACATTTTTAATGCTATTAAGACGGTAAAAGGTCCAATCAAAACAGTTGATTTTTCCCAGGATTACGAGTATGCAGATTTTGAAAAGGAAGACAATTTAATTACAAAAAATGTAAAACATTTTGACTTAATTTTCGTTGGCGGGGAAAAAAGGCACCGGAAAATGGTTCAATCACTAGCCAATAAATATCCAGAGAAGGTATTTATTTTAACATTGGGTAAAAACGGAAGTTTAGCATTTCACGAGGGGAAAAAATCTTTTCAACCTGCTTTGAAAATAAAAAAATTTGTTGATACAACGGGTTGTGGTGACGCCTTTCAAGCAGGATTTTTAGTAAGCTGGCTGGAAAAGAAAAATATAGAACTTGCTTTATTTAAAGGTACTGAAAGAGCATTGAGTGTGTTGCGACATATTGGTTCAACAGAATTAACTCTAAAATAAAATGATAATATGACTATAGAAAATAAATCTATACTTATTTCTCGGGATTTTCAAGGAAGATATGATGAAGAGATAAGATGTCTTTTTAAAGATCATAATCTTGAACCAATTACCCATTTGGGAAATGGCACAATCAACCATGCCTGGTTATCGAAAGATTTAAAGTCAACTTCTTATAAAATTCTAGTGGTTGGGCCAGTAGTTAACAGCGAACCTTTGAAAAGCAGGATTGATTCAGGTTATTCTGATGCCGATAAATATATAAAGGCTCATGAAATTACAGATGCAATCAGATTAAGAGATATCCCGGCAATTCAATTTTTAGATGCAGGGAAAATTTCTAAATCGGATATTAGTTTTGCATGGGGTGTGCAAAATGAAGCAAAAGGTACTTCCCTAGACAAAATTTGGGCTACTCTTTTATCAGATGATAAGATGACAATTGTTGAACAAATAGCTGAATATGTTGGTAATTGGCATGGAATTAATGATATAAAAAGTAGTAATTTTGAAGGTAGTGCAAAAGAATGGTATGAAAAAAGAATGGATGATTTAATTTGCGATGCTAAGACCCTACATATATTTAACCAAGATGAATCGATGAAAATTGGTTCAGCTTATAAAAAATTACTAAATAATACAGGTATAAATAATACTATTGGACTTATCCACGGGGATTTATTTCAACCTAATATTTTTGTTAATAAAGAACACGGCAAATATCAGGTTAGTAATATTATAGATTGGGAAACAGCTATAATTGGACATACAGGATACGAGCAAATTTTAAGTGCTTGGTGGTTAGCTGGTGAGCATGAAGGTAACAAAGAAATTTTTCATAATTTTGTAAAGTCAAGTTCTAATAACGGAGCTGGTTATGGATTTGCAAGGGAGGATACAAATAAAGCAATAGAGCTTGTAGATATGTTATGGCATGTAAACGTTATCGTATCATGTACTGCACTTCGGAAAATGACAGATATACCCAGATGGTTAAAGAACCTTGACCGTTTCGTCTCTTTGATTGAACAAAATGGGGAATATTCTAATTACTAAAATGGATATGAAAACGATAGTAATATTAGACAAGGCTCAAAAGGAACTACCACTTCTTTTGGGAGACATTTGCGCATATCTTGAGAAAACTCACAAGTTTAAAACGACGTTAAAAAACAAGAATGATTCGAAATCTTTAGTGACACAGGCTGATGTTGGAATACAAGAAATATTTGAGCAATGGGTATTTGATAATTTTAACAATCATACTGTTGTCGGGGAAGAAAAAGACATTAAGAATGATTCATCTGATTGGATTTGGTATATTGACCCAATCGACGGCACAAATCTGTTTTCAAGAAATATAGAAGAGTGGGGGGTTATTATTTCCTTAACCTATAAAGAGTTACCTTTAATTTCCTGGGTATATTTTCCGTATACAAAAACTATTTATTTTTCAAGGAAAGATAAGGGATCTTTTAAGAGTGGAATTAAAATTCAAACTTCTAAGGTTGACATGGTCAAAAAATCTATTATATCTGGGGTCTATCTTAATTCATTAGATAGAGAGGAAATAATGCTGGGTAAATTATGGAAAGAGAGTTTGTGGGGAATAGTTGGTAGATCTTTAGCGAGAGATTTTTGTGATTTAGCGGAAGGAAAGATTGATATTGCGGTATGCTATCAATGTTATAGTTGGGAATACAAGGCTTTAAATTTATTAGTTGAGGAGGCTGGAGGTGTTTGTTCTGGTTTTGCTAAGTTACAGTTTAATGTTCTAGAAACGAAACCTCAAAATATAACTGCATTTGCTAATAAAAGATTAATGGATAAAGGTACTAAATTAATTAAAGTTCCGCCATCCTTTGTATAACTTTGAGCGAAAGAGGTGGAATATTAAGCTATGGATAAAGAGTTAAAAATTAGTGGGGAGATTCGTGAAAAAAAAGGCTTTGTTGGTTTAAGGGAAATCTTGGTTAAAAAAGACTCGATGCTTATCACCGATCTTGATGACACCGTTAAAGAGCCAAAGAAGTGTCTTTGGTCTGATGGGAAAGAACGAAGATTACTTCCTGAAACATTAGTTGCCATGTTGGCAATTCACAATTCTGGGGTTAGATTGGGGATTGCAACTGAACAGGCATTTAGTCAAATTGAGCCTTTTATATCTGATATTTCTCAAATGGCAACAGGATCAAAAGACCCATATACATTATTCAATGGTTTGATTGTTGGTGAAGGTGGAAGTGTTGTTAATAGTAAAGATAAAGGTCAAGTTGTACTTGCTCCAAAGAGAGCGATTGAGGACAAAGAAAAATTTGTAGACTGGATCTGGAAAAACGTATCACCATCAAAGATGGAGGGTTGGTCTATATTGAAGGGTACGGTTCCTGAAGTAGCTACATATGTTCAATTGCCGCCAAAGGAAGATGTTTGTATAGCTACTGCAAGTCTTTGGGAAAAAGGTCCCCATATCGGAGAACACCCAGAATATATTGAGAGATACGCAAAAATAGCAAACGTAATTAAGACTGCTTTAAAAAAGTTAAACATCGATAGTCTAACCATTTTTGAGGCTGGAAATGGAACTTTAAGAATTGTTCCTAAATTTATTAACAAAGCTCATTCTTTAGAACTTTTGGCAACTTATGGATTTCTGGATTTGAATAAAACAGTCTACGCTTGTGATGGACCAAACGATGTAAAATTAGCAGAAAAAATTAAATCTAAAGATGGAGGTGTTATCGCAGTGGCTAATGCAGTTCCAGAAATTCATTTGTTGGCAGATTATTCTGCGAAAATGCCTTCAGGAAGGGGATTTGCAGAAGCTGTGTCTCAGATATTTCCTGAAGTATACGAAAAAGCATGGCAAGATTTCTCTAGAAAAGGACTTTCGGTATAGAATAATAAGTATGATTGAAAACAAAGAACAATCCATTTCTAGACAGGTAGTTTTTTTTGATGCGGATAAAACATTATGGCAAGTTGTTACAAAAGACGGATCTGACGACTGGGCAAGTAAGATTCAAAATGCAACTTTTGTAAAAGAAGATGAAAACAATGTTGTTAGAGTTGAAAACGGAACGAAATTTGTCCTTAAAGAAGGAGTAAAAGAATGTTTACAAAAGATTTCTCGGGAGGGAATTGGACTTGGAGTCGTAAGTGATAACTTACCTGAAGACGTAATAAAATTGGCTGATCTTTTTGGAATATTAGACTTTATTGATTCAAAGCTTGTTAATGTCAGTTTATGGGAAGGTCCATGTCCGAAAGAGGTAATGATCAAGGAAGTGGTTGAGAAAATCGGACCAGAGAATTTTTCAGGAATATTACTGGTTGATGATAAAGATTATGGAGAGGCAATGAAAAGTTCAGGCTATTCATTTATTCAATCTCCCAAAGATATTTTCCCTAAGGATTTGATATACGAACATTTCGGGATTAAAAATGTAGGAAATGGGGAAAATTCTAAATAATATAAGAAGATATGAAATTAGAAGAAATATTTAAAGTTGAAAAACCGATTATCGGTATGCTTCATTTGGATTATTTAGAAGGTGAGCATTTTAATGGGATTGGCGAAGTGGCTGAAAAAGCAGTTAAAGATATTAAATCTTTACAGGATGGCGGAATCGATGGAATACTAATCGAAAACTGGAAAGAAGAGTCAATTGGAGAGTTTGTTTCATCTGAAACTGCAGAGAATTTTACTCAAGTGGTTACAAAGCTTGCAAAGAACATAAAGGTTCCTTTCGGAATCAATGTACTTAATAATGATTATAAAGTAGCATTTTCTGTGGCAAAGTTAACGGGAGCTTCCTTTGTTGAACTTGATGTATTTGTTGATAAAGTAAAAACTGATTTTAAAAATAATGCCAATGCCATAAAAGACCCATTCATTATTGATCCGAAGCCGAATGAAATTATGGCTTATGCAAAAAGTATTGGAGCTGAAAAAATACCTCTTATTGTTTTTGTACAACCAAAACACTATATAATGCTTGAAAAGGATAAAACCATTGAGGAATCGACAAGACAGGCTATTGATGCAGGTGCCTCCGCAGTTCTTGTAACAAAAGCTACAGGGTTTGCTCCCACAATTGAAATTATAAAACGAGTTAAGAAAGTTGCCGGAAATACACCTGTTGGAATTGGTAGTGGTTTTAGTAGTGATAATGCTAAGGAATTTTTACCAATTGTTGATTTTGCAGTGGTAGGTACTTCTATAAAGATCAATGAAAAAACCGATAACCCAGTGGATGCCACGAAAGTAGAAAACCTCATGTCAATTACCAGATAATACCAAGGTAGATAATTTGACAAATAAACTGCGTTGGCTTATCCTACTTCAAATGGAAAGAGTGGGTTTGAATAACTTGGCTTCAAAAGAAAAAGAGTTCTTGGAAAGTGATGTTCGACAGATGGCTAGAGATTATGCAGAGCTCATCGGCTTGAACTATGACTTGGATGTTGCTCCATTCACAGGTGATGAGAAATTTTGGAATGTTGATTACATAAAAGGTAAAGATTGGGGATTAAGTACAATGGATGCTTATAGGTGTCTCGTTGATACCCATCGAACTGTTCAAATAATGGGTGGCATCAGGGAGACTGTAAACACACTGAAGAAAAATGGTGCAAGAAATATACGTGCTATTGATGCAGGAACGGGAACCGGAATCTTTGCTATTTACCTTGCTTCGTTGGGGGTGGATAAAGTTTATGCTCTTGAACTTAATGAAGAGACAGCTGAAGTAGCTGAGAAATTTATACATGCACAGGGATTTTCAAAGAAGATAGAATTAATTGTCGGTGATGCAACAAAAATTGAAATTCCAGAACTAAGGGAAAAACATGCGGATATTCTTGTTTCAGAAAATCTCTCCGCTGGGCTTTTATCTGAACCTCAATTTCAAATAATTGGTAACCTTTCACGATTCATGTCGGATGCAAGTGCGATAATTCCTTACTCTGCAGATCTTTCTTTAAGTTTAGGTAATGGAAATTGGAATGAAGTCGATTGGTATGGAAGAGAACCCACAGCGGTAGTTGCAGCGAAAAGACTTCCTTCCTCAGCTGAGTCTACCAGCAAACAAAGATATGCATCTGTTCAATCAGTTAAGGGAATGAATGTTCCCAGAATGTTAGCAGGTATGAAATTTGTTACGGATACAGAAACGCCAATTAACACGTTGTTTGTGACCACTGCATTTCAAATTAATTCATTAGGGGATGTTTATAAACTTGAATCTGATTCTGCTAATTATCTGGGTAAAACCATTGCAATCAAACTTCCTCACGAAGCATATCCTGAAGACAAACAAGTTGATGTTGAATTGGAATATGATGCTGGATTCAGTATCAAGAGAAATCCCGACTCATTAAAGGTGGATAGAAATAAAATTACCTTTAAAGGAATTTTGAAATGAATAAAGAACACGAGAAACTTTTGACTGATTTAGTCAAAATCAAATCTTTGTCTGGAGAAGAAGCTGACATAAAAGGCTATATTGGTGATTGGTTTGAAGAGAGAGGAATTGAAAGTTTTGAACAAGGCGACAATCTAATAGTCAATTTTGAAGGAGAAGATAGAAGTAAAGCTTTTATATTCAATTCTCATATGGATACGGTTGGTGCTGGTGGAGAATGGACAAGAGACCCTTGGAAACCTATTAAAGAGGGTAAAAAACTTATAGGGCTTGGTTCAAGCGACATGAAATCTGGAATGACTGCATCTATGCTTTTGGCTGAAAAGTATTCTGGTAATGCGAAACCTCCGGTCGATATGTGGTTCACATATGTTGTCAAAGAGGAAGTTGATGGCTCAGGTACTGAAAGTTTTGCACGCTGGTACCAAGATAGTGGTAATTTATCAAGATACAAAGACACGGCGGCAATATTTACAGAACCAAACAGCTTACGAGAAGTTGAACATGGTCATAGAGGAAATTATTTCCTATTAGTTGAGGCAAAGGGCGTTTCTGGTCATGCATCACGACCGGACCAACTGAAAGGTGAACTTGCCGTAAGAAAAATGTTTAAGTTTTCCGACCTTTTTCAGGAAGCAGTTACCTATTGGCAGAAAGAGTTTCCTGATAAATATTTTAATCCATCAATTACACTTGGTGAAATGACTTCTTTAATCGCGAATGCAAAAGGGAAAAAAGTATTAGATGAGAATGGAAATGAAATATTAATAGCAGTACCAGGTTCGCCAAACAAGTTTCCGGAAAGTTGTATTGCAACATTTGATTTACGAACGACACCTGATACACATGAACAACTTTATGAAAGGGTTATGAAAATTGCTGAAGCCAGCGATGTTAAGGTGAGCCAACTTTATCCTCCATCTGGAACAGGGTTTACAGATCCCAAAGAAAAAATCGTAAGGATTGCATCGACTATAAACGGAGAAAGAAAACTTACTGTTTCTCAAGCATCGGAAGATATGGGATCATTGACAGCGAAAGGAATAAAATCCATAATCCTCGGACCTGGGGAAAAAGATCAATGTCATATGTCAGATGAGTATTGCTATCCTGCTCAAATTCCACAGGCGGTTGATCTTTACAAAGCAATTGTTGATGCTTGGGCAAAATGAAATTTTATGGAGAGAGAAAGAAACAGGGAATTTCCTACTCCCCAACTTCTTCGTATTGATGGTATAGCTGGAATCCACTATCGAACCGACGCTTCACCAAAAGGATTATTGATTTATGGGATTGGAGCTCCAAATGTACCCGATTCTGGACATTTGCCTGATGCGCCGATTGTGTTAAACCATGGTTTGGATCTATTCGTACCTGACTATATCGGCTTTGGCAGAAGTGACGGAATTTTCACTCCGGAAAATTGCATTAAGACATTTACTCAACTTTATGACAATTTCTCCAAAGGATGTGTTGGTCGCAATACTTATGATAATTTACACGAAGAAATGCAATACGATCGGATATTGGTTGTCGGAAGAAGCCTTGGCGGAACTTATGTTCCTCTTCTGCCTCGTTTTAACGACAGAATAAAAGAAATCGCTATTTTTTCTGCTGTTGTGGATAGTAAATCACAAGGAAGTGTAGAAGGTGAAGAGACGAATAAACTCTTTTTGGATAGCATGAGGGAAGATGGATATCACCATTTGTATAGGGGGATACTTGAAGAAAATTGGGTTAGACATCTTGAAAATGAAGACGATCTTTCTCCAATGGATAATATACAATACTTGTCTGATGTGAAGTTGTTCATTGGCCATGGAAGAAAAGATCCGATTTGCCATTATTCCAAGTTACAAAGATATTACAATCAAATAATTGAGAAGTTTCCAGAGCGTAAAGAAAATTATAAGATGCAGATTTATGAAACTGGTGATCATGGAAAATCAACTACAAATTTAGCGATGACGAATTTTTTAGACTGGTTAAATTTAAAGAGATAATAAACGACTTCAGAATCGATTAGAAACGGAATTGTCGTATAATATTGGTTTGCTCTGCCAAAATAGATATGTCTAAAGAATTTAATATAGTAACCTTTAATGAAGGTTTTACTTCTGAAGGCGAAGCAGAAAAAACAGGAATTAAAGGCTGGAGTGATTTAGTAATTAATACGTATGGTTTTGGAGATTCCGCTGAAACAAGACAGCAACAATTTGATAGCGAATATAAAAATATTAAGGAAGGAAAAATTATTGCAATAACAAAGGAAAATATAGTCATTGCCTCCTTAGTTGTGGTTCAAAGCAAACGTTTTCAAGAATATTTGGCATATGGTGTCAACGGAATTGCAGTTGCAAAGGAACATACAGGCAAAGGCTTGGGTACAACTTTATACAAAGAAATGATAAAAAACACTGATGCTGATATAGTTGTGGGATCTACTAAGACACCCTCTGCAGTTGTTGCCAGATCCAAAGGTTTGGTACTGGGAGGAATGAATACATTTTACGGGTATTATGAAACCACATCTGAAGCTAGTTGTGGTTATACCCTTGATCATGAATATTTTCTGAAGCGTGACACCGAAGGAAGGAATGCTGATCCGGAAACATCAGTTTATTTAAAAAATACAAGTACTCTTCATGAAGTTGGTGATAAAAACACTGCAGTAATGCCGTTATTATCAATTAGAAAAAAGTTATTATATGGTTAATAAGGAAATGGAAAGTGTTTTGATTGAAGACTGGTACGAAATAAATCAACTTGATAATGGTATTGTGTCAATTGGAGAGCCTCATCACCGGGAAGAAGTCTTTTGCTACTTAGTAAAGGGTGAAGATAAAGACCTGTTAATTGATACAGGGATGGGTGTTATATCAATAATGAAAGCTTTAGAAAAAATACGAAATTCAAATAAAGATCTTGTTGTTGTTAATTCTCATGCGCACTTCGATCATATCGGAGGAAATTCTCAATTTGAAAAAGTATTAGTTCCTGATAATGAATGGGAAATTAATAAAATTTGTGAAGGTTGGGATCACAATTCACTGGAGTGGTGTGGCTTCAGTGAAGGGTTTGAAAGAAGACCTTCGGATTTTGAAACCGAAGTTTTTGAGATTCCGGGATATGAGAAAATAACACCTATACTTAAGGAAGGATTTAAAATCGATTTGGGTGACAGAACAGTTAAAGTATTGGAAACTCCCGGACATACCCCCGGGAGCGTTTGTTTTTTAGAAGAAAATAACGGACTTTTGTTCACGTCTGATCTCTTATACCAAGGTCCACTTTTCTGTTTTGGGGAAGAAAGTTCCGTTGAAAACTACTATGCGAGTTTGAAAAAACTTCAGAATATGGAGAAGGATATTAAGTTTTTATATCCCGGTCATAATTATTCAACCTCACCGGTAAATTTGATTGATTCAGCCATTGAGTGTTTTGAACGGGTTATTGATAAGGATAAACCTGACTTTGAGGAAAAATTTCACGATAAAATACTTCTAGGATATTCACAATCTTTTCTTCCAAGATTAAGCGTTTTGGTGGATAGTAATGTTATCAATTCATAATCGAAATAATGTAGTAAACAGTTGTCTGACGATACATATTATTAAAAAGACACTTGCTGTTTTTAATAAAAAAAAGCAAAAAATGAAATAATTATCTTGAATTACTAAATGTTAAAATCTTGCTTTTTAGGTTTATTATTTCTATAATTATAGGATAAGGAAAGATTTCTATACAATGACAAGAGAAACATTTAGTTTGAGATTTATTGAATGGAGAAAAAATTAGTTGATAAATAGTAAGTCCGCACTTGTGCGGGTTTCTTATACCAAAAATATATTACAAGTTATTATTAATGAAGAAAGAAGCGCAGAGATCAGAGATAGAAGTAATTCAGGTTAAAGATCTTTTTGCCAACATGATCCTTGAACAAAATTTAAAACCCGAAGGCAATTTGGTGAAATTGCGTAAAGATATTGTAACAAGATCTTTGGGATATGCTCAGAAAAACGAAGGTTTTGGTAAACAAAAGTTATATAGAACATGAGTAATATAAATATAAATTTTATTGAGGGTTTACTTAAAGAGTCTGGGAAAACGATCTTGAAAGAGCAATCTGAATCCAGAATAATTGAAAAAAGCGACTTAAAAGGTTTTGTTACGAATGTGGATGCAAACATTGGCAGGTTAATTTTCTCAAAAATAAATAAGTATTTTCCGAAGGACTCGATTGAATGCGAAGATGGTATCCAAAACAAACAAGGTAGTTCAAACCGTGTTTGGTATGTAGATCCATTGGACGGAACTACTAATTTTATTCATGGTTTGCCGTTTTTTGCTGTTTGTATAAGTTGTTATGATAAACAGAAGTCAGAATTTGTTGTAAGTGGTGTTTATATACCTTTTTTTGATCAATTATTTATGGCCTTTGGTCAAGACTTGGTAAAACTTAATGGTATGAAAATTACGGTCAGTAAAACAAAGGTGCTAAAAGATTCCCTTATTTTGTCAGGCTTTTCTTATAAGTTAGAACAAAATGGATATGAAGCCACAACGTTTATAAAAATCTCCTCAGTTTCTAATGGAACACGTAGATCTGGCTCAGCCGCATTCGACCTATGTTATGTCGCTGCTGGTTTTGCAGACGCTTATTACCATTTCAATCTTAAACCGTGGGACATTGCTGCTGGGTGCCACATTGTAAAAAATGCTGGCGGATATATAAGTAATATTAATACTGCGGGAACGTTCAACCTATATAATAAAACTGTAATTGCGTCAAACAACTTGATTCATAGAGAACTTAGTATACAATTGCTTGAAAATAACAGTATATGAAGATATCTTCCAAAATAGTTCGTGGAGGGCAGGATGTGAAAAATCCTTTGGAATTTCCTACACCGAATTTAGTTTTAAATTCGGCGATTCTACTAAAATCCGTAGAAGATGGATGGAATATGTTCACAAATGAAAAGGTAGAGAATGTTGCTTATCAAAGATATTCAAACCCCACCGTACTAACCTTAGAAAAAAAATTTAAATGTATTGAAGGATCAAAATACTCATTGGCTGTAAACTCCGGTATGACTGCATGCTACTTAGTTTTCCGAGCTCTTTTATCCTCAGGAGACCATATCATTACACAACATAGTTTATATCATGAAATAAGCGATCAAATTAAAATTGATAAAAAGAGTAGCGGAGTTAATTACACCTTCTTGGAAAACTATTCCATAAAAAATTTCGAAAATTCTGTTAGACCGAATACTAAAATGATTTTTGTAGAATCACCCACTAATCCTGCGATGTACGATGTAGATATTTCCTCGCTCGCGAAATTGTGTAAGTCAAAAAAAATTGACCTAGTTGTGGATAACACTTTACTAACACCAATTTACCAAAAACCACTTGATAAAGGAGCCACTATTTCCCTTTACTCAACCACAAAGACTATAAACGGCCATGGGGATTCAATGGGTGGAATTATTAGCACAAATGACATCTCCATATATAAAAAGTTGAGAGAGTTTAGAGACTACACTGGTTCAATTATCGATCCTTTCTCAGCGTGGCTTACTATAAGAGGAATTAGAACATTATTACTGCGTCTTGAAAAGCATTCCCAAAATGCGATATCTGTAATTAATTTTCTCAAAAATAAATATCCTCAATATAAAATAAATTATCCAACTTTTTGCCCAAACTCTAAAAAGAACGGGGTTTCGGGTGGTGGTGGTATTTTCTCTTTAGAGTTAAAAAGCAAAGAGCAAGGTTTAACCTTTATTCGAAGTTTAAAAATGATTCGGATTGGAACTACTTTTGGCAATCTCGAATCTTTGGTTTATCACTTTGGCGGATTTGCCAGACCTTCTCGAGACATTACTAAGATTGGGATACCGCTAGGGTTAGTTAGATTATCGATAGGTATCGAGGACGTTAACGATATTATATCGGATATTGATCAAGCACTGACTGAAGTTGTAGAAATAATATAAACCTATGGAACCAATTTGGAAAAAAGCAGTAGGAGAATATATCTTTGATGAAAAAGGAAGAAAATACTTGGACTTTACTTCAGGTGTGATGGTTGCCAATATCGGACATGCAAACAAAGTTGTTGTAAAAGAGATACAAAAGATTGTAGAAAGTAATTTGTTATATTGTTATCGATATCCTGTTAGAGCTAAACAGAAATTTAGGAAATATCTTTTAGATTTTGTAGATGGAGAATATTCACAAGTTTGTTTTGCTGCAACCGGGGCCGAAGCTATTGAGAACAGCATGATGATTGCATCAAGATATTGGGAAAGTTTAGGGAATAAAGATGGATTTTTTGTATCATTTTCAAACGCATACCATGGTAAGACACTTGGGGCATCTCTTCTTAGTGACATTAAACGTTATAAATCTAATATATTGGAGGCACCTTGTTCCAATCTTGTTAAAAAAGTAAATTTCCCTACCAATAAAAATGAAGAAATAGAAACTATTACTAAACTTACTTCCATTAAGAAGGGTTGTATCGGTATTTATATTGAATGCATTCAAGGAAGTACACTTCTTAAAGCTAGTAACTCATTTTTGAAAGAACTGAGAAAATTTGCAACCAAAAATAAGATTCTCTTAATCGTAGATGAAATTCAAACTGGTTTTTACAGGACCGGACCAAAATTTAGCTACTATAAATCGGGTATTAAACCCGATATGATTTGCGTTGGAAAAGGGTTAACTGCAAGTTTACCGCTTTCTTTAGTTCTTTTGGTTAGAAAATTAACAAACTTCACCAGTGAAGGACTAGATGCATCAACTCATTCTTCGAATCCACTTTCTATTGCGGCAAGTATTGGTGCTCTAAAAGTCTATAAATCTAAGGCATTCAGGATTAACTTAAAAGAGTCGGTTGACGGATATGCAAGTATGATGAAGAATATTTCGAATGCCGTTTTGTCTAAGGTTGATACCATTCATCCTGGTGGTGTGTTTGGTGGATTGAAATTTAACCTAAATCCAGATCAAAATTACAAAATAAATAACTTTGTTTATGAGTGTAGAAGGAAAGGTCTTTTCTTGCCTTTGGCAGTTGGTCAAAACTCGAATATTGTTAAATTTACCCCGCCCCTTACGATTAAAAAAACACAGTTAAAATTTGCAGAACAGGTCATCATTCAGACCTTGCGAACTCTTCAATTAACTGGAATCTAACTAAAATTTTATCTTGTAGATGCTTCAAAAATAATGTCACCCTTTTGTAAAATTGCCGAAGCTTCTGCTGTAGCATAGCAAAAGGGTTTGCCATCGAACCGATCTATATATATAGGGATTGATCCTTTTGACTCTAATTCTAATTTAGATAGTGCAGTTGCCTTGAGACTACCATTTTTGTCGGTTTCTAAGAATCCTGTTCCGTGCCAGGGTTGGACTCTTGAGGTTGTCTCTCTTATTGTAAATATCCCAAGACTTGATCCATGTTTTGGATTTATAGTGGTTCTTAGTGCAAATGGACTTGCAAGTTGGGCCACTTGAATTCCAGTAGCAATATCACCCAGTTCTAGCGAATTATGACAAATTGCCGCATTCCATGAAGTATTGATAACATGCTCTCTAAAAACACTAGAATATGTACGTTTGTCTAAAAATATACTTCTTATAGTTCGTAAATAAAGATGGTCATATTCTATGCCAGAATTTTCCGCGAAAGATTTCATAGGATGGTACGGTAGTGAAATTAGTAAGGACTTCCAGAGGGGTATAAAGCTTTTATCGGAATTTTCTGGATCATCTTGTGGGTCAAGTTGTATAGCCTTTTTAATGCTTAAATCTATATTTTTTGGATCAAGAATGGGGAGCATAATATGGTTATATTTGTTAAGAGCTTTGTCATAATTTTTTCTTCGCAATTTTGATTGTTTTTCAGTAAGTTTTTCATTAAGAAAATCATCATAGTCGTAGAGCTTCATAAATTTAAGACCTAAGGTTTTGATCCACTCTTTTAAATTGTTTTGATAGTTCGTAGTGGATTCTAAGGTGTAGTCGAAAACATCTTTAAATCTTTTCCCTTCGCTTAAAATTATAAAGTGCACTCCCCATGGATAAAATTTATCGATTAGTTCTGCAAAACTATTTAAATGAATAAGCGAAGCAACCTCTGCTAAATCCGTCAAGCTTTCATCTCCGTCATTTCTTCTTAGCGGGCTTATGTTTTTTCTGGTAAACATTAAACCGACGAGGTTAATTGGTTCTTTGTTATAATGAGCCATCAGAACCTTTTGTGATAACTCATCTGAAGATATTCCTTTGTTCCTTTGTTTCCTAAAATGACTATCTGATAATGCTTCGATAGTAAACAAAACGTTTTTGTTATCTGAAATTTTATTGGAAAATCTGTTCGCAATAGCGTTTTTTCTTGACTCTACATGTTTTCTCGAGCCTTTAATGATCGCTGGTATGAGAGATTCTGTAATTCTTTCTTTGTTTATAATTTTACCCACCTTAACTCTGTAGTCTTTAGAATAAAGATTAATCATGGGAGATAAAGCAAGCTCCAAAAGTCTGTTTTGAAATAATCCATTTTTCATGGTCTGGTGTATTTTACTATGGTTTATATAACATTTACCAAAATTGTTTAGGACGCGATACATTTCGGAATGAATGAATTCCAAAATGAGTCACGAAACAGACAGAAAAAGATATATTCTTCCCTACTTGAGTCAGGGTAACTACAATACCTTGATGAAGTTAATATCTCCACAATTGGCAGATCCGGCAGTGTTTCGGAAACATGTTTTGGATCATTACTACAAGTATGGCTGGAAGTCCGCAGTGCATGCATTTGGTGTGAGGAAATCAACCTTATATGACTGGAAGAAAGTGTATGAGGCTTCAGGGAAGAAGGAGACCTCTCTTATTCCCTCATCAACAAGGCCACACAACACAAGGGTAATGACGCTTGATCCAAGGTTAGTTGAGTTTATCAGAAGTATGAGGGTTGAATATGACCATATCGGGAGGGCAAAAGTTAAGTACTTTTTGGATGAATATGCAAAAGAACTGGGAGTTGCCTCATATGGGACAACTAAGGTTGGTCTTATTGTCAGACGGAGAGGTTTTAATTTTGCCAAAGTCAAGCAGGTCCACAAAAGAAATCCATTGACTTCAAGGGTAAAAAGATCGCCTGAAGAAAGGGTCCCGGGTTATATCGAGATGGATACAGTGCATCTGTGGGTACTAGGCAAGAAACATTACTTTATGACAGTAGTGGATGTGGCAACCAGGTTTGCCTGGGTAGTCAAAGTGAAGAAAGCAAGGTACAGGCAGTATTTGCTTTAAATGAGTTTGTCGAACAATACAATTATGGAGTGAGAGTGGTGCAAACAGACAATGGAAGTGAGTTTTTGGGAGAGTTTGGAGTGTACCTTGAGACACTTGGTATCAAACATGAATTTATCTATCCCCGTAGTCCAAAGATTAATGGATATGTTGAGAGGTTTAACAGAACCTTTAAAGAAGAATTCTTATACAAGTATGAGTTAGATATTTCAGAAGAGAGATTTAACCAGAAGTTAACAAAGTATCTAATCTGGTATAATACCAGAAGACCACACCAGTCACTGCAGATGAAATCACCAACGGAGTATATGAAACAGTTAACCTAATTTTCCGGAATGTATGCGTCCCATACAAAAATTTGACAAAATGTAACTATAGGTATATATTTAGCCACAATTAGGAAATATGATAAGTTCGTATATCAAATTGATGGAAAGGAGGAAAACTAGTTAATAACTAAGTAGCCCGCACTTGTGCGGGTTTTTTAATACTAAAATATGTTAAAAGAATTTGATAATAAAGAAAAAATAAATTATCGAGAGTCATTAGGGGTTTTTGAAGAAACAGCACAATTGAAGAGAGTGATGATGTGGGGACTTCCGGGGACCGAGACTATTTTAGGTCAGCTTTTACCAAAAAGCAGGAGCTGCTTCGAGAAGTCCTTTAATGTTCTAAAGGCAAGAGACGAGATGGAAGGTGCAATGGATTTGATTAATAAGGAGGGTGTGGAAATTTTTATGGTTAAAGATGAATGGGCGAAAATGATAGAAGACAAAGGTATTAAAGCCGATCAAAACGCAGACGAGCTTAAAAAAGATTTGAAAGAAAGAGGAAAATATTTATATTTTAGATTTAAAGATGAAAGAGATAAAGAATTGGAAGAAGAGAAGAAGAAAGCATTAGAAAAAGGAGAATCGGTTGAAAAACTGGCAGATTTAGATGTATTAGATTCAATTGATGTTGTTCTAGGTGCAGATGTAGCACGTTACGGTGAAAACGCAGCTGTGGTGATGAATCAGCAATTGTCAATGCAGGGATACTTTTGCAAAGATGGTGAGAATGTTCCGCTTGCTAATATTTTTTATGCAAGAGATCAATCAAATCTTATTGGAACAACCTGGGTTTGGTCTTCAATGAAACACGATATAAGGAAAGCAGAGGTCGATATTTATAAAGATGTTGTGAGGCATTCTGGCATTTTAAAAGATAGTGGAGTTGTAGAAGTGGAAGTCGGAGAAAAGAATGGCAATCTTGCATTATTTGAAGGTGGAGATGGTATTGTTAACAACG
>Ga0209323_10001185_pt1 | contig 17185 bp, 26 predicted proteins | sample Rifsed19ft2_FD_184014 | JGI IMG/M metagenome (GOLD analysis project Ga0209323, IMG submission 184014) | Soil microbial communities from Rifle, Colorado, USA - sediment 19ft 2 (version 2) | ecosystem: Environmental > Terrestrial > Deep subsurface > Rock core/Sediment | place: Rifle, Colorado...
TAAACCATTAGGGGTAACCCTAACAGGAGGTCGTTTTCTTTGCAATGGCTTCGTTTTTACCTGTACTGAAGAAATACTCTGATGTAAACTAATTCGCTGATACTTTAAGACAAAATAGCAAACTATGGGGTATAATGCTTGATTGTGAGGGCTTTTAATATCGCTTCCCTGACGTTTTTACCGCTAAACCAACCTTTAAAATAGACAAGCGTAGGCTTACTTCTATTCCACTCATGCAGATAGTGTTTATTAATTTGTCCGCCTTTTTTTAAAAATTTGTTTACAAGTTGATCGACTGTAGGTTGTCTGTTAATGACTCATTGTAGCATAAATTCTGCCGCTGTGGTGAAGGAATTCGGAGGTGTTTAACACTTATTCCCTGTATATTACCCCCAGATCAGATGAAAAATGACTCGTCGGATTATCGTAGCTAAGTATATAAGGAGGGTTGGGAACTGCTTTGAAGGTTAATGTAAGAGTATGGGTTTCCCCGGGATTTAAAACTGCCTCATCTGAGGCTGTTGGTTTTGTAACTACTGTCTCAGCGTGCAGCGTAAATTCCTTGGCATTAACTCCGAGAGCCGAGCTGTAACCGTTTTTTAATACTACCTCCGCATTAATATAATTATTCAGTTCCCAGGCCGATATAAGGTTCGCGGTAAATTCCCCGCCCAAATCAACACTTCCTAACGAACTTATTTTCAACGCCTTTTTTTGATTAAGAGTTTGGCCGGAAACCGGTGTGGGTGTTAATTTTGAATCCCCTGAATCCGAAGTCGAAGTGATTTTAAAACGATCACCAGGAATCGGCGATGATTCCAGGGTAAATTCCCTTGGTTTTTCATTGGGCAAGCCGGCGTCGGGATTGGATTTAAGCAAGCTAACGAAGATCAAACCGATAACGCCGATTATTGTTACGAATAAGATAAAGATAAGTAGGGCAAATCCGTTATTATTTTTAGTCATCCTTTACAAATTAATTTTACTGAATTTTTTCTGCAATTCCGGATAATAAATCACTGCGGTTTTTGCCAAAGAAGTAGTTTCTTTGTCTGCGATACCCATGTCTATCTCTTCCAGTTTATCTCCCGTCCATTTCTCCAATCCTCCCCCGGCTTCCTGAAAAAGATAATTGGTTATTGCCCGTTCCAACCTTTGTTTCAGATCAGGGTCGGTACGTTCGCTTAATCCGTACGCAGATAGTGATTTAGGATGAAGTGTTTGTCCAACCGACCAGATTTCTATACTTTTCTGCGGCCAGCCGGCTGGTTCGCTGGCCAAATGCTGGGTCCAAAGATTAAAATTTCCCTTGACCTTTTCGAGGGCTTGGTAAATTTTTTCATCTTCGGGGGTTTGACTGACTACCTCCCAGGCAATCTGCGGCCGTACATCTATCTCCAAATCAGGGGCAGCGGCATCCATGAATATTAATTATGACACAACCCTTTTAACTCTGCCGACCTTACCATCGGTTAACATAACCTTAAGGCCGTGGGGATGGGAGAAACTGTGAGTCAGAATCCGATCGACCACACCAGTTGATTCAACTCCCGTTTTCTGATTATGCTTTTCGATAATGACTACAGTTAATCCCGGTGCCAATTGATTCCTGGTTGGAAATGAACTACCCATGAATGGATTATACGGCATTCTTAAATTTGAATTCACGCAGATACCTGTATTGGATAATAAAGGGCTGCGTTTGGTTTTTCACCATTTCCAAATCTCTTATTATATTTTCTACTTCATTAGAATGAACATACCAGGGCGGTACTAAAGTTAAGTGAATATTATCTTCTTCAATCCAGCGAACGGCTAGCCTTTTGTGCAAAGCTTGCCAGTTTGTTATTTCTTTCTTTAATTTTTGGGAAATTTTTATCCCTACAAATACTCTCAACATAACTGGAAAAAGTATATTCGGCAAGATCTTTAGGGTCAAATTCCCTGTATAATATTCTCTATGTTCAAAGATGAGGCGGAAATTAGCGTTCAGGGGGGACGCGGTGGCGCGGGAATAGTTTCCTTCGGAAAAAAGATGGGGTCGGGCCCCGACGGAGGAAACGGAGGCCACGGCGGCGGCGTTTATTTAGTCGCAGTTAACGATATTACCCTTCTTACCCAATTCTCAACCCAAACCGTATTTGAAGCAGAAGCTGGTGCAGTCGGTGGCAGGAACCGCAAGACCGGAAAAGACGGCGGGGATTTAGTAATTATGCTTCCTGTGGGAACTACTGTTATTGACAAGAAAACCAAAGAGATTCTTTTCGAGATGAAGCGCATCGATCAAAGAGAGCTTATATGTAAAGGTGGTAAAGGCGGACGCGGAAACTATGAATTCAGGAGTCCCCGTAGAACCACTCCCGAATTTGCCCAAAAAGGTCTTCCTGGTGAGAAAAAAAATTTAATACTTAACCTGAAACTTATCGCTGATTTTGGCCTGATCGGTCTTCCCAACGCCGGTAAAAGCAGTCTTTTGAATGAACTGACAAACGCCAAAAGCAAGGTCGCCCACTACCCCTTTACAACCCTTATCCCAAACCTTGGAGTATTTAATGGCAAGGTTATCGCCGATATTCCGGGACTTATCGAAGGAGCTTCAGAAGGGCGAGGTTTGGGAGTATCATTCCTGAAACACATTGAAAAAGTCTCAATACTTCTACATTGCATTTCTTCGGAAACCACCGATCCTCAAGCTGACTATAAGATAATTCGGAAAGAGTTGGGACATTACAACAAAGAGTTACTCAAAAAGCCGGAGATAATTCTTATAACAAAGTCGGATTTGACCGATCAAAAGACCATCGAAAAGGTTATGAAAAAGCTCAAAAACAAAGCCAAAAATGTTCTTCCTGTATCCGTTTATGATTGGGAAAGTATAGAACATTTAAAAACTATTATTATTCGTTTTTTCCGGTCTTAACACGCACATTTAATCTCATTTTGGGCAAACTATATTATTCATTTTCCAAAAAATCTATTTTTTATATCATGATTACGACCGCTTTTTCGTCCCTCATGAAAAAGGATTAGAAGTCGCATAATTGCCTGTCAACCGGCAAAAGAGTCAATGACAGTTTGGTACGTTTTCGTCCGGCACCATCGATAGCCATCCGCTTTGAGAAGGATTTGCGCTATTTAATGTGTAATTGGGGGCGTAGTAGACAATACTGTAGTTGGGTATTATAGTTACTGACGGATTTATTGTAAGATTCTCACCGCTTCCTATATTTGAAGTGAAAAAAAAATTTCCTCCGGAGTCGGTAGTCAATTCTTTATACAAGCTGTAATCAGGTAATCTGACAATTTTAACTTGTACTCCCGATAAATAGCCTTCGTTAGGGTCCCAAACTTTATTGCAGTTAACGTCCTTAAAAACTTTTCCGCCGAATGTCACACTAATTCCCTGCGGAACAGTAACAGACGCTGAACACACTCCGGTAATAGACCCGTCTGATAATTTCAACTGCAGTCTTATAGTGTAGTTACCGGGAGATGAATACTGATGGGTTATAGATCCATTTTGTACGGACATATCAGTATCCCAACTTCCATTATTATCAAAGTCCCACTGCGCCCCGGACATATATTTATTTCCTCCGTTATAAAGCCCATAAACGAATTTGATCGACATACTACTTTCCTCATCGGCATAAGTAACTATTTTGCAATAGGCGGTTGATTGGCTGGTGGGTTTAGGGGTCGGAGTTACGGTTTTGGTTGGCATGGGAGTGTTTGAAGGTTTTGTAAGGGTCGGAGCATTACTTGGTTCAATTTGATCTTCTAACGGTGTTTCGGTTATAGCCGCACTTTGTTGGGTAGTATTCTCCCTCCTCTTGGATAGACTTAAATATAAACCCCCTCCCACAAGTACAACTAAAAAGATTATTAAAGGTATAAAAAGATGAATTACTCCCTTTTGCATTAAATTAATATTTAATTACACTGCTCTTCCCAGGCTCGCAAACATTTCTGTTTTTGATCACACCACGAATATCCTGCTGAGGACATACAACCGTGTTCGTCTCTGTCTTCCCCAACCAGCTGATTAGTCTGGATTATGATTCTCAGGGAAACATATACAGCGAATAAGGTGGACGCAGCAATCATTATAACAACTGCTAAATATGTTCTCCTATTCATTACCCTTTACCCCGATTCCGTAGAGAGCCCCACCCCGCGCGGTATTTCATTTTCCCTCATTTTATTAATTCATAATAGCAAATTTAAGGATCAAAAAAACAGCGGGCCAAATTTGCACAGTCCCTACTTGTGGCGAGTGTAGTCGAACCGGCGAGCGAAATAAATCGTTTATTTTTGATTTATCAACTTCAGTTACACTTCAAAGCGGTAAGACATTGAGTCTTTTGTTCACCGGTTAGGGAATTACAGGGGCTGCATAAGTTCTGGTTTCCCTGTGTGGAATCCCCCGCTGACGAAGTTGGCACTACAAAACTCGTGAACGTGACGTCGCTTGGTGGATTAAAGACAGACTCCTCCTGAAGCCATGCGTCGCAGTTGTAATCTATGGTCTTATTTAAATCCAACCCCTGTTGGGTTGAAGCTTCGGTAGTGCTTGTGGCTGATGTGTCAATTTCCATTTTTAAACCGGTTGAACTTCCGTCCATCCAGACGTAGCTGGCCTTTCCGTCAAAAATAGAATGACCGACCGAAGTCTTACCCTCGGCTGTCGTACTAAAATCACCACGTACTTTTCCGTTTGCGATATACGAAGTCCCCTCAATCTCCACGTCATTTGAAACGTCTTTAAAAGTACATTTTTGTGAAATTCCCGCGGCCAGTAAATCTTTAAGTGACCTTTGACTAACTTGGGAAGGCTCCTGAATATTATTAATATCGGTTCCTGTTGTGGTAACTGGTACGGTTTTGGAGTTGTTACTTGTGGACATTACATATACACCCCCACCGATAAGAAGTAGAGCAATTATGATAATAGTTATAAGAACTTTTTTATTCACAGATTAGATGTATTCTACATAAAATCGTCCGAATATCAACCATTAAATTTATAAGTATGATTAAAATTTAAAGGGTCAAATTTTAAAGACAATTCAGAAAGCTTATCTAATTTTCGCTAAAGTTAATAATTGTTTTTCTGACTGTTTCTAATTAGAATCTTCTAAAACAATTACAAACTAACGCTCTTTGTTTTTTGTTTTTATATCGCTCGTTTACATTGGGGAAAATTATTGTGGTATATAAAATGCCACCAATAATAATAAAAATTCTTTGACGTTAAAGAAAGGAGGTAAACCTTGCACGGCTCGGATCAGACTAAAGATGCAGAGGCAGAAAACATTCTTGGAGTATTAGCTTTGTATAAATTGGGAAGAATAAAGAGAGGAGATATTGGACAGGAAAACCAAGCTGTATTGGATTTCTACCTCGGATTACTGGATGAGGATCCGAAATTTGCCGTCAGGGTCCGTGCCAGGATGAGTGAGCTAAATAGTAACGGTAGAAAAATTCCACTATTTGCTCCTGAGGTAATAGCTAGGATGAAGAAGAAAAAAAAGAGAAAGGCCAAGCGCGAGTATGCTTTTCAACTGGCTTTATGGCCTCTTAAACTTTCCAAAGTTGACCGTAATCTAGGACGTGATAAGGTCACAGATCCTGAACGAGAAATTTTTAAGACAGGAAAAAAATTGGATAGCCGGTCATTTCGGGTAAGACGCTCGACTTATTCAGAAGATATTCGCAGAAAAAATTTAGAGTTAAGAGAAATGATTGGACTACCAATCGCAAGAGGGAAAAATCCTCACGTCAATGATCCAAGATATAAATTTTTGGTTAAACGAATTTACACACTTGATGTTTTCGGAATATTCAGCGAATTTGACAGAGTAATCATCGATATTCCGGAAGATTTGAATTTAAAAATCAAAAAGATCAGAAAGTTTATTGACGATATCCTGCATGCCAACTTAAGTATGCGACAATTTTATAAGCGATTTAACGAATTTTCTGAAGTTTATCAGAAGTTGGAATAGCCCCAAACGACAATTTTTATATAAAAAGCCTGAAGATTTACGCAAGCGTTTAGGTAAATGCGATATGGTTTTGAACATGTATTTTGCATCGTGTTTAACACAACCCTTACCTAACTTGTCTACTTCAGGCTTTATTTTTTTAATTAAAATCTCATGAATTTTTGGCCAATTCGTTTCATCCGCCCAGCAACCGGGACAACATGAGCACATTGGCCAACTCCACATTCTAATTTCTTCTGTTCGATTGGTTATTTCTTTTTGGCAGATATCACAAAAAGTCCTTAAAGACATGAAGTAAAGTGGCAGTAGCACAACTTATCAGTCAGAAAAAGATTTGCAAAGAAAACAAAAGCTGTCAAACGGGATCAAATTGGTGAAACTTCTGAATATTTTATTCTATGTATGATGTATCATTACATGTAACATAAAGTTTGGACAAGAAATTATAGTTTTATTCCCTTTTTCTTATATTCAGAATGCTAAATTCCAAAAACTCGTGGTCAAATTTGTGAGTCTTTCAATTCTTCGAGTTCTTTTTCAGAAAGAAGCCGAAGGTGCACGTTTGTAGCAATTTTGAGATAAAAAACCGCTAGCTTTCCTACTGTGTGGAAGCAGTAATTAAAAATATTTTCAAAATTATCTTTAGCTTCTAATTTCTTGTTCCCAATAATAAACTGGGAATAGTAAAAGATTCCAAACCTTCCGAATTTACTTTTAAAAACCTTATCCAGGTCATGATAAAAACTAATTTCCATATACTATATACATTATACCGAATACTTATATCATGGGGCTTGCCATTCCGTAATTTTAATGAAGGAAGGTCAAATTTGCACAGTCCTGCGCGAACTTGTCTTAAGCAGAATCGAAGGAGTCGAAGGAGAGAAAAATCCAGGTATGTCTACCTAGTGCATTCCTGGAATGATTTAAAAACTTTTTATCAAATTCTTTTAATTTATTTCCTATAATTTCTATTGATCTGTTTAAATCTGCCCCGGCACCCTTCAAAGTTCTCAAGACTTTTAGCCAAAATTCAACCTCAGCTTTAGTGACCTTTCTCTCTCTAAGCTTCATCATTTCGCAATACCCTCCACAATTTCAATTTCCTCCGGCGTGAGGCCGTAGAGTTTATAAACTAATTGGTCGATTTGTTTTTCGCATTGAAACATTATTTTATTAAGTTTCATACTTTTCTTTTTCTTCCAGCCCTCTTTACAATTCGTCCAGAAGAAGACATGACACCCACTCCACTACCTTGCGCAATTTTTAATGCTTCTTGAACAATATCCGGTGTAACTGCTAGGTACCTTGCCTTATCTGAGCGAAGAACCTGATTAAGCCCTTGATTTAAAGTGCTCTTTTTGACTTCGATTTCTACCGCCTGCCTTGTTGTTACAACATCAATTCCCTTGTCTGATTTGTATTCAGATCCCAGCTTTCTTGCTATTTTCTCAGCAACTTGATTGTGTTTAGATTTTGTCATTTTTGTTTTCACCTCCGAATGCCTATTGACAACACCCTAAAAATGTTCGTAAAATTTTAGTATATTAACCTGTCCGTGTCAATTACTATGAAATCTGCCAACCTTACCCCCAAACAGAAAAAGATTTTCGACTTCATAACGTCCTTTTATGATAAAGAAGGATATGCTCCATCGTTAGCGGAAATCGCAAATAAGTTCAAAAAATCGACTACTACTATTTATCAATACGTTGAAACCCTAAAAGAAAAAGGGGTTCTTACTAAAGAAGATAATACATGGAGGGGAATCTCGCTTTCTTCTGGAAAATCAAATATATTTTTATTGGGTTATATCGCCGCTGGGGAGCCAATCGAAGCTATTTCTAATCCAGAGTCAGTTGATGCTCCAACTTCAATGCTGTCTGGAGGCGGTCTCCACTATGCTCTGAAGGTAAAAGGGAACAGCATGGTTGATGAAGGCATATACGATGGAGATACAGTCATAATTCACAGACAAGAAACGGCTACGAATGGACAAAAAGTAGTCGCCCTCATAAATGGTAATGAAGCAACTCTAAAAAAGATTTACAAAGAGAAAAGTGGTTTTAGGCTCCAACCAGCGAATTCAAGCATCAAACCTATGTTTGTTAAACAATTAGAACTACGCGGGGCGGTTGTCGGAATCATACGGAAAGATATTTAACTGTCGCGCTTCAGAAGGGTATAGTTACATTTTACATCTTCGTTTTCATGCAGCTTACCAAAGCAATTACAATTCATTAAGGCGTGGTGACCACATCTGAGGTATTTACCATCCAAAACCCATGCTTGATTTTCGTAATCATAGCCAAGCTTAAGTTTTTTATTAAAATATAAGTCTTGCGAGATTCTCATATTTAACTCTTCATAGAGATCGATACTTTTTATAGTATTTCATTCTTAGTCTAATGTTGGAATACTTTGCATTAATCTTGACTCGATAAACCCTCAATCATTTTTATACTTTTGTGTAATTGTAGCATAAGAATAAATCGGAAACCAGCCGGGGTAATGACTATTTGTTGTCCAATTTTACCAAGTAATTCTAAGTCAATAGCAAAATTTAGAAAAGTGTATGTGGCCGTATTCAATGATTTCTCTGCCTGCCACTCATTATCTTTCCCAGCGATAGTCTTAAAGGTTTTTCTTAAGTCTTGTAGTTGAATTGGGTAAGAATTTCTTGAAAGCATAAATGCGCTTTCTATTATCGAACATACGCCAAAAACGGACGATGAGTAAAATGGATCTTTAGCTACGAGCTGTTTGAGAATTTCAATCTGCTTTTCTGATAATATTTCAAGCGGAGCATTTTTGTTGTAATTATGTACGTATTCATCGCCTCGGTCGGTCAGAAAGTATTTTTTGTTGCGTATTCTAACCAAATCGAAATCTATACCCAATCTTAAATGATTATGCACGCTCCCTTTTGATAGATTGATTTTCGATGCAATTATCTCTTGCTCAATCGCACCATTTGCTAATTCAGCCAGTGTTCGATTTATCAAACCAATGTTAAATACACCGTAATCATTCGGTTTTATATTCAGAAATGGAGTAAGTACGGCTAAATTTTGATAGTAACTTTTCAAAATATCCAATGGCTCAAAGATGATCACATTTACGCTTTTTTTGTTTGAGAGTTCAATTTGGACATTGTTGGCTTCAGTCACAAACAAATACAAAAGAATTTCTGCATCAATTAAGCTCCCGGTGAGTTGTAACTCTCTCAGTTCTTCTTTATACAAAATAATTTGTTTTAGGTGTTCTTCAGAGTATGGTGTAATTTTTAGCTCAATCAAATACAGGTTTTTACCTCCAGATAACAGTAGGTCCAATCTCCGCTCACCAGACTTCATTCGTAGTTGTCGTGCGATAAGTTTCAAGTCATACGATAAGCGTAAAATATTTTTTAGAAAAGAAAGGTTGGCTACTAATGCACTTTCGACCTGACTCTCGCTGATGTTATTGCTAGTTTTTATCTTCATAATTTACATGATTTCTTATGTAGCCCTCAAAATCCCCACCACTTGCAACAACCCAGCTTTGTCGTGCCTTAATGGGTGGAATACCTTTTTTTGTAAGTATTTTTATGTAAGTATCTTGAATAATTTGAAGAAAATCTTTATCTTTATCTTTTGGGAATAATTGTTGAGCCGATGTCGTTATTTTACCAACTACAGTGACGGGTTTTAAGTTTTCAGTAAATACACCTTCTGATTCTACCAACTCTATTAACTTGTTAACTTTTTCTGTTAAATTCATAAACTTATTAAAATTTTATCAGATTATTAAACTGGAAGATGTAGGGATAGATAATTTTTTGCCATTCTGCCTGTATTTTACTATGATTTTAAGAAAACCACGAATATGTTTCGTGGACGAATAGGAATTAAAAACAATTCATATCGCTTAGCTTATTTAGTTTCTCAAATGAATTTTCGAAAGTCACAAGATGTGCGATTAAAGTTAGAGCCAAGATTTTCCCTTAGGGGTTTATCGGCAGAAAAATCTTACTACGTACAGATTCAAAAACATTTAATTTGAATTCTGCGTAGCACACTCTCTCGAAGCTGAATATGCCAAAAGTTATTTTGGGGATTGAAAATAGTATTAGATGGTATATAATAGGATTACTAAACATGGAGGAGATACTATATGTGTCTCCTCTTTTTTTTACTACTCATATCTCAATATCTCTCTTAAATAGTTAAAATCTCTGAAGTCTCCTCCTGCAAGTTGTCTTATTTCTCTAGCGGTTCTTTCACCTCTGGCTAATATTCTCAGAGATTTTCCCTTATCCTTGAGATACTTCAATACAACTGCAAAGTCACCGTCACCGGTAAGAACTAAAACTCCGGAATATTCATTATAAAACCGCATTAAATCAAAGGTCATATCGACATCGCAGTTAGCTTTTTTAACCGTATATCCGTCAGGTTCGTGAAAGATTTTTACGGGCTTAAGTTTCAGAGTATAACCAAACTCTATCAGTTTCAAATAAAATTTAATTCTTTGAATGTTATTACTAATACTCATAATGTCTGATTTTTTAAGTTTATCCTTTTTCAGTCTTCTTTTAAGATGAGTCAAGAGCTCGTTTAGGTTAATCGGTACATTATCTAGAGGTGAATAATTAAACTTATTTAGCTCTATACCTGCGTAATAAAAGACTTTCTTGACGCTGTACTTTCTTCTTAAATATCTAATAAGTTTCTTATAATCAATTTTCCAACCTAAACTTTTTTCGCCGCCGTAGAAAAGATTGGAAGCGTCAATAAAACAATAAACAGGTTTTTTTGAAGATTTCCTAGACATCTGTCTATATCTTACAGCGTAGAATCTTTGAATACAAAGCTCACACAGCAAGCTCCAACTTTGCCTCAGGCTCTAAGAGCCACCGGCTCGGTGAGAACCTAAAGCGAATTTTCTGAAGCTGGATTTACCAATATTTTCGGGGTTTTTCTGGAATATTTACAACTCCATCTTAAGAAAAGAAAGGGGCATAGGGCGGATATATGCAGTTAAATTGTAGTATTTATCAATAGTATAGTTTTTGCGCTTCAAAGCATGGATGGATAATAGATGTTTAAAAAATAACGCATGACCAACAACTGCAATTCGCCCATAATCAAGAGTTTTTAAAAACTTATAAAATTTATCGGCCCTGTCGACAATTTCGTTGAAACTTTCGCAGCCATTAAATTTCCAGTCCGGGTCTTTTCTTACTTCGTCCCAATGTTCTCTCCAAAATTTGTTCACTTTGTCTTCGGATATTCCGACAAGTTCTTTCGGAGCCCGAAACTCGTATATATAATCAACAATTTCGTAATCACCAAATAATTTATCTGCAGTTTGTTTTGCACGAAGCAAAGTAGAGCTAAACACTTTATCGAAAGCCAAATTTTTGTAAGGGTTTTCCTTTATAGCATCCTCGGCCAAGGGCGCATCGGCAGTTTGGGAAATGCCATCAAGAGCTTGCTGGGTAACACCATGTCTTATCAAATAAACCTTCATTCCCCGTATTTTACTACGTACAGATTCAAAAAGCATTTAATTTGAATTTAACGTAGCAGGCTCTCTTTCTGCCTCCGGCTTCAGTTGAGCCACCGGCTCGGAGAGAACCTAAAGCGAGTTTTCAGAGGCTAAATTTGCCAGAAATTATGCCTTGATCTTCTATAAAGGTTTAAAAACGGAGTTTTTGGAGATTTTAAATAATGATTTTGCAACGTCAGGAAGTGATGTACAGCTTGTTTCATCTTCTATAGCTCCTGAAAAATGTCCCATATTGTGCTTGATTATAAGTTCTGCACCCAATTTATTTTTAATCTCTTCGCCGTAAGATAATGAAACATAGGGATCGTTATCGGAATGAATTGCGATAAAGTTTTTGCAATGCTTTTTAATATTCTTGAAATTAATTGGAGTTCTAAAAAAATTCGATAGTTCCTTAAAACCCAAGTCGTCCGAATATCCGGCAACCAAAACCGCACCGCCTATTGTTTCGGTATAGCGAAGTGTTTCAAGGTAGCGAAAGATTGTAGGATTTCCCAAGCTATGCCCAATTAAATATAGGTTTTCGTCAGGTTTTCCGATAATTTTTTTAAGATGGGGGAGCCATTCAGATAGTTGGGGGTTATCAGTATTAGGCATTAGTGGGACATCTACTTTGAACCCTTTTGCCTCCAGTTCTTTTTTTGTTCGCTGATACCAGCAGTATTCGGGATATCCCTCCCAACAATGAATTATTATTACTCTCTTCATCCTGCCTGTATTTTACAATAGATAGCACATAGTGCATAGAACATTGCGCAGAGGAAAGAATCTTTTGAAGCGGGAGTGGTTTTTTTACTTAGAAAATAATGTGTATTTTGCTATGGGTTTAAAACCCAATTTAGAATAACTATAAAAAGAAGCGCCTCCTTCTTCAAGAATTGCATATATATTTTTTATTCCAAAATCAAAAGCCATATTACATCTTTTTTGAATTAGCATTTTATGGAATCCTTTTCTTCTAAACTCTTCAGCTGTTCCATCATTGTGAAGATACGCAAGATTTAGTTTTTTTGAACTATAAAGTGATGCAAAAGCTGCAATTTTTCGATTTATTGTTAAAGATAAATTAGAAATTGTTAAGTCTTTATTCGTGTTTGCTCTTGAAAGATTAAGAAAACGCCTGCAATTTTGCTCTTCCGTTTCAAATTCAGGGAAACAGGATTGAGCTATTTTAATATAGGCGCCAGCTTGCTTTTCCTGAATCTCTTTAATATTTTCTCCATTAATACCAAATTTTTTCTTCATTACCAAAAGCATATATGTATTGTCGCCCAGTGTTTTATAACCTAATTTCACAAGTCTATCCTTATAGTTTTGAATAAAATTGTCTTTTATATAGTAGGGAAATTTAATAGCATTTTTGTTTCCTTTCTGTATCAAACCCTCCGACAATTCCCAGTTAAATTCATTATCGGAGACGCTGGGTACGATAAAGTTGTACCAAGAATCTCTAAAATAGAAGATACAAGAGTGAAAGTGGGGAATTTGTTAATTTTAGTATAAATTGGTCCTTTTAGGAGTTTAAGGTGTTTGAAAAATATATTTCCCATTCAGCCTGTATTTTATAACGTTCAGATTTTAAACACAAAAATTGAACGTCACAGGCTGCATTTATATTTTCTATACAAAATTAAACGCAGCAGGTTACAATCAAGTTAACTGATTCGTAGCAGGCTCTCTTTCTGCCTCCGGCTCAGTTGAGCCACCGGCTCGGAGAGAACCTGAAGCGAGAATAATTTGTACAAAGCACATAGAACAAAGTGCAAAGGAGAAATTTGCCTTTGACGGGCTACGTTCATGTAAACTGAATGTAGCGGGGGTTGCAAATAGCTGATATAATATCTATGACCGAGTGGATAGCGAATCAAGGTAATCACTCCTTGTGTAACTATTCTTAAGGCACTGGAGAAAGCCCTCGGTCCTTTTCTTTTAGATCAACTTCAACATCTCTTTCCAAGATACCGTTTCATTTGATTTCTCTTTTCCTCTAAAAGTTTGTATAGCTGCTAAATGAGCGGGATCTTTCTTACCTATTTTCGAAAAATAGATCCCAGGCTCTCTTTCTTTATCTCTTCTAAGTTTTGTTAGAAGAATATTTTTGATTGCCGGTTCGTGTCCTGGGTATTCAATATCAATAATTATAATATCGGGTTTAAATGCAGACTTTTTCAAAACTAAATATATCGCATTGGTAAAAAACTACAATCGGGAAGACTTTCGGCTTGCCTCTCATTCTGGATTCGTGTTGAAGTTTCCTTTTCAGATTCGAAGTTATTTTTAGAGTAAAACTCTTATTTTTGTCAGCGAGAGCAATTATGGTGTCACGATTTGTTTCTTCGATACGGCCAGATTGGTCGATTACCATTTATTAATTATAACTCCATTCAGCTTCGGAAAGCATTATAAATAGCATAAAGTGCAATGAATCCCACTTCGTTAAAACTTCGAGGGACTGCGATAGAACACTTCCTTATTCATAAAACCATTCCCAACTTGGGTTGTCTACTTCCTTAATGTTACTCTTGTTCATCTTGTAAACACCGTTTTCCTCAACTGTCTGCCAGGTGCCCTCGTAGTAGTGATAGTCAACCTCTCCATCGTTCCAATTCTTTGTTGAGAATTTTACGAAAGCCGTGTCTTTGGTATTTTCATAAGGTTCGGAAATAAATACTTGGACATCGAGGATATCCGTAAATCTATTTGTCCATTCTCCGAAGTTGGTTTTTTTAAGATATTCTTCGCTTAGTAAATTAAATCCGTCTTCCATCCTCCTTGCTTTAAGATACACATAAAAGGCTTTTACCGCTTCTTCGGGAGAGATTGAGGGATCCACTTCAATTTTTGCAATCTCCTGGTCGGTAAAATCCGGTAGTAATCTTTGAACATCAATGCTTGCGACGAAGAGTGATTGACCTGATAAACTCATTGTGTTTATTCCGACGACACTACCGCACTGCTCAATTAAAGGTCCCCCGCTCATGCCTTCTACTAGATTTATATCCGTATGAACATATGCGAGGGGGAAGTATTTTGATTGTCTGAAGGCTTTAAATCTGCCGTCAACAACAGTTGCCTCTCCGGTAAGACCTGTCCCAAGAGGGTAACCTGCTGAAAATAATTTTTCATTTTCCATCAAGGCGTAAGGCTCCAAAAATTCCAAAACCATATCAGGATGTATGTCTTCAATATATAAAACCGCCAAATCCGCGTCTTTATCCCCGGTAATTTTGACCGGTGTTACAAAATTTCCGTCAGGAAAGATGATTTTCGGACTTGGTTCGTCGGCAATAACATGGAAGTTTGTAATTACTTGATTGTCGTTAATGAAAAACCCCGATCCTTCGGAATACCCTCCGACTATTCTGACAACTTTTTCGTCAAGATTATTGTTTACTGCAAACGAACAGGTGAATTTGCCAATGTAGCCGTATTCCTTGCTTAGGTAATCTACAATCACAAAAAGTGAAGCAACAACATATGCAACAAGAGATAGTATAAATATTGATTTGAGTAAGTTTTTTAAACTTTTGAAGGGGAAAACAATCATATCGATGATAATTCTTAATATCGCCACTATGAGTTTGTAAGAGATTTTTAGCGGGTAATAGATGAAATAAACAAGAAGTTTTATCGGGAAAAGTTTCAAAGGGAATATTAACTTTTTTATATAAGCTTTCTCTGCAGTAACATGATTTCTGATTTTCTGTTTGATATTTTTAATATACTTATCCATGCAACTTAATAGTATTTTACTATAACCAAGGCATTTTGCCGATTATTGTAGCTGGATTTGAACCAGTAGCAAGAAGTAAGTTTTATGTATTAAGTCTTAAGTTATCAGTTATATGTCATAACTTATTTTGCCTTTGACGGGGGGTTGAAAGAGTTTTTAGAACTTGCGGGAAAGGTTAACGAGGAACTTTGTTGTATATTCGTGTAGATATGGCCAAACCAAAAAAATTACAAGTTTTGGAATACGAACTTCCTATAAAGGTTGAAAAGGATCCGTCCGGAGGGTTTGTAGCAAAATCGCTCGTCTTGAAAGACTGTTATGCACAGGGAGACACTTTTGATGAGGTTATAAATGAAATTACCTCGGTTGCCGCAACTTTAATAGAACTATATAAAGATGAGGGATTAAAGATTCCGCTTAAAGAAAAAAGGGCTAGTAAAGTTATTTTCAAGATTCCTGTATATACTTCTTAATGATACCAATTCCTTATAGGAGGATTATTAAAAAGGCGAGACGGGCAGGATTTATTCTTAGAAGGAAAACCTCGGGAACTCACGAGATTTGGTGGAATGAAAAAACGAGAAAGACATGTGTGATTCATCATCACAAAGAGATAAAGGCCGGAACACTTCAAAAGATTATTTGTATAATTTTTCTTATGATAGCCAGGATGTAAATGAGTATTACAGAGAACTTTATACACTTGTAGAAAGTAAACAGATTGATTTTCCTGTAAATATTTTTGTAAGTCCCAGAGTGTATTTGTACAGTATGAATGAAGAAAATCCATAATTTTTCTAGGTTTAGTCAAGTATGATTGACTTTTACATTTTATTATGCTTATATAATCTAGAGTCGATATTTAGTGGTCCTTGATCGCTAAATTTACATGAATAATTCAGAAACTTCTCCTATTAGTTTAGAGGTTTTTACTGACCCCTTTTCTCCTTTTTTTTCTTTCTCGCCATTTACTCGTATAAATTTCAAAGGAATTGAAAGGAGGTGATAAGAATAAAATGATAAGCATAAAATTTATGTTCAAATCAATGTTGGCATTAACACTCATCCTGTTGATGACAACTTTAACCGTAAAAGAAGCCGACGCTACGCAATCTTCTGCCACAAGGTGTTATAGACTAACCTATGGTGGGATCGCTAGATTAAAGCATTGCCTTACCCTCTACGGGGAGTGGGATCCTCAAGGTCATTGGGGTCTTGTACGCCTCTGGAAAACGGCCACGCACAGTTTTGCTGATTTAAATACAAGTGACACTTGGGTATGGGGAGGCAACAAATACATATCTGGTGCAGGTCCTACCGGATGGACTCCTTCCTGGTTCACTGTCAGTCATAGAGACTACTATATTGGTTGCCAGATAACAGGAAAACCTGATCCCGGAGAACCAGTAGAAAATGGTGAAGAAGAGGTTATTAAACTTGACTCGCCATCTACAAATGGGTGTGAAACCTGGACTAGCAATGTTCAAGGATCTGTAGCTGGATTAGAATCAGATACGTATCGATGGAAATGGTGGCAATATTGATACTCGTTGAGGGAACTTTAGAACTCCTCTTTTAAAGAGGTGTTCTATTTTATATTCTAAAGGACTAGACTATAAGAGGGTATGTCGGTTTAGAACCCTGCTAGCTTATTCTGCTCCCTAGGATGGAGAGAGACACTAAAGAAACGATGTGCAATAATAAGTTTGTATGAAAGCAAGATCATTCGCGGCACCAGCCGTAGACAAACCCTTTGAGTATTATGAATTTGAACGTGATCGTGTTGGTGTGGGTTGCTCCGAAATTTAGAAAGCTTAAAAAATCACAATAATTTATAGAATTATCTTCAAAAAGCATTTAATTTGAATTATACGTGGCAAGCTCCATTTCC
>Ga0209323_10001203_pt1 | contig 17063 bp, 14 predicted proteins | sample Rifsed19ft2_FD_184014 | JGI IMG/M metagenome (GOLD analysis project Ga0209323, IMG submission 184014) | Soil microbial communities from Rifle, Colorado, USA - sediment 19ft 2 (version 2) | ecosystem: Environmental > Terrestrial > Deep subsurface > Rock core/Sediment | place: Rifle, Colorado...
TAACCTTGTTGCCATTGTTGAGCCGGGTGTTGTTACAGGAGATTTTCAGGAAGAGGCGGAGAATATGGGATTGTTTTATCCGCCTGACCCTTCAAGCCTCAAGTTCTGCACCATCGGCGGCAATATCGCAGAGTGTGCAGGCGGGCCAAGGGCTGTGAAATACGGCGTTACAAAGGACTATGTCCTAGGGCTTGAGGTTGTGCTTCCCACAGGCGAGATAATAAATACAGGTGTGCAGACTGCTAAGGGTGTTGTGGGCTATGACCTTACAAAACTCATGGTTGGTTCTGAGGGTACCCTGGGCATTGTCACAAAAGCGGTCTTAAAACTCCTCCCATTGCCTGAGGCAACAAAGACCATGTTTGCTGTCTTTTCAGATATGAGGGATGCTGCAAATACTGTTTCAAAAATTATCTCTTCAAAGATTATCCCTTCAACACTGGAATTTATGGACAAAGAAAGTATTGGCTGCGTTGTAGGCTATCTGCCTCCGGACCTTTCTGGCAGCATAGAGGCAGCGCTCCTGATTGAGGTTGACGGAGATAAGGATTTGATAGAGAAGGAGGCGCTCCTCATCAGAGGTATATGTATGGAAAACAGCGCAACAGATGTGAGGATAGCAGGGAATAGGCAAGAGGCCAAGGCATTGTGGCAGGCAAGGCGCGCCATATCGCCGTCCATGGCAAAGCTGAAACCCAATAAGATAAATGAGGATATTGTTGTCCCGCGGAGTAAAATACCCGATGCCATAATGGGCACAAGGGATATTGCAAGGAAATATAATATTATCATAGCTAATTTCGGCCACGCAGGGGACGGCAATATCCATGTTAACGTGATGATTGATAAGTCTAACAGCAATGAGTTTGAAAGGGGTAAAAAGGCTGTGGAGGATATTTTCAGGCTTGTCTTAAGCCTCGGCGGAACCATATCAGGGGAGCATGGCATAGGCACTGCAAAGATGCCGTATATAGGTATGGAACTCAGCCCTGCTGCCATAGATGTGATGAGAAGGATAAAACAGGTTTTGGACCCGAAAGGGGTTTTAAATCCGGGAAAAATATTCCCGAAAGATAGAGTTGAGAACTGAGAGTGGAGAGCTGAGATGACTGAGTATGTGCAAAACTTTAGGGACTTACAAGTTTGGCAAAAGGCACATAAACTGCTTTTATCAGTCGCTGAAATTATAGATAAATTACCTGATAATCCAAAAGGAAGGATTTTGGGGCAGCAGCTTCTTAGATCAGCAAGTTCTATAGGGGCTAATATTGCAGAAGGATTTGGGAGAAGACAGGGAAAAGAAATGGAATACTTCTTTTTCATTGCAAAAGGTTCGTCATTGGAAACAGAGAATTGGCTTTTGGTATTACGTGATATGGGTTTTTTGGATAATAAAAATTTTTTGAAGTTGGAAGGTTTATGTCAGGAAGTTACCAAGATGCTTGGGGCTTTTGTACATAAATCTCAATCGCGGAGGAAATAATTTGTCTTTATCTCAACTCTCAACTCTCAACTCTCAACTCTCTAACTGTGTTTTATGCGGCACATGCAGGGGCGTATGCCCCACATTTGACGTTGCAAGGAGGGAGCCTGCCAGCGCCAGGGGCAAGGTTGCGCTCTGTGATGCCCTGCTTAAAAAGGAGATAAATATCTCAGGGGGATTCATAAAGCACATGACAGAGTGTGTCCAGTGCATGGCATGTTATGAGAGCTGCCCAAATGATGTGAATGTGCCTGACATAGTCCTTGCTGCAAGGAGAGAGATAGTAAAGGAAAACGGCCTTCCCTTTATAAAATCTCTTATGCTGAGGAATTTTCTTGATTCAGAGAGGCTTATGCCTGCTGTAATGAAATTTGCATCAAACCTCCAGAGCCTTTTCTTCAAAGGCGTTCCTGAGGAAAGCGGCCTGCACAGGAGATTCCCTTTGCCGCTGGTAGATGAAAGGCGGCTCATGCCGCCGCTGGCGGACAGGTTTTTCCTGGAGAGTGTAAAAGAGAGTGGAGAGTGTAGAGTAGAGAGTGTAGAACAAAAGATAGGGAGTTTGGGGAGAAGTCGTTATCTCAACTCTCAACTCTCAACTCTCAACTCTCCAAAGGTGGGATTTTTTGCCGGCTGTCTCATAAACTACATGCTGCCCAATATCGGCGAGGCGTCTTTAAAATTGATAGAAAAGGCAGGGGCATCCGTCATTGTCCCTCCTGACCAGCATTGCTGCGGCATGCCGGCCCTCGGCATGGGAGATGTGGAGACAGCCAAATCACTTGCATTAAAAAACCTTGAGGCATTTGAACAGTACAAGCTTGATTATATTACAACTGCATGCGCAACATGCGGCGACGGCTTGAGGAGGAGATTCAAAGAGCTTTTAGGCGATGAATATCCTGAAAGGGTTAATGCCTTTTGCAGCAAAGTCAGAGATATAACAGAACTTCTGGTAAGAGAGTTGAGAGTTGGGAGTGGAGAGTGGAGAAAAGGCCATACCTCTCTTGGCTCTAAACTCTCGGCTCCCGGCTCTGTAATCACCTACCACGATCCTTGCCACCTTAACCGCGGACAGGGTATAAAGGACGCACCAAGAGAGCTTATTGAAATCTCCGGCGCCAGGTTTAAGGAGATGAGCCATCCTTGCAGGTGCTGCGGCCTCGGAGGGAGCTTCAATATAACTGACTATGATTTTTCCATGGAAATAGCAAGGAGCAAGGCAGAGGATATAAAAAATACTGGCGCAGATATCGTGGCTACTGCCTGCCCCGGCTGCATGATTCAGATAAAGGACGGGCTGCATCAGATTGGCGTTAAGACAAAGGTGTTGCATGTGGTAGAGTTATTGGTTTAAAAAGCATCAAAGAGTCAAAGTATCAGAGCATCAGAGTAAAAACTTTGACCCTGTGACACTATGACGCTTTGACACTCTTCAGGAGGTATGGCTATGGATATGGAGCTTATATATAAATGCCTTGTCTGTGGTTACATTCACACCTGCCACGGCCAGTGCGGCGACCCGCCTGAGAAATGCCCTGACTGCGGTGCGTCTAAAGAAAACTTTGTAGAGGTTGAAGAGGATTGAAATCAAAGCGCTATTTGCATAAGCCTCATATAAGGCACTGGGAATGCGAGTTAAGGCACGCCTTTCTTTCCATACCGGAACAAGAAATCAAAACCATTTTTAAAGAAATATATCATGCCTCTAAAGAAAGAGATTTTACATACGAGCGAGAAGGCAGATACGATGTAATAAACCTCCTCTCCCTCCCGCTTGTCGCAAGCCATGAGCAGATAAAATACCTCCACAAGGCTTGCCTTATTATAAAAAATGCCATGTCAAAGCTCATAGACCTTTATCTTGAATATCGTGAGATAAAAGAGATCTTACCGATGACAGATGAAGAGGATGCCTGGATAAAAGAGACATGGACAAGACAGCACAAAAAAACCAGAGGCGTATGGAGCAGGCTGGACTTTCATTTTGATATTTATCACCCAAACTGGAAAGACACCATTACATTTTTTGAAGACAATTCAGTTGCGGTAGGCGGCAATCATTATGTGCCGACAGCAGAGGAGCTGATTACAAATATTATCCTGCCAAAGTTGAAAAAGGTAAATAAAAATATCAAGCTTGAAAAAAATAAAGATATACGCACCCTCTTATGTCACGAAATTCTGCACCAGGCAGAGGTAATTGGCAGAAAAAACCTTAACATAGCATTTGCAGAGGACAAGACTCTCACATCAGGCATTACAGAATTCCCATCCCTTGCAGAGTTCTATAATGAAAAGTTTGGCAGAAAGTGTGAGATGAGAACATTTATGGTTGACCCAAGGGAGTTATATTTAAAAGGGGACGAGGTTTATTATAAAAACCACGAGATTGATATAATCTACAGAGATTTTGAATTGCACGAACTATTTAAAATGGGCAAGGGAAAACATCTAAATGCCATAAAGGCTGCATTCAGAAAAAATCAGGTCATATCATCCATTGCTGGCGAGATTGATCACAAGAGCTGCTGGGAGGTGCTAAGAGACAGGAGATTTGCCAAGGTTTTTAGGCGCCTCTGGGATTCTGGGCTATTAAGGCATATACCATGGACCAAGATTATAAGGGATATACGCACAGACAGCCCCAACGGTGAAAATGTTGAATTGTTGAATTATATAAGAAAGAATAAAGACAGCCTTATATTAAAACCAAATCGCGGCTATGGTGGATACGGCATAGTTATAGGGAAAGACACAACCCAACAGCACTGGGATGAGATGATAGACAGGGGGTGTGTAGAATATGGAAAATGGATAGTGCAGGAATACAGAAAGGTATCTACAAAGACATTTCCAATCATTGATGAAAACGGGGATATTTCATTTGAAGAATTTTACACAGTCTACGGACTTGCAGGAACGCCTGAGGGCGTCGGCATCCTCGGCAGGGCATCGCAGAAAAAGATTGTGAATGTGGCGCAGAGGGGTGGGATAGTGGCAGTGCTGAGGGGATGAACTACAAACGTAACCTTTGGCCAAATACTGTGTCAAAGCTGACTGTCCAAATACTCACATCCTCCCCCTTTATCCCCCTCGTGGAGGGGGATAAAGGGGGAGGTATGCTCCGTCTTGTCCAGCCACCTTTTCCTTGTCTTTGGCTCAAATTTTGCGTTTATAACCGGAAAATAAAATCAAATATATTTTTTGGCATCAGATTAAATAATGGGGGAACGCAAAGAATGAAGAATATGCGACATTCTCTGATTAAAAAGAAGGCTGAACTCATCGATTTGTTTGTTGATAATTACCTGAAGATTCGCAAGCGATATAGTTTGCTGAGAGTAAGTGAAGAACCCCGCCCACAGGGCGGGGCTTCTTGACTGCAGAGGAAATAAATCTCAATTTCCATTCACCCGCCTTCATCCCCACCCACAGAACTGGGCATACGGCGGCTATGGCAGTTAAATAAATATAGAGGAGAGAATACAAAAAACTACCCATGACCCTTTTCCCATTACCAAAACATACTTTCATCCCCATCCTTCAACACACCATCTCTTATCTCAAAAAAAAAGGTGTTGAATATGCAGACATTCGGCTTGAGGAATCTCTTTCAGAAGGGGTGATGGCAAGGAATGGGGAGATTGACAGGCTTTGGGATAATCTGGATACAGGTTTCGGCACACGGGTTTTGTATAAAGGCGCATGGGGTTTTGCCGCGAGTTCTCTTTTAACAGAGACAGAGGCAAGAAAGATAGCAGATGATGCGCTCTCTCAGGCAAAGGCGATTGCGGAAATAAGTCACAAGCCACAAGCCACAAGTCACAAGTTAATACATAGAAACCCTCCGGTGAGGGTTAAATACAAAGCGCCTTGTCAGATTGACCCGTTCAGCATACCTATAGAAGAAAGACTTTCTCCAATCCTCAAGGCAACATCTCTGCATTTCAACTCTCCGCTCCCCGCTCTCCGCTCTAAAAAAATACACACCATAGAAGGCTTCCTTGATTTTCAGAAAACGCACAAGACCTTTTTAAATACTGAAGGGAGTTTTATTGAGCAGGAGATATGCACAAGCGGCGCAGGCATAAAGGTTATTGCAATTGATGGAAGTGATGTTCAGGTAAGGTCATTTCCAGATTCGCATAACGGCATTTTCAGGCAGGGCGGGTATGAGCGGATTATTGAGATGGAGATACCAAAAAATACACCACGCATTATTGAAGAGGCAATCATGCTTTTAAATGCTAAAGAGTGTCCATCAGGAGAAAAGACTGTTATCCTCGGCGGCTCTCAGGTTGCATTGCAAATTCACGAATCCATAGGCCATGCAGTTGAACTTGACAGGGCAATGGGCATGGAGGTAAGCCTTGCAGGGGGAACATTTCTCACACCTGATAAGCTTGGCAAACAGATATGCTCTAAAATCGTCAATATATATGCAGACCCTACAATTGAAGGAGGGGCTGGAAGCTATCTCTATGACGACGAAGGGGTGAAAGCAAAGAGGGTTGATATTATACAAGACGGCAGATTTGTAGATTTTCTCACATCCAGAGAGACAGCGAAAAGATCGGGTGTGGGAGGTGGGAAGTGGGGGGTGGGAAAAAAGCCTGCCCCCCGTATCAAGTACGGGGCAGGCTCTGCAGGCAGTAAACAGGGGTCAAACGGAAGCGTGAGGGCAAGTTCATGGAATAACATCCCGATTATACGAATGAGCAATATAAATCTTGAACCGATGGAAGGCAGTTTAAATGACTTGATAGCAGATACAAAAGACGGTATTTTTCTTCAGACAAACAAAAGCTGGAGTATTGACACGTTAAGGCTTAATTTCCAGTTCGGCATGGAGATTGGTTGGGAAATTAAAAAAGGTAAGATAACGAGACCTTTGAAGAATCCTGTATATTCAGGCATAACCCCTGAATTCTGGAAAAGATGCGATGCAATCTGCGGCACAGAAGAATGGCAGATGTATGGATTAAACAGTTGCGGCAAAGGCGATCCCATCCAGAGCATATCAGTTGGACACGGCGCCGCGCCTGCAAGATTTGATAGAGTAAAGATAGGCGCGGTGAAATGTTAGCGCGGTATATGTTCAAAATACGCCCCTCGGAAGACTTTATATCTTATCCATTTTTTCGGGCTTGAGATTATTGTTCACAATGTTGACTTCTTCTCATCTGTTTCGCTCTCAAAAATAATACCTCGCCCTGAATTCTATTCTGTAATCGTTTTGTTTCTCTCCGTATTCGCTTAGACGTTCTCCGGCAAGAAATGTCGCCTTCAACCGCAGTTCGAGATTGGTAATTCTTGTATAGAGCGCTTCGGGCGAGATTGAATAACTTTTGTCATCTATGTTCAGAAGACCGGTTATTGACGGCGTAAAATATAGTATGTCAAACGGCTCTTTCTGACTTATCCTGAGATAAAGATATTCCCTGGCCGGGTTCATCCGCCCATAATTTCCTTCGGTGATGTTCAATCCCTTTTTAATGAGCGCATCGCTCCCTGAGGCAAGATACGAATCATATGCCGTGTTTATGAAAGAGAAATAGTCCCTCATCTCGTCCGTGGTAAAACCTGCCCCGTTTCTGTAATACTCCAGAATATAAGTCGTCTCCCTTTCTGTGAGATACCTTATCCCCGCAAGCCAGCTCTCCGCATCGAACTCCTTTTCAGATATATTCCCGCTCTTGTCAATAAACCGTTTCTTGTAATCCTCAATAACCGCGAACTCCCCGTGTATCTCGAAGTTGGTGGTGATGTTCCTTGAGAAGTCCGCTCCGTATCTCGCGGTCTTGCTTCCGCCTGTAAGGATTATGAAGTCAATGTCCGTGTCATACAGAAGAAGGTAAAGCTTCCCTGCGAAATTGAGATTATTAACATCACCAAAGGTATTATTTACATGTTCATAGACAGGTATCAGGACAGGCGTAAATGAAAGAGTCTTTAAGGGTCCCTGAAAGGTTTTTATATAGTCGGCTGATGCAACAATGAAACCTTCAAGGCTTAGCTCCGGGTCGTCGGGGTCTTTGGGCCTGTCAACAAACGCTGCCGGGTTCCATGCGTACCCCTTGCCCCATTTGAGCGTCTTCTTGCCTATGTCTATGGTCAGTGAAGATGAAGGCTTCAATGAAAGATATCCCTCGTAAACGATGGTCTCCTGGTCTTCGCCGAGATATGATTTTTTATAGCCCGTGTTTGTTCTGACAAAAAGGCGCGAAATACCTTTTTCCAGACTGCCTTCCAGTTGAAGCGCAGCGTTATACTCTTCAAGCGTCGCCCCTTCATCACGGTTGTAAAAACGGAGCTTGTATAGAGACGCATCCCTGTCGAGGCCGAAAAGAACGGGCCTTAATTCCGCATAGCCGCCAATGTGATATGGTTTTTTCTCTATTTCAGAGATGTCAAAGGTGTATTCTTCGGCATAGGTTGACGACAAGCTCAGGGCATAAAACAAGGGGAACGTCAACGCCGCTATTACAGTCTGTCTTTTAATCTTCGGCATCTGCTCTCTGCCTCATCTCAGCGACTCAAGATTAGGCATAAATGTCAGGGTGAAGACCTCGTCTTTAAACTCCCTTTTTTTAATCTTTGCGAGGATCATAACGGACTTATACCCTTTGTAGAGCGGGCTGTCGGTCTCTATGACGGACGGGCGCACTATTCCGCCGCCCAGGTCCTTTATCTCTTTGAAGTAGAGTGTTTTTATAAGCATGGATGCCTCCGTCAGGCACTCTATCTTTGTCGGGACTTTTTTATTCCTGTCAACCCACATTTTCACCCTGTCGTAGGCTACTGTCTTTGTCTTTGCCTTCAGATGCAGCAGATATTCACCTCCTGTTTCCTCTATCTGTTCAGCATTGTATTCAGCGGCATAATCCAGTTGTAGGATATCGGCGTTGTTGAATACCCCTCCGACGATGGACTGAAGGCTCGTTGTGCGGATCGGCTTGCCGACGTTCGGGATGTAAAGCCACATGTTGTCCCCGATTCGTAATGAACTCCTTCCCTTTTCGCTGGCAGGGGCGAGGAAGAGGAAGGCGACCTTATCAACCCCCTTCTTGACGGTAAACAGGGTAAATTCCTTTTTTCTGCCGTCAGGCTCAATGTTTATGAGCTTTCTGTAAGACTCGTAGGATTCCGGGTTCAGGTTTCTGTCCACTTCTTTTAAAAGCTGCGTTCCGTCCATGGCATAGACGGGTACGGCAATGATTAATGTGAGAATAAAACCGATTATTTTAAGCATCAAATCCTCTTGACTCTTGACTCATAACTCATAACTCCTAACTCTTAACTCCTGACTTATACATGTCTCAGCGCCTCTATCGGTTCCATCCTGGATGCCTTGAACGCAGGCTGAAGGCTTGCAATGACCGAGACGATTATTACCGTTACGGATATGAAGATGAGGTCGGAAGGCGTTATATTTGCCACAAGGAGTAACCCGGTCTGCTGACCAAAATTAAACTTGATTTTTAACAGATTAAGTAGAAGGATAATTGAAACCCCGACGATATTGCCGATAAGAGCGCCTACTATGCCGAGGCAGAAGCCTTCTATCACAAACATGGAAAGTATTTTTCCGGGGAGAGTGCCTATGGCGGCTATGGTCCCTATCTCCCGTATCCTTTCATAAACGGCCATTATCATGACGTTCATTATGCTTATCAGGACAATGGCTATGAGCATCAGCTTGATAAAGAACGTCATCACATCTATCATCCTTGCTATGTTATAGAAGGGAGAGAGAGTTTCCCATGTGTGCACCTCAAATGCAGGCTTTCCCTGGGAATTCAGGTCTTTTGAAAGTAATCCGCTGAGCTTTTCGTTAAACTTTTTCAGCCTGCCGAACTCTTTAAGCCTGATAGCTACCTCGCTTATCTCCATTTCATCCATTCTGAGAAGTTCACGGGCATCCTCAATATGTATGTAGCCGTCCCTGCCGCCAGGCCCGACGGCGCTTTCAAGTACCCCCGCAACCTTGAACTGTTTCCCGTTTACAGAGCCGTCCTTATTTGTCGCAACGACCACTACCGTATCCCCCATATTGACATTCATTCCCTTTGTTAGGAGCACAGGAACAATTATCTCTCCCTTCTCTATCCATTTCTTTCCCTCGATTATCCTTGATAAGAGGAGGGGGACGGTCTTAAACTCCCTTTCAGGATAAACGCCGTTAAGACGTATGTTTGTTGTCTCGGCAAAATTGCTGAACCCCCCTCCTAACTTTATTCTTGGCGAGTAGGCCTCGACCTCCGAGTGGCTATTGAGGATAGTCTCCAGCCTTTTAACCTCTTCAGGTCTTAAATTCAGTGTCAGGGGCAGGTTCTCTATGGATGCCACATAACCTTTCCTGTGTACCTGCACATGCCCGAGCATCGAATCGGTTATCTGCCCTATCATCATGTTTTTGAACGAACCTGATACGGAAATAAATACAAGGACGAAAACAACCCCGACAGTTATCAGTGAGGCTGTCAGAATTGTCCTCCTTTTATAGCGTAGAAGGTTCCTTACCGCTATTTTAAAAAGATTACCCATTCCCCACGTCCCCCATCGCATCTTTGCCTTTCAGTTCCCCATCTTCAAGGGTGAATATGATTTCAGCCTCTCCAACTATCTTTTGATCATGGGTCGAGAATATGAAGGTGGTCCTGAACTCGTCCCTCATCTTTTTCATAAGCTCAATAACCATATAGGCTGTCTTATGGTCAAGATTGGCGGTAGGCTCATCGGCAAGCACGAGCTTGGGGTTTGTAACCAGCGCCCTCGCAACCGCAACCCTCTGCTTCTGACCTCCTGAGATCTGGTCGGGGTATTTATCCCTCTGCTCTGTCATTCCCACAGCCTCAAGGAGGGTGTTTACCCTTTTATTCCTCTCCGCCGCGGGAACTGACTGAACCATCAAAAGCGGATATTCTATGTTTTCATAAACGGTGAGGACAGGGAGCAGGTTGAAGTCCTGAAATATGAATCCTATGTTGCTGCCTCTGAATGATGCGCTCTCTTTCCTGTCGAGATGCAATATATCAGTATCTGCAACCTTTAGCCTACCGGAGGTAGGTTTATCAAGGCATCCTATGAGGTTTAAAAGGGTAGTCTTCCCGCTCCCCGACGGCCCCACAAAAGAAACAAAGGAGGCGGGCTCAATCTCAAAGCTCAAACCCTTTAACGCCTTAACCGTTACCTCGCCTGTCTTGTAATCTTTTTGAATATTTTCAGCCGTTATCAATGACATATACTTTCCCCAACCGCATCAATGCCTGAACTTCTCGTGGCAGGCGTTACATTTCTTTATCAACTCAGACAAGGCCACCAAAGCCTTGTCCCTGTTCCCTGCCTTCGCGGCATCGGCCAGGTCGTCGGCCTTTGTATGCATCGCCTTGCCGAAAGATAAAAAATCCTTGCCTCCGGTCGATTCCCCGAACATCGAACACATTTTTTCCTGCGAGTCGTTCCATCCGAGAGTTTCTTTTGAGATTTTAGCGGCCTTTTTCAAGTCATTTGCCGCAAGGGCAGCGGTAATCTCGCTTACAGCGTCCATGTGGCTCCGCATTATTCCCTTATGCATAACCTTCATAGGTTCGGGGATCTTTAACTCAGTCCTGGTATCCTCTTTAGGCCCGTCCTGTTTCATCATCATCTCATGCATCTGTTCGTGGTCTGCGGCAAAGGAAATGCCCTCTGCCAGAAATATAAGAACTGCTACTGTGACTAATGCTTTTTTCATTCTGTGCCCCCTTTTTTATTCTTCTTTGAAATAGCCATGTTTTGTTAATTATACACACCATGTCCAAACTCTGCAAGCCTCTCTTGAATAAAACTCTTGACAACCCGCCCCAATAAAGTATATTAGCATATACTTAAATAAATTAAATTTAGGGATGAGCCATGAAAGAAGCGGCAGAGTTATTTAAAATGCTCTCGGTAGATAAGAGAATAGAGATTATCGAACTTCTTAAAAAAGGAGATACGAGCGTTAATGCCATGGCTGAGGCTTTGGGAATAACACAGTCAGCGGTTTCTCAGCATCTGAGGGTGCTTAAAGCGGCCGGTCTTGTAAAAGACAAACGGCAAGGATATTGGATATATTATTCTTTAAATAAAGACGTATTGGAAAAATGCAGACAGAGGCTTAATCGTATCTGCACCTGCGGATGTTTAGGCGGGCAGGTGAAATTGAGATAAATTTTTTTGTCATCCATATAAGTAAATATACATAAACTTATATATGAGAGGAGGTGATGACAATGGCAAAGGGTAGGAAGGGAATTAAAGGACGGCCTCAGACAAAGAAGTCTCAAGTGAAAGGCAAAACAAAAGGCATATGCGGTTGTGGCTGCATTCCGCCTGTAAAGACAAAATAGCAGATAAAGATTTGAGGGAGGGTGGATTGACAAAGCAAATCTTCCCTCCCAATCTAAAACTGTATGGAGATACTATGAATAAGGTTAAGGTTGCGGAGTATTGTTTACGCTTCAGGTGTCTGTGTGCGTGCAGTGCAATTACTTTGTTTCTGTTGTGAGCAAAGTAAAGTTTTTACACTTTACAGCAGTTGCGCAGTTGCACACATCCACAATTCAGCTTCAGCAATACTCCGCAAATACTCAACCTTGACCTTAACCTGTTTTTATATGGAGGCCAAAATGAGTGAGTTAATATTGATTATATCTTATTGGCTACATCTTCTTGCAGTCATTGTATGGATTGGAGGAATTATCTTTATCCTTTTTATAGCAATACCGTCATCCAAGCAAGTTTTGGGAGCAGAGGCAGGCAAACTCATGGGAGAGATTTCTAAAAGATTTACTCCGTTGGCAAACTATAGTATATTTCTTCTGGCTGTGACAGGGATTGCATTAACAGGATTCAATAAGCAGTTTTCTGGAATCAGATTGTTTGAGAACGATTGGACAGCAACTCTATTCTTAAAGTGTATTTTGGTTTTTGGAATGGTTATTATCCATTTTTATAGAGGGTTAATACTCACACCCAGGATTGGAAGGAGCGAATCTACTGTAGAAAAGGGGAGTTTGCAAAAATTGTCTCTAAATTTGGTTAAAGTGAATTTTGGGTTCGGGATGCTGGTATTGTTGCTTAGTGGAATTCTACGTGTTTTATAGAAGTGTAATTATACAAACGCAATAAGTAGTAAGGTGTTATTGCGAGGAGTGGAACGACGAAGCAATCTCTTATTTTATGAAGTGAGATTGCCACGCTCCCTTTGGTCGCTCGCAATGACAATGTAACAACATTTAATGCGTTTGTATTAGTAGAAAACAAAATGTTAGGCAACGATAGGATCATAGAATTACTAAAAGGCTTGACAAAAGAAGCCAAGGGAAAAGGCGCCGGCCAGGCTGAGGCGCTGTATGCGGGCAATCACGGGTCTGTTGCCAGATTTGCCAATTCCTCTGTAATACAGAATGTAAGAGAGTCGGACAGAAGGATATATTTCAGGGTTTTGTTGGACAAAAGGCTCGGTATCACATCAACCAATTCCCTGCATACGGAGGATTTGAGAAGGTGTATTAAAAAGGCAACTGCCATTGCAAAGCAGTCAAAGCCTTTGAAATTTTTTGATTCTCTTCCAGAGCCTTCAAAATATCCTGATTTCAAAACCCACTTTTCCGAGACTGCAAATTTCACAATATCTGATAAGATAAAAATGCTTGATGACATTTTTAGAAAGAACAAGTCTCAAGCCCCAAGCCCCAAGTCCCAAATTAAGGCAGGAGGCGCATTTTCAACCGTGGAAACTGAAATAGGGGTTGTAAATACAAACGGCATAGAGGCGTATCAGCCATTTACATCTGCCAATATTAACCTTATAACATCTTTTCCTTCAATGTCCGGTTTTGCAAGCCAGTTCGAAAGAAATATAAAAAATATAAATACGGATAAACTTGTTTCAACAGCCGCAGAAAAAGTATCAGAGTGTCAGAGTGTCAGAGTGTCAGGAAAAAGAAAACTCAAGCCCGGCAGATATACCGTCCTTCTTGAGCCTGCTGCTGTGAATGAAATCCTTGAATGGCTCATCTATATAGGTTTTGGGGCCATGTCTTATATTGACGGCACAAGCTTTATGTCCGGCAATATGGGAAAGAAGATTATGGACAGAAAACTCACCATGTATGACGATGGCGCTGACTTGTGCGGTTTCCCCGTGCCCTTTGATTTTGAAGGTGTGGAAAAGAAGAGGCTCTATATTATAAAAAACGGCGTGGCTAAGGGCATTGCATACGATACCCTCCTTGCGAAGAAGTGGAGGAGAAAGACAACCGGTCATGCCCTCATTCCGGAAGATATTGAAGGCCCCTTTCCCACCAACGTGTTCATAAAAGAAGGCGATAATGCAATCGATGACATGGTATCCACGGTTGAAAGGGGCATCCTTGTAACAAGGTTTCACTATGTGAACGGGCTTCTGGACACAAAGACTGCGTCAATGACAGGCATGACAAGAGACGGGACATTCTATATTGAAGATGGGGAAATAAAATATCCCGTTGATGATATGAGGTTTACGGATTCAATGCTGGAGGCGTTTTCAAGAGTGAGGGAAATATCAAGGGAGAGGCAGGCATTCCCAACCCCGTGGAGCGATGTGGGCGCCAGTATTGTGCCTGCACTGCTGATAGAGGAGTTCAATTTTTCCGGTTAATATCCCGGGTTTATTCTTCTTATCCATTTAGAGTTGTATTGCTATTTCCTATCCCTGCGCAGCCGTAGATGAAAGGAGCTTTCTTGCAAGTTTTATAAGCTCTTTTACATTGAACGGCTTCAGCATGTAATGGCAATCCGCATTTCTGAAGAAATCTTTAGTATCTGCGCTTATTACATCGCCTGTCATAATGATCACCCTGTCCTTAAGGCGGGGGTGCCTTTTGAGGATTGTCTCGTAGAGTTCAATACCGCTTATCCCGGGCATCTTCATATCAGTTATTATTAGAGAGAACTTTACCTTCTCCATCTTGTCCAGGGCCTCTTGGCCGTTTGCCGCAGCCTCAACCAGGAATCCCTCTCCTGAAAGGGTTTCGGAAAGCGCTTCCCTGATGCTTCTTTCATCGTCAACTACAAGAAGAGGGCCGGAAGCCATGTTTAACGGTTTTTGCTCACCCTCTTTAGCAGGTCTTTTTAACTCATGGGAGTCGGCTTTTCCGATGACCGGCAGAGATATTGTTACGATGGCTCCGCCTTCTTCATGGTTCTTAATATCTATACGGCCGCCGTGTTCTGTTATTATTCCGTAAGATATGGAAAGTCCAAGCCCAGTGCCTTTACCGATATCCTTTGTTGTAAAAAACGGGTCGAAGACATTATTGATTTTGTCATTTGGTATGCCGGGGCCGTCATCCTTGAAGCTTATTTCTATCATGCCATCGGTGGACATGGCTGTCTTTATAGCGATTGCACCCTTCCCTTTATAATCTGTTATGGCATCTACCGCATTATTTATCAAATTTATAATTACCTGCTGCATCTGGTAAAAGTCTATCATTGTCTTTGGAATATCCGGGGCAAGGTCAAGCGTTACGGTGATATTTGATGTTGCCAGAGAATATTCCCTGATCTCAAGTGTCTGTTCTAAAATATTATTTATATCGCAATATGCCTTTTCACTCTTTCTGCTCCTTGCAAACGTAAGCAGGTTTTGGACTATCTTTGCGGTTCTTCCGGATTCGTTGTATATCTTTTGCAATTTATCTTTTATATCTTCAACCTTTTTATCGCCAGGGGTGTTAACAAGAAGCTGAGCGAAGCCCATTATTGACATAAGGGGGTTGTTAAGCTCATGGGCTATGCCGGCTACAAGCCTCCCTATACTGCTCAATTTCTCCGAGTGTATAAGCTGCTCCCTCAGAGTCTTTTCAGCAGTAATATCCCTTGCCACATGCACCACCGCCCCTACCTGACCCAACTCATTATATATGGGATACGTCGTGATTTCGTATGTGCCGTCAAACGATAGGTGTTCAGTAACAGCGGTTTCGATTCCCCCTGTTTCCAGGGTCTTGTTGTGATGGCACACCTGCAGCCCGTTACCTTGCCTGTACAGGGTGTCCGCGCATTTTCTTCCCACAATTGCCCTCGGCTCTGCCCCCAGTTTTCGCGCAAGCGCCTTATTGACCTTTATAATTACTGAATTCCTGTCATGGATTGATATGAGCTCGCGTATGGCGTCAAAAGTGGCCATCCATTCTTCCTGGCTTTTTATAATCCTTTCCATAAGCCGTCCCTGTTCATCATCTTTCTGTTTGAGGATATCAAGCATATCGTTGAAGGTTTTGGCGAAATAACCTATTTCATCTTTTGATTCAATCTTAAGTTTCTCGGTAATGTTCCCCTTGTTGTCAGAAATCTTCCTCAGCACCCGCACGGTTTTTTCAATAGGCTCTGTAATGGATTTCCTTATAGTGAGAGAGAGGAATACGCTGCCTAAGAATACGGTGAGCAGACCTGTGGCAACCCATTGGTTTCTTGTTGTTGCAAGGGTCTTATACATATCTTCAAGAGAGAGAGATATCATGAGTATTCCCCTTGCGTCTTCTGTGTTATGGCATGAATTGCATTTGCTCCTTTGTTCTATAGGCTGAAGATATGTAAAGAGGCGTTTGCCGTCCGCCTTCTCTATGTAATAGATTCCCTCCGTAGCCCAGTTTTTTTTCAGCCTCTCAAATGCATTTTTAAACTCCGGACTCTCCACGCCTTCTGCGATATTATGTTCCCTGTCCGGATGATTTGCGACCCATTCATGTTTCACCCCGCCAAATTCCTTTTTTACCGCCTCAATGGTTTTGAAGTCCTGGAATGCCTCTTCAATCCCGTTACTCCTTATTATCTGAACCCTTTCAGCATCCTTTATCGTTTTCAGGGTATTTACCAGGTGGCGGGCGAGGTCAGCCCTTTCTTCAAGCATATCTCCGTATATTGAGTCTACGATGGGATGGGCCATTAGCCTGGCAGCCTGGAATTTTTCCTGCAGTAGGGCTACCTTTTTGGTTTTCAGGCTCCAGTAAACAAAAACAGTTACCCCGATGATCAGGAGCCCGAGAACTATGGAAAATATTTTCGTATGCAGGCGTGCTTTAATCATGGCTGTTTAAGGCCGGGTTTGTTATATATGCCAAATGCCATGCAGGCATGTAAACCGGCATGTGTTTAAAGAGGCAAAACCTGAAAACAAGATATGCTCTGGTTAATTACCAATATCTGCATTAATTTTCAAGTGTAATAAATATCTGTGTAATAAATATATGGCCCTCCTGCGGAACACTCTGCAACATTTTGTTGAAAGTTTGCTGTTGGTAGCGTAAAATTATGCGGGATTGAACCGGGCTCATCGGGGCTATGCCAAACAGCAATAACCTTGCCGCCGGGTCCTTTAGTTTGTCCATGGCAAGGAAAGAGGAGAGATGCGATGCCTTTACGAATCTATAATTCCTTAACACGTCAAAAGGAAGAGTTCAAACCTCTGAACGGCAAAGAGGTCAGGATGTATGTGTGCGGTCCCACTGTTTATGACCTGAGCCACATAGGCCATGCCAGGAGCGCAGTGACCTTTGATATCCTG
>Ga0209323_10001206_pt1 | contig 17041 bp, 15 predicted proteins | sample Rifsed19ft2_FD_184014 | JGI IMG/M metagenome (GOLD analysis project Ga0209323, IMG submission 184014) | Soil microbial communities from Rifle, Colorado, USA - sediment 19ft 2 (version 2) | ecosystem: Environmental > Terrestrial > Deep subsurface > Rock core/Sediment | place: Rifle, Colorado...
TTGACCTCAAAGTCCTTGAAATACTGGCAAAACCACGAATTTAAAAAATGAAAATATTAAATCGAATCTTCGCTTCATCAATAGCCAACCTTACTCTTCACCAGAGAGACGAAAACCTGCCTACATTCAAAAGTATTCTTTTGGGAGAATTGCATAATGCCTGATCAAGAGAAATCAGTTTGGAACAATCAAAACCTATTTTCAAATAATTACCTGGAACACAGACTGCAATTAACTTCCTTGTGGGATGCACAAAAAGAAAGAGTTAATAAAATATTTGAAGATGTAAAGAATGTCCACGAAACAATTAAGTCCTTAAATCTCGGACCTGGTGAAGAGGCTGGTCTAGAAGACAAATTTATAAGACCTGTGCTTACACTGCTTGGTTATGAGTGGGACGTCCATTTATTTGATGAGATTTTTTTCCTGAAAGTAGCGTAATAAATGCGATTAATACCATTGTTAGCATGGATGAACAGTTTATCAGAAACACTTTCGCACTGCAATTGACAAAAATATTGTGCAAGTTTTGTTGAAAATTGCTTTTGATTCGTGTATATATATAGGCGCTAGCTTATCTTGCCATCAAGAGACAATCTACTTTGAAATATTTTATCTGTTTGAGTTCGTATGGAACTGATTGGGCAAAAAATCGTCCTCGAGAGAGAAATTATTTCCCATATTCAAATCTACTTGATGAACCTTCTGAATACCCAAGACGTTGTATATAATGTGGATGGTGAGGTGGTAAATGAGGTTAATGCCTCTCCGTATTGTAAGACACTCCATTTTGTCAGTGAGCGAAGGGATTTATGTCAGTGTTATAGCAGGGAATTATCTAAAAGCACCATTCATTATAAAAAGCAATTTGAAGATGTATGCCCCGGCGGTCTAACGGTCCTTTCGATGCCGATATCCCTTGACGAACATACCGTGGTTGGCGCGCATTCCGTGGTGATTTCTAATACTCCCCGTTCAAAGTTCAGCGTATATGATATTGCTTCGCAATTTAATATTGACGTCCATATCCTGTGGGATGCAGTAAAGAAAACGCCTCTTGTGCCAAAACCGATCTTGAAAATTGCCAGAGAACAGGCGATTTCAGCAACAGAATTGATGTCAAGGGTGCTTACCCGTATTTACACCCTGAAGCAAAGTGAAGCATCAATGGCAGAAAAATATCACTCTATTGAGGAAATTTTTAAAAGCCACAACATAAGTAAGTAGTCAGTTTTGTTAAATTTATAGGTTGAAATTTCTATTATAAATGCTAAACTTTATGTTGATTACTGACCTGCCTTAATAAAATGGAAGGATGTGCATTATGAGAAGTATTGCATTGCTGAACCAGAAAGGAGGAGTAGGTAAGACTACTACAACTGCAAACCTAGGGGCCTGTCTTGCAATGCTGGGGAAAAAGGTACTCGTTATTGATATGGATCCACAAGCCAATTTAAGTGTGCATCTTGGTGTAGAGATTCATAGTCTAAAATATTCCGTATATAATATTATTACTGGGGATTGCAAACCAGACGAAGCAATTTTAAATACCAAAATACAGGGTCTTGATATTATTCCCGCCAATATTGATTTATCTGGAGCAGAAATTGAGCTGGTGGGTGTGGTGGGGCGTGAAACAGTATTAAAGGAATATTTAGGAAACATACTCGGCCGGTATGATTATGTTCTGATTGATTGTCCTCCCTCCCTTGGCTTGTTAACCCTTAATGTCCTGACATTGGTGCATGAGATATTTATCCCCTTGCAAACTGAATTTTTTGCATTGCAGGGGGTAAGTAAATTGTTAGATACGCATGAAGTTGTTCGGAAGAGATTGAATAAGAAATTGGAGATTACGGGTATTATTTTTTGCATGTATACCAGCCGTACCCGTCTTTGCAGGGAGGTTATCGAAAAGGTTAAGGAACATTTTGCAAAGGACCAGGTATTTGATACAGTTATCAGAAAGAATGTAAAACTTTCAGAATCACCGAGCCATGGTAAGTCGATTGTTTCTTATGCGCCTAGTTCGCATGGTTCTGAAGATTATATGTCACTTGCAAAAGAAGTCGTGCAGCAAGAAAATAGCAAAAAATATTAATTTATTAAAAAATATAAGTTGTAAATTTGTTGGGAGGAAATATGGGTAAGGAAAGTGCGCTAGGACATGATCCCTTGCGTTGGATGAAAATAACAAAGGAAAACAAAAAATCATTATCGTCGGAAGATGCGAATACAGCGCGTCAGAATGCCGGAAAGGCTGAACAACAAGCAAGTATCCAGACAACGCCTAAACAACAAATAACCCTTCCAACGGGTAATGGTAAGGCCCGGTTTGTATCAAAGAAGGCGATGCCGTCACCCGGTAATGTACCGAATAACCCCGCAGCTCCCAAGCCCAAGGTTGTGATTGGGCGTTTGTATGAGAAACCATCTCTTGAAAAGGTAAAATCAGTCCAGCGTAACAAAAATGAGGTTCTGGAGACAAGGCGTTCCGTCGAATCGTCACTCCCTGTATCCGGGACTATACAACCAATTAATAGAATAGCGCCAGAAATAAATCGTACTCCTGTCTCTACCGCCGTAAGCCATTTTTCTACGTATATTATTGTAACCTATACAGCGCTTTTGCTTATTTTGGGGTACTTTGTCTATGGCGACCTTTCTAAACGGACGAGCAGGATCGAAGCTAAAATTATGGCAATTGAGAAAATCCTGCGAGAAAAGTAGTAGCTGATTTGAAATATATTCCTGCAACAGGTTCAACCTTAAAAATAATTTTGATATGAGTTGCTACCAGTGGATTTTCCGAAGATATATTAAAAATCTTTATCTCGGATTTATCTTTACAAATGAGTCAAGTTTTAGATGTTGGATGGTTAAATGGCTATATGGTTATTAACCATTTAACCATTCAGCCATTTATCCTGTTTTATGTGTGTTTTATCGGTCTGAGGCTTCGCCTCGCTAGTATTTGATCGAGGCATGTTCGCCGCTAAATATCTTTATTTCCCCATTTTTCAACTTCATCATCAAACCCCCGTTATTGGATATATCGATGACCTTTCCTGTATATTCCTTCCCGCAATCAATAATGGTCAATTTCTCTCCGATAGTGACGCAAAATTCCCTCCATCTGTCAGTGATATATCTATAGTGATCATTCTTTAAAATTGAATACCACTTATCTATATCCTGGAGCAGCGCCTTTGCGAGGAAATTACGATTTATAGGTTCTTTTCTTTCAATGGCGAGGGAAGTTGCCGGTAGGCGGGTCTGTCCCGGCAAGTCTTCTTCGGTGAAATTGACATTTATTCCTATACCAATTAAAAATATTGATTGTTTTTTTAAGTTTTTTTCAAACGCTACTAATACGCCGCCTACTTTTTTCCCCCCAATCAGGATGTCGTTAGGCCATTTAATTTCTGCGGGGAGATGTAAGGTTTCGCGGATCGTTTCTGTAATTGATACAGCCATAGTGCCTGTTAACAAACACAAGTGGTCTGGTTGCATATTGTGTTTTAGCAAGAGTGTAAAAAGTAATCCCTTGTATTTAGGGCATGACCATGAGTGATCAGAACGCCCCCTGCCTTTCGTTTGCTCTTCAGCGAAAATTACGGTGCCATTCTTAAAGCTGGTATGTGCAAGTTTCTTGGCAGTGTCCATTGTTGAAGTCGTCCGCTCTAAGGTAATTACATTACTTCCAACAATCTTTGTTTTTAATTCCCGTGTGATTTCTTCTGCAATTAAACGATTGTGTGAATTTAATATGTGTGTATCCTGTACATAATGGTTAAGGAGATTATTCTCTGTTATTGTTTTTGGCATACGGGATATGTTTGAAAAAGTACATTTCGGTGATAGATAATCATTGTGTAAATATATGTCATAAGTAATTTAAAAGTCAACATGAAAAGGAGAAACCATATTTCTTTAGGCGTTTACAAAAAATATTTTGACACTTTCCCCGTTTTCACGAGGACAAGTTTAGCAAAAATTCACGATTCGTGAATTACGCCCCCGATAGATTCAGTCGGGGGCTAAAATCGTAAATTCCCACTCAAGGACTCTTCCGATTCGTTCGGGTTAGGATATATTTTTTATAAAAAAATACTAGACTTCTGCCAGTATGACAGGTGTTGCCTATGATAGAATTTTTGTGCTGTCACAATGGCATACTGGCATAAATATTTTGAGGATAATTTTAATAAATATAACAAACGTAAGATACTTAATTTCAATTGATTAAGGTGTTTTGATGTTCAATAATTTTCTACGGCATTATGTTTGCTAATTGTACCTAATCGTTGGATTTTCTGATATTTATATTTATTTTGTTATTCAGTTAAACATAAGTTTTGAAAGGAGGTATTCGATGGCGAAACAACTAGCCTTTAATGAAGAGGCAAGGGCCGCTATTGCTCGAGGCGTTACAAAACTTGCCAGGGCGGTTAAGGTTACTCTGGGTCCCAGAGGAAGGAATGCAGTATTGGATAAAGGATATGGGAGTCCCACAGTGACAAAGGATGGCGTGTCAGTGGCTGAGGAAATTGAACTGAAAGACCCTTATGAAAATACGGGGGCCAAGTTGGTGCGTGAGGCGGCATCCAAGACCAGCGATGTTGCTGGGGACGGCACGACCACTGCTACGGTTCTTACTGAGGCTATATTCCTGGAAGGATTAAAGTGTGTGACGGCAGGCGCTGATCCCATGGCGCTCAATAGGGGGATGAGGAAGGCCATGGATAAGGTTGTAGAGAAACTGAAAGAGACAAGCAAGAAAATCAAGAGCCAGACAGAAATTGCAAGTGTTGGGTCTATTGCGGCGAACAATGATCCGGAAATTGGAAAAATGATTGCCGATGCGATGGATAAGGTTGGGAAGGACGGTGTTATTACCGTTGAAGAGGGAAAGGGGCTCGAAACAAGCGTAGAAGTAGTAGAGGGTATGCAATTTGACCGCGGTTATCTCTCTCCCCATTTTATCACGAATCCCGATTCAATGGAGGTTGAATTCAAAGACCCTTACATCTTTATTTACGAGGATAAGATATCTTCCATTAAAGGATTGGTTCCGTTATTAGAAAAGATTGCAAAGACGGGTAAGCCTCTTTTAGTTATTGCAGAAGATGTAGAAGGTGAGGCATTAGCCACGCTCGTTGTCAATAAACTACGAGGCACAATTAGCTGCGCAGCGATAAAGGCCCCTGGGTATGGCGATCGCAGAAAGGCGATGCTGGATGATATTGCTGTTCTTACGGATGGCAAGGCGATATTTAAAGACCTCGGAATTCAGTTGGAAAGCATTGATATCCGCGACCTGGGAAGGGCAAAGAAGGTAACCATCGATGCGGATAATACAACGATCATTCAGGGTGCAGGCAGTTCGAATACCATCGCTGGACGTATCAAACAAATCCGCAATGAAATTGAAGCTACGACGTCAGATTATGATAGGGAAAAGTTACAGGAAAGGCTTGCGAAACTTGCTGGAGGTGTTGCCCAGATATTCGTTGGAGCTGCTACGGAAAGTGAAATGAAGGAAAAGAAGGCCAGGGTTGAAGATGCATTGCACGCCACAAGGGCGGCGATTGAAGAGGGTATTTTGCCTGGTGGTGGCGTCGCACTGTTGAGGGCAGCAGAGGCTTTGAATGACCTCAAACTAAAAGGTGACGAGGCTATGGGTGTTGATATTGTAAAGAAGTCCCTATCCGCTCCTGCAAAACAGATATTTAAGAATGCAGGACTGGAGGGTTCTGTGGTTGTTCGAAAGATATTGGAATCCAAAGATAAGTCCTATGGCTATGACGCAGAGAAGGAAACATACTGCAATCTGATGGAAGCAGGTGTTATAGATCCTACAAAGGTAGCAAGGTGTGCATTGCAGAATGCCGTGAGTATTGCTGGAATCCTCTTAACCACAGAATGTATCATTACCGATATCCCAAAAAAGGGGGATGAGAAGATGCCAGGAGGTATGGGTGGCGGCATGGGAGGCATGGGCGGTATGGGAGGTATGGGTGGAATGGGAATGTAATTCAATAATTTATAATATAAATTTTAACATTAAGAATTTTATTGTTTATTTTTCATGAGGAGGTAATACGAAAATGATCAGACCGTTAGAGGACAGGGTGGTAATTGAACCTATGGAAGCTGAAGAAAAGACTCAGGGTGGAATTGTGCTGCCTGATACTGCAAAGGAAAAGCCCATGAAGGGAAAGATTATCGCTGTCGGCGATGGGAAAATGCTGGAGAGCGGGAAAAGGGCTGAACTTTTGGTAAAAAAGGGAGATAAAGTCCTTTATGGAAAGTACGCCGGGACCGAGATTACTATTGATGGTAAAGAATATTTAGTTATGAGAGAAAGCGATATTTTAGCCAAGATTGAGTAATATCAATCAGACTCTTAAAGTTTTTTGATGATTTAAATTTTTTGGAGGTTATGAAATGGCGGCAAAACAGCTAGTTTACGATGAAGATGCCAGAAAGTTGCTCCAAAAAGGGATTAAGCAGCTAGCGGATACCGTTCGGGTAACCATGGGTCCTACGGGAAGAAATGTGATCCTGGAAAAAGGATTCGGTTCACCTTCGGTTACAAAAGATGGCGTCACGGTAGCTAAGGAAATTGAATTGAAAAATCCCTTTGAAAATATGGGGGCAAAGATGGTTTGTGAAGTTGCATCAAAGACCAGTGATGTTGCTGGAGATGGCACCACAACGGCCACCATCTTTGCAGAGGCTATCTTTAATGAAGGATTGAAGAACGTTGCAGCCGGCGCAAACCCAATGGCGATCAAAAGGGGCATTGATAAGGCTGTAGAAATTGTAGTTGCGGAAATTAAGAAATTGAGTAAACCTGTGAAGGTGCGCTCTGAAATTGCCCAGGTGGGAACTATTTCTGCCAATAACGATGCATCTATCGGAAACCTGTTGGCGGACGCTATGGAGAAGGTCGGCAAGGATGGGGTTATTACCGTAGAAGAAGCGAAGGGGATTGAGACTACACTGGCGGTTGTGGAAGGTATGCAATTCGATAAGGGATATCTTTCTCCATATTTTATTACCGATGCACAGAATATGGAGGTTATCCTCGAGGATGTCTATATATTGATTCACGAAAAAAAGATATCCGGCATGAAGGATATCCTCCCCTTATTGGAAAAGATTGCCAGCAGTGGAAAGCCTTTATTGATTATTTCTGAAGACGTTGATGGTGAAGCGCTGGCAACCCTGGTAGTTAACAAGCTCCGCGGCGTGTTGAGTTGCGCGGCCGTTAAGGCCCCGGGTTTCGGAGATCGCAGAAAGGCGATGCTGGAAGATATTGCCACATTAACGAAGGGGCGTGCTATTACCGAGGAGTTGGGTGTAAAGCTTGAAAATATGGGGATAGAAGACCTTGGCCGCGCAAAACGGATTACCATTGATAAGGATAATACGACAATCATCCAGGGTGCGGGAAAGAAGGCCGATATACAGGCAAGAATCAATCAAATCAAAAACCAGATCGAGCAAACCACTTCCGATTACGACAAAGAAAAGCTCAGTGAAAGGCTGGCAAAATTAGCCGGAGGTGTGGCTGTTGTCCATGTTGGCGCTGCAACTGAGGCCGAGATGAACGAGAAAAAGGCGCGGGTGGAAGATGCGCTGCATGCAACCCGTGCTGCAGTAGAAGAAGGGATTGTGCCGGGAGGCGGCGTCGTGTTTGTACGGGCAATGCCTGCACTCGATGAAGCGCGTAAAAAATTTAAAGGTGATGAAAAGGTTGGTGTGGATATCATAACAAAGGCGCTTGAGTCTCCGCTGCGTCAAATTGCTTCCAATACCGGCGCCGATGGTTCAGTAGTCCTTGAAGAGGTGAAGGAATTGTCGACCAATGTGGGATATGATGCCAATACAGGAAATTATGTAGATATGTTTGATGCAGGGATTGTGGATCCCGCGAAAGTATCTCGTGTTGCCTTACAAAATGCGGCCAGTGTTGCCGGTCTCTTGTTAACAACAGAAACCATGATTACTGAGATGAAGGAAGACGAAGAAGAAAAAGAGATCGAAGGCAGTATCCATTAATCAGGCGTTTATTGAAAATTTACATAACGGATAAAAGTAAAAAGGCTACGATGAGTAGCCTTTTTGCTTTTATACACTCATGATTATTATTTCCGGAAAATAACCGGCTATTCTTGCTTGTTATTTAGGGTGTATTTAAAACACCCTTGATTTTGTGCTGTTTTATATACTATAATTTTAACGTTAACAAAATCGGGAAGCAATAGTATCTTTTTATAAAATAATAACTTAATATAAAGACGATATACATGGAAGAAGATTATTACCAAGTGTTGGGTGTTGATAGAAATACAAGCGGGGAAGAGATTAAAAAGGCATATCGTAAGTTGGCTATGAAATATCATCCGGATAGAAATCCTGGAAATAAGGAAGCTGAACAGATATTTAAGAAGGCCGCTGAAGCTTACGGTGTACTAAGCGACCCTGATAAAAAAAGACGATATGATCAATATGGAATAGATGGTCTGAGAGGCGCCGAATCCCGTGGATATACCACCATGGAAGATATTTTTGACGCCTTCGGTGATATTTTTGGCGGTGGCAGTATCTTTGAAGACTTCTTTGGCGGAGGAAGGGGTCGGGGCAGGGCAGGTCGTCGAGGGGCGAGCCTGAAGTGTGATATTGAGATCGATTTTAAAGAAGTGGCTATAGGCGTTGAGAAAAAAATTGAGCTGACTCGTAGGGAAGTGTGTGATACATGTCGTGGGACCGGCGCGCGCGAGGGTACTTCACCGGTAAACTGCCCATATTGTAAAGGCAGAGGTGAGGTTCAGCAGTCACAAGGATTCTTTACACTCCGCACTACGTGTCCTAAATGTCATGGTAATGGTAAGATTATAGAATCTCCGTGCGCAAAATGCGGAGGTTCTGGCCGCTATCCAAAAAAGTCAATTATTTCTATTCAGATTCCAGCTGGCGTTGAGGATGGAACACGGTTGAGGTTGACAGGCCAGGGAGAGCCTGGTGAAAATGGAGCAGCTCCGGGAGATTTGTATTGCGACATCCATGTTACTCCCCATCCTATCTTTAAAAGACATGGGAATGACGTTCTTTGTGAAGTTCCGATTACTTTTGCACAGGCAGCCTTGGGTTGTACCATTGATGTTCCTACCCTTACGGGGAGGGTTATTCAAGTAAAGATACCAAAAGGAACGCAGAACAACGAAGTTGTTCCGATTCGTGGAGAAGGATTTCCTAATGTACATGGGTATGGGAGGGGCAATCTCCTGGTACAGGTGATTGTTGAAGTTCCAGCGAGGATGACCTCCAGACAGGAGGAGTTGCTCCGGGAATTTGCGGAATTGGAGAAAAAAAATGTCTCTCCCCGACAAAAGAAATTTTTTGAGAAAATGAAGAATATTTTTTAAATAAAATTTAAGAATGGAAAGGTATTTTATAAGGAAGGAGGTAAACATCAGTTTATTATTTAGTTAAGTTTGGCTAAATAAATAACTGAGAAGAAAATATGCCAACATACGATTATAAGTGTAATGGGTGTGATCATTTGTTTGAGTTGTTTCAACACATTACGGAAAAGCCAGTAAAGAAGTGCCCTGCTTGTGGGAAACTGAAAGTTCAGAGAGTAATTGGCTGTGGTAGCGCTATTATTTTTAAAGGTTCTGGCTTCTATCAGACAGATTACCGGAGTGAAGAATACAAGTCTAAGGCTAAAAAGGAAACCGAATCTGTAAAATCTGATACAAAAGCCGCAGAGAAAAAATAAAAGAAAACATGCCGAAAATAAACTGCCCCAATTGTAAAAAGGAGTTTGTCTATCAGAATATAAAAGAATTGCCAAACTTCCCTTTTTGCTGTGAGCGGTGCAAGCTTATCGACCTTGAAGCATGGCTGGATGAAAGGCATCGTATTGAGGAGCCAATGACTCCTGAAGCATTGAGTCGAATAGAAAAAAAAGGAGGGGAAAATGGGTGAAACGAAAACTGTCGTACAGGACTGGCGCGATATTTTCCGCGCCTTTAAGATGGCATTTGACCCCAAGAAGATGTTTCTTGGATACATTGGTCTTTTGGCGAGTTTGATTTGGTGCGTGGTTGCAGTTTCATTTTTCTCGGCATTAACGTTGGTTAGCGCCAACCCTTATGCCTTTATAAAACTTGTCTTATATTCAGCCAGGGAAGGCATACCCCTCGCTATAAAAAATTTGTTATTAGCGATTATGCCTCTGGATTTCGGGGAATTTGTCGTTCTCGCGGTACTCGTTTTTGGGCTGCTAGTCATCTGGTCGTTGATAGGGGGGGCAATTACACGAATTGCCACGCTGGACTATGCCAGAGACGAAAGTATAAGTCTGACGGATGCCCTGAAATTTGCCAGGAAAAAGTTCTGGTCTTATTTCTGGTCACCGCTGGTGCCGGTAATTGGTGTCCTTTTCTTCGCCTTGTGCAATGTGGTAGGCGGTATGATTGGGCGAATCCCTGTTCTTGGTGAGATAACAGTGGCATTGGGGTTTCCTCTTGCCATACTTTCCGGCTTTCTCATGGTTTTTGTTGGTGTAATAGGTGTATTGGGATTGTGTTTCATGTTTCCCACAATCAGCGCGGAAGGGTCAGATGCCTTTGATGCGATGAGCCGGGCATATAGCTACGTCCTCGCACGTCCCAAACAATTCATCTGGTATTGTATTGTAAATACATTTTATGGATTGGTCTGTCTGATAATTATTGCATTTGTAGCATGGTTGATGATGCGCCTGTCCTTCTGTACAGTGGGTTTGGGTATGGGACAGAAGTTTCAGGCGGTTCAGACTTTTATATTACAAAAGTGCGACATTGCATGCCTCGGATTTTGCACCACGCCTTCTGCTGAGACAAAAACTACGGCGGTTTCTCTTGATCGCTGGTCTTTGAAATTCCTGGCAGGCATGATAATTCTTTATGTTGGATTGGCTAAACTGGCAGTATGGACATTTGTAGCTACATACCTGCTTTCTGCGAAGACAATAATCTATTTCCTGCTCAGAAAAGAAATTGACAGCACAGATGTGACTGATGTGTACCTGGAAGAAAAGATAGAAGAAAAAACAGAAATATCAACGGAAAAAACCGAGAAACTTTCTTCTCCAACAGAAGGTGCTAAAGAGGACCGTTCTTCTACAGAAGAAGGATCTAAACCAAAAGAAGGTGAAGCGGTTTAGTTTACATTTTTCAAGAGGGGAATTATGAAAATCCCCTCTCGGGAGGGGACTAAGGGTTGGGTCTGGGCTGTAGATAATTCAGAGCTTAAGCCACACTTTTCTACAAATAACTAAATTGTTACCACGATTAAAGAATTTTAATTGTCTGAATTTTAAGACTTAAATGAAACAATGAATGTTCCAGTTGTTACTATTGTCGGCAGGCCGAATGTAGGCAAATCTTCCCTGCTCAACTGTCTTGCAAGACGCCGAATCTCCATCGTTGAACCCACCAGTGGCGTTACGAGGGATCGCGTCTCAACAGAAATTCGACACAACGAGTACGTGTTTGAATTAGTGGACACAGGCGGAATGGGTGTGAAAGACGTGGATGGTCTTACGGAAGACATCGAGATGCAGATAGAAATTGCACTTTCCAATGCTGATATAATTCTCTTTGTGGTAGACGTGCGTGACGGTGTGACACCTTTGGATATTATGGTGACGGAAAAATTGAGACGCCTTGGGAAAAAAGTAATCCTCGTTGCCAATAAGGTGGATACGCCAAAGTTTGAATATCAAATGGCAGACTTTAATAAATTGGGATTCGGTACCCCGCTTCCGATGTCTGCCGTTGAAGGATTTGGGCGGTCTGAATTGCTGGACAAGATTATTTCTCTGCTGCCAGCGCCGTGCCAGGATTCAGATTCCACTGAACCCATCATGAAACTTGCCATTGTTGGTAAGCGGAACGCCGGGAAATCTACGCTCATTAATACCCTGGCAAAGGAACAGCGTGTAATTGTCAGTGAAGTGCCAGGCACTACGCGAGATTCAATAGATGTACGGTTCGAGATAGAAGGTAAGCAATTCCTTGCAATTGACACGGCAGGGGTAAGAAAGAAAAGACAGGTCCATGATTCTATAGAATTTTACAGCATGGCGCGCGCCGAACGGTCTATCCGCAGGGCAGACGTAGCGCTATTTCTTATTGATGCTGCGCTCAAGGTGTCCGAGGTAGACAAAAAACTGGGCGATTACATCGTCTCTGAAAATAAACCATGCATCATTGTAATTAATAAATGGGACTTGGTTCAGGGAGTTGAAACAGGAAAATTTAATGACTATATTTATAAATGTTTGCCTGGACTTTCCTTTGCCCCCATCTCTTTCATCAGCGCCAAGAATAATAATCATGTAGTGGAAATGATACATCTGGCATTAGAACTGTACGAACAGGCTAATACCCGTATAACGACTTCTGAATTGAACCAGGCGTTGCAGGGGGCATTGTCTTTACACCGTCCGACACGCAAGAAGTCCAGGTCTCCCAGGATTTATTACGCCACGCAGGTAAGCGTTTCGCCGCCCACGTTCATCCTTTTTGTTAACGATCCAAAACTCTTCGATAGCAATTACGAACGTTACCTCTCCAATCAACTCCATAGCAAGCTCCCCTTTTCTGAGGTTCCCTTAAAATTCCATTACCGGGCAAGGACAAAAGTGCAACTCAGCCACGCCTGATGAAATCGGTTAGGTGCGTAGCTCAAATTGTTTGGAGTCGCTAAATACCCTACTTTAATGTACGTCCGTACTTAATACTATGAATTATTATAAAAATATTTTCAAGAGTATAAAGGTACAGCTCATCTGTTACATCTGTTTGCTGACGACATTCCCATTGTTGTTTGTCTGCATCGTGGAGTATTACAGCGGCAAGCGTGCCATTGAACAGCGGGTGATCGAGCAGCTCACCTCCATTGCCGATTTAAAAAAGAGGGAACTCAATAATTGGCTGGAGGAACGATTGACGGATACATCGGTGATCGCCCGGAACAAAGTGCTTGCAGCTGCGGCAACAAGCCTTTTGCAGCAGAGGAGGAGAGTTGAAAGCGTTCATCAATTGATGAACTCAGAAACTGCACGCATAAATTACAACAGGGTTTTGGAAAATCTTCATGCACTCAAACAGTTTTATAAACACTATAACGTTATTTCCATTATTGATGGCGCAAACGGGGAGGTGGTCATATCTACCTATCCTGATATCGTCGGCAAGACTCTGAGTTCGTTCAACAGTTATATAGATATCCTTGAAAATAAAGATGTAGCTGTAAAAGATATTTACACCTCTGAACTCATGGGACAGAACTGTATGACGTATTTCTGCCCTGTTTGCCTGACGGATCCCTTCACCCTGGAAAGTAGCAACGTCATTATCGGCGTTATCTTGCTGGATGTTGATGTGAAAAACAGCATTGAGCCGTTGATTCATAGCTGGCCTGGAATGGGCAAGACAGGTGAAACACTCCTGGTGAGGCGAGAAGGAGATAATATCGTATATTTGAATGACCTTCGTCATAAGCAAGGAGCGGCTTTAAAATTTACAAGCCCTCTTCGCTCTACTTTCGACATTCCTTCGGTATTAAGTTCCCGTGGAGAAGAAGGGATTAAAAAATCGCTGGATTATAGAGATATCCGCGTGTTGTCTGCATATCGCCACATTCCAATTCTCAACTGGGGGCTGGTGGCGAAACAGGATTTAACAGAGGCATTTGCCCCGGTTGAAAAACTAAAGAACCACGTGATTGTGCTGATCTTTGTTTGCCTTGTCATTGTTATTGTTATTGGCATTTCACTCACCAACCGAATTACAAAACCCATCTTACAATTGGTTGAGGGATCAAAGGCTATTGGTTCAGGAAATCTCGATCATCGTATTTCAGTTGTTTCGCAAAATGAAGTGGGACTTCTTGCAACGGAATTTAATCAAATGGCTGCAAAGCTGAAGGAATCCTATTCAAATCTGGAACAAAAAATAGATGAGCGGACATCTCAGTTGTTGCGTGCGGAACGCCTTGCCGCTGTAGGAGAACTTGCTGCTGAGGTGGCACATGAAATAAATAATCCTTTGGGTGGCTTACGTAATTTTGCCAGTATGCTTGAAGGCGAACCTGCAAATATCGCACAAACGAAAAAGTACGCCACTCTCATGCTGGAAGGACTTAAAAGGGTTGAAATGATAGTAAAACGCCTTTTAACCTTTTCCAGACCATACGCACTTCACATATCTGAAAATTACATTAACAATATTATAAATAACTCTATTGAATTTATAGAGCACAGAATTGAGCCAGGCCATGTGCTTATTCACAAAGAACTCAACGCATCTCTTCCTCCTATTTATATAGACGCTGACCATATCTCTCAGGTGTTTATAAATATCATGGTTAACGCCCTTGAGAGTATGCCAAACGGAGGAACGCTAACTATACAAACGGACACTTGTAAGAAGCACAAAGAGTGTGTTACAGTTTGTATTGTTGACACTGGATGCGGTATTAGCGATGAAATTATAGATAAAATATTTGAACCCTTTTTTACCACGAAGAATAAAGAAGGTGAAAAAGGGCTTGGAATGGGACTTGCCATTTCAAAGAGAATTATCGAGGATCACCACGGAGAAATCTCTGTGGAAAGCAAGGTGGGGCAGGGAACTACCTTTAGTGTATGCCTGCCGTGTCGTAATGTAGGGGCGAACAGCCGTTCGCCCTTATTGCTGCAGTGAAAAAGGTGTTTAAAAATGAAAAATAAAATACTTATTGTTGATGATGAAAAACTTATGCGCGTGTCGCTTGAAGATAAACTAACCAAAGAGGGATATGCCGTCAATTCCCTTTCCAATGCGGTAGAAGGCATTAAGTTACTCCAATCTACGAACTTTGATGCAGTAATAACCGATTTACGTTTACCCAAGATAGATGGGATGGATTTTTTAAGAGAAATAAAAAAGGCATCGCCTGACACCGTTGTTATTATCATGACCGCATACGGCTCCATTGAAAATGCGGTTACCGCTATGAAAGAAGGGGCGTATGACTACGTGACGAAGCCATTTCCCCTGGAAGAACTAACCGTCAAGCTCCAGAAGGCGCTCAAACATAAGGACACGATTGCAGAAAACATTATGCTGAAACAGCGCGTCCTTAGCCAGTACGGTTACGATAATATGATAGGCAAGAGTGAGGGGATGAAGCGTGTGTTTGAGATTATCAGCACGGTATCAAACCGTGATACCACCATACTCATTCAAGGTGAGAGCGGTACGGGAAAAGAGCTGACTGCCGGGGCTATTCATTATAATAGCAATCGCCGTGACGGGCCTTTTATCAAGGTCAGTTGCGCCGCATTAAATAAGGAAATCCTGGAGAGCGAACTCTTCGGGCATGAGAAAGGTTCGTTTACAGGGGCGATAAAAATGAGGCGTGGACGTTTCGAGCTTGCGGATGGAGGTACGATATTTCTCGACGATGTAGATGATATCCCATTAGAAATGCAGGTCAAACTCCTGAGAGTCCTTCAGGAACGGGAATTTGAGCGTGTTGGCGGCGAGGAGACGATTCTTGTCAATGTCCGTGTCATCTGTGCAACCAAAAAAGACCTGAAAATACTCGTGCAGGAAGGCAGTTTTCGGGAAGACCTCTATTATCGTCTTCATGTGGTTACCGTTCATCTCCCGCCTTTAAGGGAGAGAAAAGAGGATATACCTCTGTTGGTAACGTATTTTATTAAAAAATATGCGGAACGGCAACGTGTTACGGTTAATTCAGTATCGCAGGAAACGCTTAATTTGCTTATGCTCTACAACTGGCCTGGAAACATCAGGGAACTGGAAAACGTCATTGAACACGCCGTGGCATTTTGTACCGCAGATACGATAATACCCAGAAATTTACCCGGAAATTTGTTCGAAAGAGAAACCCCTTCGGGCATATTTCCCATCGAACTTTCTACGATTGACTCTATTGACTTGCAGGAAACGTTGAGTGAAGCAGAAAGGAAGCTTCTCATGTGGGCATATCAGAAGACGAATGGTAATCAGGTGCGCATGTCAGAGATATTGCGGATACCCCGCACAACACTTCAAAACAAACTCGTCAAATATAATATAACCAAAACCAATATTTCCGCCGCTGAACAGACATAACGCAGCGCAGCCGCAACAAAGTCCATATTCTACACAGTATTGTTTTGCCGCAGGTTTAGAGTGCAAAATGCTGAGGGAAAATTAAATAGTTCACAACGCAAAAACTAACCCTATTCCATTTTTTCTTGACAGGGGTCATGTTGGTTATATATCATACACAAAAAAAGTGTGTAATCAGGAGGTGTAATATGGTGAGGATAAATGCCATTTTGCCGGAGGATACTCTGGTAAAGATAGATGCCATCGTAAAAGAGAAAAAGAAGAGCAGAAGTGGTTTCTTACGGGAAGCTGCTGAGAAGCTGATAGACGAATATCAACGGCAAAAAGCGGAGGAAATAAAAAGAGAACGTATAAAACGTGCCATAGAAATACAGGATAAATTAAAGAAAAAAACAGGCAAGTGGAGCGGTGTTTCAGAGGTCAGAAAGTGGAGAGAATTACACAAGTGAAAAAATTTGTCCTTGATACATCTGTTGTTGTCAAATGGTTTAGCGGGGACGAGGATGATGCTGAACATGCCAATAAATTAAGACACCAGATACAGGAGGGTTTGTGTGTCATAACAATACCGGATCTGTTGTTCTACGAGCTTGCGAATGCGCTGAGACACAATCCAAACTTTACTGCCGAGGATGTTCGGGTAGCATTGGATTCTGTTTTTGATATGGAATTTGACATAAGAAAGGTTGATAGTTCAGTAATAGCTGCTGCAATACATATAGCCTTTAAATTTAACGTTACCGTCTACGATGCATATTTTCTTGCGTTGTCTCAGTTAGAAAGTAAACCATTTGTTACAGCCGACTACAAATTCACCGGGCGCATAAAAGGTTTTAAAGACATCGTTAATT
>Ga0209323_10001213_pt1 | contig 16997 bp, 43 predicted proteins | sample Rifsed19ft2_FD_184014 | JGI IMG/M metagenome (GOLD analysis project Ga0209323, IMG submission 184014) | Soil microbial communities from Rifle, Colorado, USA - sediment 19ft 2 (version 2) | ecosystem: Environmental > Terrestrial > Deep subsurface > Rock core/Sediment | place: Rifle, Colorado...
GTATGGAAATCTCTGTAGCAAATAAAAATAAAGTAATGTCCATTATAGGTACGAAATTGACTGGTGCAAAAAGCACACATTTATATAGGTCATTCCTATGTTATATTGAGAAGAAACAAAAAACCCAATAATCAGGTGTAAAAAATGAGTGAAGGAAATTGTGAAGATTATGAAGAAGTAGAATCCTCAGAGGATTTGAATCCATCTCCAACGTTTGATACAAATGGAGATTCTAAAGAGGAAAAGTTATATACCCTCAAATCATTTGCTCAAGAATTAATAGCTCTCTTTGAGAAAAGAAGAACAGATGAAGAAATTAAATTTGAAGAATTCTTTGGAGTCAAAAAGGAAGACGTAAAGATTCTTGTGCAAGAAGTAGCACCATTTGAGAGGTCTCAAGTAATTTATTCTTTGAATGCATATGTAAATAAGAATGGTAAAAATGTCATTCTGGAAAATTATTCTGATGATAAAGTTCCACCAATATATGAAAATATTGAGATAAAGAAAGATGAATTTGCCATGGTTATAAGCACTGGTTATTACTTCTTTGAATGGAAAGAAAAGAAATTTGTACTTGATTTGTACTTCCAAGGAAGCACAAGATTCTATCGTATATGGTTTAAAGAAGAAGATGAAAAACTTGCGATGGAACTTCATAAAGAATTAGTAAATTTCTTCAAGGAATGTAACTTCCTTAAAGGAGAAAAATTAGTATTTCTTCCACATGGATTCTTGGACTTTTTGGACTTTCCAAAGTTAAATTGGGATGATGTAATTCTCTCAGAAGATATAAGGGAAGAGTTTGATTTAAACTTGATTTATCCACTTGAAAATGAAAAGTTATGTAAGCAGTATGGTGTTCCATGGCGTAGAGGAATAATGCTCGGTGGCAAAGCTGGAACTGGAAAAACTCAAGTATGTAGAATTTTATGTAATATATTGCCTAAAGGAGTAACTATGATATGGGCTACTCCAAAAGCTCTCTATGATGAAGGAACAATAAAGATGCTTTTCGAAGCGGCAAGATTTTTAAGTCCATCTTTGATAATCATTGAAGACTTAGATTTTATAGGTTTAAACAGAGACTTTGCACGTAATCCAATACTTGGAGAACTACTTACTCAGTTGGATGGTAATGACCCTAATGATGGAATCTTTGTGATTTCAACGACTAATAGACCTGAATTGCTTGATGAAGCTCTTGCTAACAGACCGAGTAGATTTGACATTCAGTTACTATTTGATTTGCCAAATGAAGAGCAACGTAAGAGGATAATTGAACTATTCATAAAAGATATGGAGTTTGCTGAACCTCTTAATATGGCTGAAGTAGTTGGAGCAACTAAAGATTTGACTGGTTCACACATTAAAGAAATCTTTGTGCATTGTCAATTGAGGGCTTTGAAGGCTAACCGTAAGATAACTCATAAAGATGTCATTGATAAAGCTCTAAATTACAGTAAAGCAGTTAAGAAAGCACAGAAGATGATGGTCACTTAAAATAATAAAGTTTATAAGTAAGGAAAACATTATATGTGTGATGAAAAATGGTAAGGACAATAATTAAATTGGTTGATGAAAAAGAACTTGAGAGAATCGCAATAAGAATGGGAGATTACTTAGTAGTCATAGGAAGAGAACCATGTTTAACTTGCGGTCATAAGAAACAACTTGTTTATCCAGAAAAGACTGATGGTAGAGTTGGAATTATAAGGAAATGTTTATTTTGTTTATGTAGAATTCATACCTTTAGCAATAGAACTGGTCCTTAATTTACTATATTCTTTGATTCATTGTTTTCATATTTCTTTATCCAGTTACAGTTGGCACATAGCAGTTGATAATCCTTACTACCAGACTTAATCTTTTTAAGAATAAAACTGTAATAAGAAGTAGTACAATTTTTAAACTTTTTTACTTCTTTTCGTCCACCACCATTAACATGGTCTATTTGTAAGGCTCTAACATCTATATATGGTTCTTTATGTTGACTATAAGGATTTGTACATTGCCCACCAAGTAATCTAATAATTTCTAATCTTTGTCTTCTGCTCCATTCTCTATGGCATATTCTTCTTTTTATTTTCGTTCTTTTATAATATCTTTCCTCAGTTTTTTTACCCTTTTCAGAAGTTAACCATTTCTTCCTTTGTTCTTTCACTTTCTCTGGGTATTTTTTACGAAAATCTTTACCATATTTTCTTTTAAGTTTTAAACGATTTTTATTGAAACAATCTTCTGAACAGTAAAATCTATGTTTTACTGTTGGTTCAAATAACGTTTTACATTCTTTACATTCTCTCATTTTACCACAATATTTATATAGTACATCTCATATATAAATATTATGTTAGGGATAAACAATAAAAGTAAAGCCAATCGTCAAGGGGATTAAAAATATGCCATACATTAAGAAAGATTTGAGACCCGAACTGTATTCAATAGTACAGAATTTTAATATGGCTTACGCTGAAGAAACATTAGATAAAGTTGCTGATTTATTTGCTACTCACCGTAATTTCACTGATGGAAACTTGAATTACTTCTGTACTCAACTCATACGTAAATATTGGAACAAAACAGACGCTATGATATTTTCCTATATGGTAATTGATAAAGTATTACTTACACCTCTATGTTACCTTAATCTTGAAAGGGGATTAGGTTTACTCTACTGTATGCAACGAGAATTCAAGCGTAGAGAATGGGGAAATGAAGTGATTATGGAAATGATTCTGGAAAGCGTTGGAAGACTATACGATGATTATGAGGACAAGAAAAAGGAAGAAAATGGAGACTTGGAATAAATGTGTAACGCTGATTGTCCTGAAATGAAACCTTGTTGTCTCTGTCAATGGAATAAATTACCATATATATGTAATAATATAAAGTGTATTGATAAAGATGATGAAGATTATTGTGCTCATAGTGATGCTGAAAACGCAAGGATGGCGGCTGAGGAAGCAAGTCATGAAATCTCTGAACCACCATATGATTATGTGGAGATAGTGGAATAAATGGATGCATTAACTCTATATCAAAAACTATTTGTTCAAGATGGTTATGCGGCTGTTCTGATAAGTATAAATGATAATGTTGGCGATGGCGGATGGATTATTCAACTTATTAAAGATTCACGAGCAAATAACGGTGAACCATATTGGCAATATTTACACTTTAAATCTTTATGTGGATTAGCTGATGAAACAGTAGAACTTGGACGAGATGAAATCTATGGTTTCCTTAAAGCTAAATACCCAGATAGAGATTGGAGACAAGTTATAAAAGAAGAAGTCAAGATAGTAGTTATGCGGTTGTTTGATTAATAATGGATAAAGTTAAACTTCTCTTTGTAGGCGATATTCCTATTCTTATGCCACAACGTAATGTAGCAAGACAAATGGAATTAGAGTTTATGTTTATGGAAACTCCTGATAATGTTATTGCTATGCAAATATCTAAACCAGAAACGGAACAAGTACGATATATTATTTAACCGAAATATTTATATAGTAAATAGACTACATATATATTGTGCTTAATATGTCTAAATGCTTTGAATGTGGTGACACAAACTCAGATAATTTTTATCGGGGAAAATCTCCCTCATTAAAATGTCATTGTAAATCTTGTATACGCAAAAGACGAAAAGAAAGATATTATAAAACTCGTAAAGAGACAATAGAATATACAAGAAATTGGCAAAAGAGAAATCCAGAGAAACATAGAGAAAATAGTAAAAGGGCAATGAGAAAGCATCAACAAAAACTAAAAAGAATATGTATTGCTCATTATAGTAATGAAACTAATAATTGTGCCTGTTGTGGTGATAATAACATGGAGTTTCTTACTATAGACCATATTAACGGTGGTGGGAGCAAACATAGAAAACAAATTAAGGGGCATTTCTATGAATGGCTTATCAAGAACAATTATCCTGAAGGTTACAGAGTTTTATGTATGAATTGTAATCACTCATTAGGAATATATGGTTATTGCCCACATAATAAAAATTATGTGGTTTAAAAACAACAAGTTTATATAGGACGATACACACTCTCTTTCAGGGATAAAAGTTGGAAGTACAAAAAAAGAAGAAATTCAAATTAAAAGAAGATACTAAAGATAATTACGGTGTAAACCTCAAGAAAGGAACTGAATACGAACTTATTGAGAAGAAAGAAAAAACTGTTCTTGTGCATGTAAGAGGCGAAAATGTAGTTATTGAACTTCCTGTAGAATTATTTGAGGAAATAGAAAAATGAGGAAACTTAAATCTTTTGATGAAATTCAAGAGGAAGTTAGTACCGATAAAGAATTTATGAAAATATGGGGTAAAAAAGAACTTCAATCTAATACTTTTATGCGTGGTGTAAGAGTAGTTCTTAAAGAAGCACTTAAAATGAAAATAAAATCCCAACAAAAACAAGAAGATTTTCTTGTTGGCGTTGAATGTGCTTTAGAATGGGTTGAAAAATTACCTAAAGGAATATATCAAGAGGAAGTTACTAAAGTTACTCAATTAATTGAAATAAGAGATATTGAAAGAGATGTTCTATAAATGCCTAACGAGATATGTCAAAATCCATTTAAGCATAAAGAGAAGTGTACAAGTACAGATATTGTACTCTATATAGTAGTTACAAAGAGAAAGGAGAAGGTTTCTTTACCAATATGTAGAAGTTTAGGAGAATTATATCATGTGTGATATTCATAAATTGAAATTAAATTATCCGAAGTGCGATAACCATGATATAGCAGTTCTTGTCCATCATAAAGATGAGGATATTGAAATATGTCATAAATGTTGGAATAAACTTTCTGAGAATGATAAATTTTATGGAATTTTAGAACCAGTTAATGTTTAATCCAATAGAAATACTTATATAGTAGTTCCTATATGATATTTATAGGGATTCCAATTGGAAATAGATGATATTAATAAACTTTATGATAATTGTATTATTTGTGGTAACAGGTTTGAGAAGAGAAACAATCAAATAACATGTAGTAAAGAATGTGCGAAAAAGAGGAAGAGCCAACTTAATGCTAAATTATATCAAGAAAAGTATAAGAAAGACCCTGAATGTAGAAAGAGGCAAAAGGATAATTATGATAAATGGTATGATAAAGATACATCTAAAGAGACAATAAAAAGAAAATGGGATAATCAGAAAAGAAGGAGAAAAGAAATACGCCTTAATTATATAAAATTTATGGGTTCCCATTGTTGGCTCTGTGATTTTTCCAGATATATTTCTACGTTAGAATTCCACCATGTTTTTGGACGAGAATTCCCTAAACATAAAAGTAAGTTTGAAGACCCACGAAGTAAAGTATTCAAGATTAAAGAATGTATTTTAATCTGCTCTAATTGTCACCAAGAATATCATTTTGGAACCGAAATTTCTACTAAGAAGATAATAGAAGTATGGAAACAAAAGTGGAAAGAGTTGGAAAAACAGAAAGGTTTATTAAGGTTTCCTATTATATCCTTATTAGGTTAAGTGAAAAAAAGAATTAAAACGTGAAATTGAAGGTATTGAAGATGAGGCTTGATTTAAAAGTGAAGATTGACAGTAATGCCGAAGTAATAATCAAGTCAACCCTCATGGAGATTGAACCTTCTCTTGACTTTGATAGTATAGATAAGGTTCTATTTAACATGTGTAAGCAAGATTTCTATTCATTCATAAAATATCTAAAAAATAACAAGATAAAGATTTCAGATAGGATAGGATTTTTCTTGAATATTACAGATAAACAAATACTCTTTAATATGGAAACTTTAGATAATTTAGAATTGAATGATATTATTGATGATGAGAAATGTCTCAAGGCTTGGGTTCAATGGTGGTGGAAGAGATACAAGATACGTGTAAAGTTAATGTTGGGTGAATTACCCAATAGTAATTTCTCACTTAACCGTGGAAGAGAAAACGCCAAGAAATTTACCAAAGAGGAAATAGATGGTATAAAAGATATGATTCTCTATAGGTTTATAGAGAATGGAGAAATATGCGGCTCTATGGTTTTAACAGAGATGCTTTTCTACAAAGTTTTATCACAATACTCAGAAAAGTTTGAATGGACAGTTCAAAATAAATTACAATTTACTAATGCTTTATTGAAGGAAGCAAATCAAATGTCTCATTTAAGTGGTACTTTAATCTTTATAAAGCCAAGTAAAAATGCTTATAATCTTAGAGAATACCGAGATGAAGGAATGGGTACAGTAAAAACATAAGGTTTATTAGGGAGAATGAGATTAAATAGATGTGAATAATATGGCAAAAATGCAACAAGAATGTATGAATTGCGGTAGAAAATTCTTTACTAACAAAATAAAAGTTTACGTATTTAAAGAGAGAGATTGTCCAGACTGTAAGGTTACAATGTTTTGTCACGATAACCTCTATTATGAATGTCTTAAATGCGGTAAGAAATTTGATTTGAAAGATGAAGTTGCCATTGCTTCACTTTCGTTGCATATGAAGGGTACTTCAAGAAGTTTCGAAGAGAGAGAAAAGAAAGTTGCTAAAGGTTTAGAAGCAGAGAAGATAGAAATACCTGATAATAGAGTTTGTAGAAGATGCCAAAATATTACTGCTCACATTCGAAATATTATTGATAAGCAAGAGAATATTCCTTCCTCTGTTAAAGCTAAGATTCGTACACTTTCAGATGAAGAATATCTTAATACCTTTTTTAAGCATATACAGAAGCAAATGAAAGTTGATAATCAACCTAAACCACCAGAAAGATTTCCTCTACGTTCAAGATTGAAACTTCCAGATATTGATAAAGAAGTTGAAGAAATAAAGAAATTAGGTGAGAAAAGTGAGAAGTAAACCTGAAGAATTTGATAGGCGTGAACAGTCTCTTCTATTATACTTTGAGACACGACTCGTAGATTATGTAGGTAGAGTAGCAAGTGTACAGATGAATGGTGATGATATGGAAATTGCCAAAAAACTTGAAGAAGAAGGATTACTTCAATTCGGTAGATTAACTATGGCAGCTATTGATAGTTTTAGAGGACATAGTTTAACTCAACGTTATACTCATTGGGTACGATTTTCTCCTGAAGCATGGACTATTGTTCATCAACTTAGACGAGAACGTTCAGATAAAATGCTTGCTAAAGATAAAGATATATTAGAATCTGAAATGACGAAGAATAAGAATGTTTATACTGAAGCAAGAGAAGCAAGGAAACAATGTTTAACTGGATTTCCTTGTCCAGTATAGGTGGATTTAATTATGTGTGATTATCCTGATTGTAATGAAGCTGGAATGTTTCTTGAATATGAAGGTTCTATATCTATATGGTTATGTGATAAACATAAAAAGTTAGCTGATTTTGTAAGAAAAATTATTAACTTTAAACCTAATCCATGGTGATAATTTTATGGTGTTTGGACTCTAAAAGGAAATAAAATTTATGTATCAAATTCTTCCTAATCTTGCCACATGTTCTTATTTTGAATCTGCTACACCTGAAGGCTGGATTATAGTTGACATCAGAGATTTAGGTGATAATGGAGAAAACTCTGTGGAATCTATTATAGATAAAATACGGCTCGTAGGAAATCTAATGTGCTCTGGATATAAAGTTGTTGTTAGATGTCAAGCTGGTATGTCAAGGTCTAACACTATAGCTTGCGCCGCCATGGTGTGGTGTGGAGTATATAGATATTGGGATGAAGCTTGGAAAGTCACTCAATTAGCATGTCCGAGAGCAATGCTTAATATGGATTTATTTGAAACTGTAAAGAAAGCTCTTAGGAGTCTTTGTATTGACGAAGAAAGACTTTGATTTAAATTTAGATAATATAGAATTTATCATAAAGAAGTTTAGGAATAGAAAGAATAAGAAGAAGTCTTATGGATATATAAAGCCACTTTTCCATCATAAATACAGACTTCAAACCACTGATGCTTGTACATTGCTCTATGAATATGCTGGAATTGATGGTGTTGCTGTCATGTGGAATCATGAACTTCTTCATGCTATAATATCGGAGTTAGTTGGCATAAAACATGGCATGAAAGAATATGACGAATGGCTGATTCATAGAGGATTATACGATTTAGATATTTGTATGGAATTATGGCTTTAACCATAAAGTTTATATATAAGTAATTGTATTATAATTACGGTGAAAATATTATGAATGTTGACATGGCTGATGTTGGAAATTTGGCATTGGGTATTGGTGGTTCTATTAGTGCTTATCTTGCCGCTAAGGGTATGTTAGCAGAATCTCTTTTAGTTATTTCCATAGCTGGTGCAGTTAAAGCATTCTGTTCTGCTATAGATAATTATAAGTATAAGAAAGTAAATTCCATAGTACCAGTATCTTAAGATAGTTTATTTTTTTTACTATCTAATTACCTTTTTTCAAAAAGGTAAGTATAAATAGAAAAGTTTAAATACCTCTTTACTCACTATACTTTTAGGGATAAAGATGGAAGAAATATGTCCACAATGCGGAAGTCTTGATTGTATTCCAGACTTTGAAGATATAACTATGCTCATTTGTTTGGACTGTGGACACAAGTTTTTAGCTAAAGTAGTTCATGCAGAAGATTTAGAGGAATGTCCAGAGGATGAACAGAATCCTTATGACCCTAATGAATGCGACCCTGATGCAGAACAAGAAAATAGTGATTTGGAAGAGATTGAAGAAGAATGGATAAGGTAAGTTTAGACCCTGATTATGAACGTAAAAAATTATGGCGTGAAACCCATAGGGAATTGTGTAGAGAAAGAGGTAAAATAATTCTTATTGAAACTGGTACTCATGAAGTAGATATTAAAATGGATGTAAGAAATGGTAAGGTGACTGTAGAAAATGTCTGATAAAACTTTGCAAGAGAATGCTGATGCTTTAAGGTCTGTTCTTGCAAACATATTGGAAAATGCCAAAACAGATGAAGTTAGTGAACCATTTAATAAAGAAATTTCTAATGATGTCATGAGTAATGTTTCACGCCCATCCTCAGAGCAGAATGAATCTAAGAAACTTGTTGGTATAAAGACAGATACATTCCTTGATGAAATATTCTTGGATAATGATGATAAATCCATAGATGGAATTCCAGCAGTAAGTAATACCATATTAACTGGCTTACCTTCTTCGGGTAAGAGCTTGTTAATTGCGGAATTACTTATAAAGTTAGCTCAGAATAACAAAGTCATATTTGTAACTTCAGAAGATATGTGGACTTCAACTTCTGGAAGATACGATTTAGAAACGAGAGTAATGGAGAAGGCTAAGAAGTTAGGCATAGATTGGAGTAAGATATTCATTAATATGTATATTATTGATACAGTTGAACATGCCGAACTTAGAGACTGGATAAACTTCATTACTACGTACAGAAGATTAGTTGAAGGAGAAAAAGCTACTATTCTTCTTGTTGACTCTTTAACGCTTCTTGAGGATAATCGTGGAGCATTAAAGCGTAGACTACTTGAGCTTATGAGGTATAATCAGAAGAAAGGAATAACTTCTATCCTGATTAATCAGAGAGCAATAGAGGAAGTTGACAATCTTGCGATGGCTGGTGGTATAAGTCTTTCTCACATTGTAGATATAGTTATGGTTATGGACTATAAGAAAGTATGGTCTGGTGACGCACAGATAAAGGATGATACTGGTGCTAAACAAGGTGAAACTATAAATTTCTTTAGAATCCTTAAATGTCGCTTATGTAAGACACTGGTTAATTACAAACGATATGAGATAATTAAGGATGGAATGATAAATTTAATTAATAAACCAGAATTTAATATAAGTGAGGAAAAATGAGTGATATGCAATACACTGGAAAGTTACAATGTCCCAACTGTGGACTCTGGTTTAACCAAGATATTTATTGGCATCATCGGAATAGTTGTCAAGATAGGACGGCTAAAAATGGAAAGGTTTAATAGTAGGTTTCATATTAGGATATATATAAAGTGAAAAAATATGCCACTTGAACCTCAAAATAAAATCACTCATCCAAGTTTTGGGATGATTCAGATTTGTAGAAGTAGCAGTTCACAAAGCATGAACTTATTTGGATGTAGCATTAAACAAAGAAACTTTATTCGAATAGAAATTCGTAAAGCATGTCTTTATAGAGAATTAAATCAAGATAACATCTTTCCAGAAGGGATACCTATAGTATCAATTGATATGTCTCCATCACAGTTTGCAGACGCTATAACATCATTGAATACTTCTGGAACACCATGTACAATAACGTTTATGGAAGGACATGAAGTTAAGGGTACTTCACTTGAAAGCAAAAGAGTACAGTTTGATGCTGAATTCGAAGAGAAAATGAGAGAAGTTGTATCAGATACTAATCCATATTACACAAAGATTAACGAGATAGTTAATAAGTCTTCTCTTGGAAAACATGACCGAGCAGAAATACTTAAGCAACTTAATTTATTAAAGCAAGAAATAGCGGCTAATATTCCTTTCATAAAAGAACAATTCACAGAGCAAATGGATGAAACTGTAGTTGAAGCTAAAAATGAAATTACCGCATTTATAGAGGAAAGACTTATAAAATTAGGGTTAGAGGGATTCAAGAAACAATTAACTTTAGAATACAAGGAGTTGGGATAATTCCAAATCAAGATGAACGCCGAGCAAGACAATTGATTATAGAAACTATGACAAACGTTTGGGAACTTCCAAACTTTGAAGAAATATGGCGTGATTTTCTTAATCATGGTCATACAGTAAATGCCAAACCACAAGAGATAGTTCAAGAGTTTTTAGTTTACATAGAATCATTGATAAAAACAACTTTGGGATGGTGATATAATGGCTATTGATAAAGAAGATGATAATATATCATTCACTAAGTTTCAAAGGATATGTGAAGACCACGTTCAAGATGAAGCCACTAAAGTTTGTTTCTGCAATATAACTGGTAAAAATTGTAATAAAATTGGTTGCCCAAAGGAGAATGAGGAAGAAGATGCTGAGATGTAGTAGTCAATGGATATATGCTCACTGTCAAGAATCCATTAATGAAATGATGTGTTTCATTCGATGTCCACTTAAAAATAAAGGATTATGTAAAAAATGAAGCGAATGCAAAAGAAGAACTTCTATGATTATTCATGGCTATCTAATCCTAACGCTGTCTATATAGGGAGACCCTCTCTTTATGGAAATCCTTTTACAGTAAAAGAATTTGGTTTAGAAAAAGCTTTACTCGGATACAGAATATGGCTTAGAGAAAAGCTAAAAATGAATCCAGAATTTCTTGAGCCGTTAAGAGGTAAAGATTTGGTTTGCTTCTGTGCATTAGACCAGCCATGTCATGCCGATATTCTAATAGAATTTATAGAAAAAAATTATGGAGATGATGAAAATGGGAAGAGAACAGAAACAAAGAAAGAATAATCGTAAACAGAAGAGATGGCAAGAACGTCTAAAGAAAATTCGAAAGCAATATCCTAAGAAATGCCCTCTATGTGAACCATATGAACCATATAAACCAGCATTATTAACTACTCCTTTCTATGTGATTGATGATGAAGATAATTGAAATTGATTGGTTATCAATTAGAAGAGGACATTGGGAATCACGAGTGAAAATCTGGACATGGAAAATGCTTGAAAAAATAGGTATCCCAGAATATGAAGGATTCAGTGAATTATGGGAAAAAGAAAAATACATTAAATATTTGTGAATAACATGAAAAAAAAACCTCAAAAGAAACTAAGTGATTTTGAAGATTTTCATAGACTGGTTATTAATCATCGTAGGAATATAAGAAGGTTCAAAAAACACGAAAGATTAATTAAGGAGTATGAGAATACTAATCCTGATAATAAGGTGGTGAGTAAAATTGGTTGATAAAGAAACTCAGAAAAAGGTTGCAAAGGGATATACAAACTATACGCTTAGTCTTACGTTTTTGCTTTGTGTTGTCTTCGGATTGATTGGTGCGGTAGTAGCTGGATGGGTTGGACTTGCAGTTGGCATAGTTATAGTTCTTATGGCATCCTTGATTTCTAATGTTGGCATAGTTCCTTTCGCTGGAATTCCACTTTATATATGGCTTTACAATGCGTTCATGGATTGGCTTTATAGTGTTGTTCCACAATTGGGTTCATTCGTAGCTCCTGATGCTTTGCCACGGATTGTTCTATACTGGATATTCGGTATTATGGTTGGAATCACATGTGTAGTAATGAGTGTTGTATTGGTTCTTATCGTTATAGCTGGAATAACCGCACTATTAAGTTAAACCAAAAGACTTATATATCTCTTTCTCTATTATAATTGTTTTTATTCAGGTGAAAAGTGAAGTAATGACTAAGATAACTTGTGAAGATTGCGGAAAAGAATTTCCAATTCCAGAAGATTACAAAGATGGAGAAATAGTAAGTTGTCCAGTATGCGGATTAGAACATTATGCATTTCATACTTCTGATGGAATAAAAATTAATGTATTCCAATTTGAAGGTGAATAAATAATGATGAAATATTATTGCCCAGATTGTGGCGGTAGAATAGATATTGAAAATGATGTCGAAGAAGGAGAAATAGTTACATGCCCAACCTGTGGTCTTGAATTCACAGTTAAAATAGAAATAGACGGTATATCTCTCAATCAATTAGTTATTGAAGGCGAAGATTGGGGGGAGTGAAGGGGCGAATAGAAAGACTTATATAATAGATTGTTATTATAGATTATTATTATATAGGTAATAGTGATTCGATATGGAACCCTCTAAAAAAACCTTATATATGAGAGAATGGCGAAAAAAACATCCAGAACGGAAAGAGTATATGAAAAATTATAGAAAAGAACATAGAACTCATATTAATGAGTTAGATACTAAATGGAGACATAATAACCCAGAAGTAATTAGAGTGTCAAATTCTAATTATAGAGTAAAGAATAAAAAGAAGAAAGCGGCTCAACTTATGGCTGAACGGCATATTCCATTAGCTGAATTTTGTGAACTGTGCCCAGAAGATGATATACAACCAGCAATAGAACGTCATCATCCAGATTATAACTATCCTTTAATTGTGGTTTTTTGTTGTAAAGAATGTCATCATTATGCTGACAAGTTATCTCCTGAACTTAAGGAAGGATGGCTTAACGGAAATGAAAGATAAAGATGTAAAGTATTGTCCAACCTGCGGAAGCGAACATATAAAGATAGATGAATTGAAACATAAAATAAAATGTTTAAAATGTAAATCCAGATTTATCTATAATAAAGAAGTTAGACATCTTCCCTATGGTAAATCAATTATTTTTTTAACTATAGTACAACAGAGGTAATGGGAATGTATAATTCATATTGGAAAGTAAAGAAGAGAATAAACCGAAATAGAATAATTCGTAAGTTTCATTCACTGTTTCATAAACACATTTGCCCTTATCTTGAATTAACTCTGTATAAGTTAATGAAGAAAGGCGTTAAAAATAAGCAAAGTTTATAAGTAAGTCCTGTGACTATTTAATCAGGAATAGAAAATGTTTGAACGATTCAGAAAGAAACCAGAACCAAAGTTTAAACGAGCAGTTGGATGTGGTGAATTTAGAGTTATTCAGAATTGTAATAGATTAAATACACATGGTTATATTAGTTTAATTATTCATGAGAAAGAAGTCGTAGCTCAAAAACCTGTTACTGATGGAGACCTTTATGATGAATTATTTGATTATATAGTTAACAAGTTAGGTGGAAGAATCTGGTATATTTCGGAGAAATGAATAAAATGACTATAACTATTGGCGAAAATCCTTACGCAAAAGAAGACTTTCTAATGTCATTATGGGAAAAGACATTGCAAGAAATTAGGGGAATTTTGGAACATAATATGAAGATAAGAATACCTTATGGATATGGTAATGGATGTAATAGTAGTAGCGGATATACTTATATGTTTATAGATGAAGAAAAAACTGTTGAGGTTAAAAGTTTATTTAATCATTGTAAAAAGTGGGAAGATGTTGATATTATTTCAATAGGAATTATACCATCTACTGGTGTTCCATTTGTTGAAAAAGTAACTGTATCAAGTATAAGTTCAAAATATAATAATCTTACAAAGAAAATTGCTATAATATTTGCAAAGCATTACCAAGTTGTTTTACGACCATATGAATATGATGGCAAAGAAGTTAATAGTGGTTCTATAAAGTGTAAGTATTGTGGTCAATTCACACATAATGCTGAGAAATGTGATAGTTGTGGCGGCGTACCAATATGAAAGTTTGTATTGACCATATAATAAGAGTAAGAAGAGGTTCAACTTACGAGATTGTAGAAAAAGAAGAATGCGTAATATGCAAGAATCCTAATATTAGAAGCGTAGGAGAAGTATGGTAAAATGCCTTGGCATAGTCCGAGATGTCCGATTCATCATTTAGTTAAAGGTAGAAAGATAGGTATTTCCCCAACAGACTCTAATAAATGGGTATTTGAATGTAAACAATTTAAAGGTTGGAATGGAAATAAAAGGATTTGGGAAAAGCATACTTTCGAAGATTGGGGTAATCCAGCAACAGATGAAATGGTTCAGAGAAGAAAGCAGAGGAATTAAATAATGGAATATATCATGGAATCGGACGTTAAAGAATTCATTAATCGGTTGCCTAATCTTAATAATTCATCTCAAGTTCACCTATTAATGCTTGCTGTTAGGTCTCGTAAAGCACGAGAAATGTTAGGCTTTAAAGTTAAAGACTTAGTGGTTGAACGCAAGATAATCAGAGCTATAGAAGATTGGAAAGATAGATACTTTAATGCAGTTTATAACATGTCCATCCTTCAACATATGGGTAGATTTAATACTAAAGGCGTATTAGCACCAGCCGAATCAATGGGAATATTTGGTACTTTATCTCCACGAAACGTGATTACTGCATTGGAACAATTAACTACTGAAAATATGAAACATCTATTTTCTATTAGTAAACCAGATGTTTTAGTCTATACTCATCAGTTAGAGATGATGGAATTAGCCAAACAGAATAGTAAATGGTTTGGTGCGTTACATGCTCATAGAGATAGAGATTATCATTTTGTAACTATAGATATAGACGACCCAAGTATATATCCACTGGTTAAAGATATAACATCTCCATTAAATGTATGGATGATAACTGAAACTTCAAGAGGATACCATATTATTCTGGATTTATCTAAATCTTCAGATGCAGAAGCATATTACGGAAAGAAACCACAAGACGGCATTCATTATCAATTAGATAAGATGTTTAAAGGCAAATATGACTTCCAACGAGACAGTCAAGAACCCTGTGCTGGTTCGGCTTATTACAGAAAACTTGACGAAACTCACTACGTTAGAATCATTCAATAATCATAAAGTTTATATATAACTCTTTTCATTTATATTAATCAAGTAGAGTGAAGCTCAGTTAAGTGAAGTCCAGTGTAGTTGCATGGAGTACAGTTTAGTTAAGTTAAGTCGTGTGAAGTAAAGTAAAGTGAAGTAAAGCGAAGTGCAGTTAAGTATAGTACAATAAAGCATAAGAGTTAAGTGCAGTTAAGTGAAGTTAAGTGAAGTTAAATGTAGTAAAGTATAGTGAAGTATAGTATAGTCCTGTATAGTGGAGTACAGTTAAGTGGAGTTGAATGCAGTGGAGTATAGTAAAGTGGAGTAAAGTTTAAATACTCCCCCACCCTCTGAATATATTTCCCTATAATCAGGTGTTTGAAAAAATGTCCTCAAAAAATATGGATATTATAGAGTTTGCGGAAAAGGTTTTAGAAATAAAACTTAGCGAAGCTCAGAAAGAGGTTTTAAAAGAGTATGAAAAAGGTCACACTCAAATTGTTACTTACTCTGTAAGAATGGGTAAGGCAACAATATTTAATATCCTAAAAAGATTTAGAGAAAAAAAGCCGCTTATGTAGGTTATGTATAATATTTTTTCCATGCATATCATGTATGCATGGTGACAGAAAGGTTTATATATGACATACTCATAGAAAGGTTTATATAGTCGTTTGTACACTGTACTTTTGCGACCCAATTGAGGGAATGACGGTATAACGTAGAGTCGGTATTCACGATGATGAATACCACTATTTTTTCGAAACATTTAAATACTTGATTGCAGTATTGATAGCTCGTAGAGTTGGGAAAGTCTAAGACCATTTAGGAAAGTACACCTAAATGTTCCCAACCAATGATAACTTTTTATCGAAATGTTTAAATAGGTGATTGTATATTACACTATTGTTTATACTCGCCAGCGTTCCCTGAGCAATAGACGTATTGACTCAGTTAAGGACGTTGGTTAACTATTTTTTTATGATAAACCTTTATATAGGACGCTGTTATTTACTTCTGTGATTGATATGGCAAGCTATAAAACTTGTGTTCACTATAACAAATCCATAGGTAAAAGAAGGAAATATGCACCAAAGCAAGAATGCAAACTTAGCGAAAATAAAAGAATGTGTCGCCGTTGTCCTCAGCTTCCAGCTAAGAAACTTAGTGAATTCAAGGATGAACTTAAAGTTAGGAAAGAACAAGAAGAATTAGAAGAATCGGAAACTCGAATTGAGAAAGCATGTATGAGTGAATAAAAATGTGTGATAAGTGTAAACCTGAGCAACATAAAAGATATTGGATTCATTTAGCGGATAGCTGGAAACCACATGAGCAAAGAGAGATGTTAGATTATCTTAAGCAGAAACTTGAGGAAACTTAAATGGTAGGTCATAATAAACCTTTTTATGGAAAATGTCCTGATTGTGGTTCCGAAAGGATACAAAGCGAAATTGAAGATTGGGGTATGCCACGAAAATATTGGTGTTTAGATTGTAATATTGGTCATTCTAAATCCACATATGAAAGATGCTATAAGAAAGCTCATCCAAAAGTGGTTTAGATGGTAAGAGCTAAAGATGGAGAAATGTCAATCTTCTTAGGAGATGAACTTCAAGTTTTTATGCGTAATATGGTAGGATTTGTTC
>Ga0209323_10001214_pt1 | contig 16990 bp, 21 predicted proteins | sample Rifsed19ft2_FD_184014 | JGI IMG/M metagenome (GOLD analysis project Ga0209323, IMG submission 184014) | Soil microbial communities from Rifle, Colorado, USA - sediment 19ft 2 (version 2) | ecosystem: Environmental > Terrestrial > Deep subsurface > Rock core/Sediment | place: Rifle, Colorado...
CTTAACATTGGAGGAACCGCCGTTGAATATTTTGATAGGATAGTCGTGATACCAGCCCTCGCCGATGTTTTGAAATCCGGGTCCGGGAAGTTCGTCCGCTAAATTTGAAGGATCGGGTCCTAAAGATAGATTTTTCAACAATTTAATAACCGCGCTGCCTATGGTAAAAGTTGATCCGACGTATTTGTTTTTATAACTGAAGGCCGCCAAAACTATTCCCAGAGAAGTTACGCTTAGTAAAGCGATACAGACATACATATATAAGATCTTTTTCATTAATATCACCTCCTTTCAAGCAAATTCAGAGATTTCAAGCTTACCCAGCTTGTATTTGTTACTATTAAATGATCCAGTAAAGCTATACCTATATTCATTCCGGCTTTATGTATTCTTTCGGTTATTTTTATATCGTCTTGGCTTGGATTTGCGTCTCCAGACGGATGGTTGTGGACTAAAATTATAGATACTGCATTTTTTTCCAGAGCCGATTTAAATATTTCCCGAGGGTGTACGAGAGTCTCGTTCACGGTTCCTATAGATATTAAATCTATGGATATAAGCTTATTTCTTGAATCCAAGGCCAAAAGATATAAGTGTTCTTTTTCTTTGTTAAAGAAAAACCTTTTTACTGTTTCGTACACATCTTTAGGCTTGTTAATGTTTATTTTGGTTGTTTCTTTTTCGGTGAATATTCTCTTAGCAATTTCACACGAAGCCTTAATGCTTGAGGCTTTGGCTTTTCCGATATTTTTAATAGAAATTAGTCTACTGTAGTCGGTTTTGTACAATCCTTTGAAACCTTTTAGACCGCTCAATATTTTTGCAGATAACTCAAAAACGGATTCATTTTTTCCTCCGGACCCCAAAATAATAGATAAAAGCTCTATATCCGATAACGCCTCACCACCCAAAGCGGCGAGGCGCTCGCGCGGGCGGTCTTTTGGGCTAACGGTTTTTAATAAAGAATTAATCATCTTTGTTAAACTACTATTTAGCAACATGTGTTGCAATGTATTTTTCTCTATTTAAATTGGGAATATGCAAAATATTAAAGCGAAACTAAAAAAATTGAGAGAAAGCAAAAACCTTTCCCAAGAGAGATTTGGTAAAAAAATAGGGTTGTCGGGTAAAACAATATCTTCTTATGAAACGGGGCGCTGTGTTCCGCCACTTCTCATTTTAGATAAAATTTCCAATGTATATAAAGCAGATTTGATTGAAGTGAACAATGACACAAAAAATACAATAAGATTAATGCTACGTCAACTGCAGGAATTAATTAAATCTTTGGAAATTATATTTTCGTCGGATTAAAAGTTATCTCTTGGAATATTGAGGAGCTTTTCTAGCTTTTCTAAGCCAGTATTTCTTTCTTTCAACCATTCTTGGATCTCTTGTGAGCAACCCTTGTTTCCGTAATATTTGAGAGTTTTCTTCACTCAACTTTGACAAAGATCTGGAAAGTCCGTGTATTATCGCATTTAATTGCGAGGATTTACCGGATCCGTGAACTAGTATTGTAGCGCTGAATTGCGAATCCGGGTGCGAAACGCCTATTACATGAAACGGTCTCATCCACTTAACTTTGTCCTTTTCTTTTGGGAAATAATCATTAATTGATACCCCGTTTACCGTGAAATCTCCTTTGTCTTTGAACAGAAACACTCGTGCTACGGCAGTTTTTCTTCTGCCTGTTCCGGCTATGAAATCTTTAATGTTTTTTTCTTCTTTAACTTTTGGCATTTACTGATAGTTGAGCATTGTGCGGATGCTCTTCACTTTCATAAATATGTAAATTGCTCATTCTGACTTTGTGTAATTTGTTTTTTGGAAGCATTCCGCTTATAGCCTTTCTTAAAACTTCCGTAGGTTTTTTATTTAGCAGTTCTCCTGCTTTTATACTTCTCAATCCTCCCGGGTATCCGGTGTGATGATAATAGACTTTGTCCTTAAGCTTATTACCGGTTAATACAACGTTTTTAGCATTTGTAACTACTACTTTGTCGCCTAAATTCATATGTGCGCTAAAAGTGGCTTTGTTTTTTCCCATTAGTATATTTGCAGCTTCAACTGCTATTTTACCCAATATTTTGCTTGATGCGTCTATGTGCACCCACTTTTTGTGTAATTTTTTTGAGCTTGGAGTGTACGTTTTTTTCATTATTCTACCGCTCCTTTCTCTACTGTTACTGTTTCTTTTTTAGTACTTTTTTTGACGGCTTTTGTTTCTTTTGGCAATATAAGCTCTATTCGTGCCATTTCTGCGTTATCGCCGTCTCTATTTCTTGTTCTAACAATTCTGGTATAGCCTCCGTTTTTGTTTTTCAATTTTAGAGCAATATCTTCAAAAAGCTTTTTTACGGTACTTTCCAAGTATAGTTTATTCTTTACAGCTTTCATCGCATTAAAGTTGTTGTTTTTAATAGCAGTTGTGATGAGTCTTTCAACGTATGGCCTTACATACTTGGCCTTTGCGAGAGTAGTTTCTACTTTTCCCTTTACCAATAGGGAGTCGGAAAGGTTTCTCAATAGCGCCTTTCTGTGGGAAGCATCCCGATTGAGTTTTTTAGTAACTACTCTATGTCGCATTTATTGAAGTCCTTCTTTTTTTAATAATTTCTTAATTTCTTCTACCGATTTCTCTCCCAAGTTTTTTATGTCAGCGAGTTCTTCATCATTTTTTTCCGCGAGTTGGTCGAGTGTTTCTATTCCTTGTTTCTTTAGTGCGTTTATAGTTCTGGTAGGAAGAGGCAGTTCTTCAACAGATATTTTTTCAGTCATTATCTTCTTTTCTACACCGGTATTTACGCTTTCTCCGGCTTGTTCTTGGGAAGGTGTTAACCATTCTTGCATTTTGGCTACAAAATCTTTTAATAACTCCGCTGCCTTTTTAACGGCATCCGACGGTTTAACACTTCCGTCCGTTTCAACGGCTAAAACTAAGTTGTCCAAGTTAATGTTTTTGCCGAACCTTGCAGGTTCTACGCTATAGGAAACGCTTATAACGGGAGAAAAATCCGCGTCCAAAACAACCACGCCTATTTTTGATGACTGTCTTTCTTCCATTGGAGAATAGCCGGTTCCGGATTCAACAATTAATTCCATTTTCAAGTTGGTGTTTTTATCCGCCAGAGTAGCTATATGTTGGTCTTTATTCATCACTTCTACGTCTGAAATCAGTTCAATATCTGCTGCAGTAACTTCCCCCGGCCCTTTTTTATTAATATTTAAAACAACCGGATTGTCTCCGTACATTTTAAATCTAACTCTTTTTAAATTTAATGTAACTTCTACAATGTCTTCTTTTACCCCTTGTATTGTTGAAAACTGATGATCCGCACCTGTAACTTTGACTTGAGTTATAACAGAACCTTTCAAGGATGTAAGTAAAATTCTTTTTAAAGAATTTCCTATAGTGTGGCCAAAATTTGTAGGTAACGGCTCAAAGGAAAATACACCTTTATTTTTGTCTTCTGAAATAGTGGTGATTTTTAACTCTGAAGGGTTTAATAACATATTTTTATCTCCTTTTATCTTGAGTAGAACTCAATAATTAATTGAACATTTAAATTTTCGCTTAAATTGTCTAAAGATGGAAGGTTCGAATATTTTATGTACTTTTCTTTTACGTTTGCTTCGAGCCATTCTGGGAGTACAAACCCTTCTCTTAAATGTATCTTTCCAAAGTCAACAGGCTTTACAACATCTCCAACATCCACTTGTTCAGATGGAACCTTTTTTACCACTCCATTAACCAGGAATAACCCATTTCTAATAAATTGGCGCGCCTGCCCTCTGGAAACGGCAAAACCGCTTCTGTAAACTATATTGTCTAATCTGGATTCTAGTCTTTGCATCAAAGCTTCGCCGGTAACACCTTTAGTTTTTAAAGCTTCGTCAACATATAATTTAAATTGTTTTTCTAGCAAGCCGTAAATTCTTTTTGCTTTTTGCTTTTCTCTCATTTGAATACCGTATTCGGAGAGTCTTCTTCTACTTGTTCCATGTTGCCCCGGGGCTTGATGCCTGTTAGAAACAGCACATTTCTCGCTTTCACAGCGAGCTCCTTTTAAGTAAAGTTTTACGCCTTCTCTTCGGCATAATCTGCATTTTGGTCCATTATATCTAGCCATAATTTTGCGAGCTTGTGAGCAAAATCACTTCGCTTCAGCGAACTAATTTAAACTCTTCTCCTTTTTTTAGGTCTACAACCATTATGAGGTATAGGTGTAACATCGGAAATGGCTGTAACATTTAAACCTGCGGTTTTTAAAGCTTTAATCGATGAAACTCTTCCAAGTCCCGGTCCTTTTACGAAAACAGAAACATCTTTTACTCCGGCTCCGTGCGCTTTTCTAGCCACTTCTTCAGCGGCTTTTGTGGCGGCATATGGTGTTGCTTTTCTCGATCCCTTAAATCCCGATGCGCCCGAGCTACCGGCAAATAATGTGTTGCCTTCGGCATCGGTGATAGTAATAAGTGTATTATTAAATCCCGCTGTTATATAAACTCTTCCTGATGCCGGTATTTTCTTTTCTTTATTCTTTTTATTAGCCATATATCGTTACTTCTTTGCCAATTTCTTTTTCATTCCTCCAACTGTCTTTCTCTTCCCTTTTCTTGTTCTTGCGTTGCTTCTGGTTCTTTGGCCTCTTGTCGGCAATCCCGCTTTGTGCCTAGATCCTCTGTAGCTTCCTGTTTCCTGAAGCCTTCTTATATTTTGAGAGACCAATCTTCTTAATTCGCCTTCTACAGGAATTCCCATTTCGGTAATTTTGCTTCTTATAGCTGCAAAGTCGGCTTCAGTCAAATTTTTTACCCTAGTATCCAAGCTAATTTCGGCTTCGCCCAAAATCCTTTTTGAAAGAGTGGGTCCAATTCCAAAAACATAGGTTAGTGCTGTTTCTATTCTTTTTTCGTTTGGAATGTCAACTCCCGCTATTCTAGCCATATTTGTGACTTATCCTTGCCTTTGCTTATGCTTTGGATTTTTTTTGCAAATAACCAAAACAACTCCTTTTCTTTTAATTACTTTGCAATCTCTGCAAATAGGTTTTACCGATGATCTAACTTTCATAAATTTATTTAGCAGCTCGCTACGCGACCTTTTTGCTACGTTTGCAAAATGAATGCGTGCCGCTAAGCACAACTTTCATAATTTTGTTATCTGTCGAAGAAAGATTGCATGAGCAACCAAATTACTTCGCTTCCGCAAAATAATTAACCAGCTTACGCCCGCCCGCTGAAAGCGTAGGGAGAAAGCTCCTATATAACAACTATCTATATCTATAAGAAATTCTCCCGCGAGTTAAATCGTGCGGTGAAAATTCAGCTCTCACCTTGTCCCCAGGAAGAATTCTTATCTTGAACTTACGCATTTTACCAGATAAAGATGCAAGTACAAGTTCCCCGTCCGGTAATTCGATTTTAAACATTCCTGCCATTAAGGCTTCTTTTACTATTCCATCTTTTGTAATAACTTCTTTTGTGCTCATTACGAATATCCCATCCGCTTTTGGCGGGTGGTATCTTCTTTTTCTCGCTATGCTAGAAAAAGTGACGCGCCTGATTGTATCAAACCTGCTTATAGAGGTCAATGAAAAGTCGTTGACAACACTTAAAGCAATATTTAGTATTATATATATAATTTAAATGGCGTCAAAGAGGGAATTTCCGCCCTTTCAGTCGTTTGGATGAAACCCACCTTGTGGGAAAGTATTCCGAACCGGGAATGCCCGTTACAGCTGTAAATGAGTGATGCGCAAGGTGGCACCGTCATGTTTTTGGTAAATGACCCTGGCAAGTTGGTAAGCCGGGTTTTTTTTATTTTTTGAACGAAGCGAGAAAAAAGTGCACAGCGAGCTGATTCTCGAGCGAAGTATTTAATAAGGAAAAAATGCTAGATATTAAGTTTATAAGGGAAAATGAAAATATTATTAGAAAAGCTTTAAAAGATAAGCAACTTCAAGGCACCTTGAATTTTGATGAACTGCTGGAGCTGGATGCTAAGTATCTTCAGGTTTTAAAAAAGACAGAACTCCACAGAAACTTAAAAAACGAGCTTTCAAAAAGAATTTCTATTATCAAGGAAGCTGGAGGAAAACAAAAAATCATAGAAGAAGCGACCAAAATAAAAAGCGAATTGGACGCTTTAGAATCAGAATTGAAAAACCTTAAAGAATTATTAGATGTAATGCTTTTGAAAGTACCAAACCCGCCCGCGGATGATGTTCCTTATGGAGAGGGCGAAAACGACAATGTAGTTGTAAAGCAAATTGGCGCCCCTAAAACGTTTAGCTTTAAACCCAAAGATCACTTAGAACTTGGCGAAGCTTTAGATATTATTGATGTTGAACGCGGAGTGAAAATAGCCGGGTTTAGAGGATATTTTCTGAAAAACGAAGGCGCGGAACTTGAAATGGCGGTTTTAAAATATGCTTTGGATTTTATGAAAAAAAAGGGATTTGATTTTTATACCGTACCTTGGCTGGTAAAACCGGATTATTTTGTCGGCACCGGTTATTTTCCCTGGGGGGAAGAAGATCATTATGTAACTCAGGACGGACTAGCTTTAATAGGCACTGCAGAAGTTTCACTGACTTCGTATTATGCTAACGAAGTTCTAAAAGAAAAAGACCTGCCAAAAAAGATGGTTGGGTTGAGCCCTTGTTTCAGACGCGAAATCGGAAGCTACGGAAAGGATACAAGGGGCATATTCAGAATTCATCAATTCACAAAAGTTGAACAAGTGGTTTTGCTGCCCGAGGGTGAAGATCTTTCCAGGGAATGGCATGAAAAAATGTTAGGTTATGTAGAAGAAGTTTTGCAAAATCTTGGATTGGCTTATCAAGTTTTATTAATGTGTAGCGGGGATATGGGCGCAGGTCAGAGGAAGAAATATGATGTGGAAACGTGGTTTCCCGCTCAGAAAAAATATAGAGAAACTCATTCGGATTCATATTTTTTGGATTTTCAAGCGCGTCGGTTAAATATGAGATATAAAGCGGCGAACGGGACGTTAAAGTATGTGCACACTTTGAATAATACAGTAGTAGCGACCCCGCGGCTGTTGGCGGCCATTCTGGAAACATATCAACAAGAGGACGGAAGCGTAAGAGTTCCGGAAGTTTTACACAAGTATTTAGACTTTAAGGAAATTAAGAGCAAAAAAAAGTAGATTAAAAGCATTTGTGGTTGTATATTGTTAACAATGATGTCAGTTATACAAAACCTAAGTTTGCCAAAAGTGATTTTTGAGACGGATTCCCCATATAACGGCCATATTCAAGTTATTGAAGCCGGTAAAACGCGCAGGATAATTGTAGACAAAGTTACTCAATCTTTGAACTGGGACTCGCCGTCCGCTCAGCAAAGAGTGTGGGGAAGAGTTGTCGAAGTGCTAAAGGCGAACGAGCCCAATTTGAGCAATATTTTAATTTTGGGCTTGGGCGGCGGAACCATGCAGCATCTTATTTCCAGAGGGTTTGATAGATTGCATATGGTCAGCGTTGAATTGGATCCTGTGATGGTTGATATTGCTAAAAAGTTTTTTGACTTGGATAGTATTCCAAACCATCGAATTATTATTGAGGATGCCTGCAGATTTATAGTAGAGCCGGAAAAATATAACTATAATCCAAATGTGTTTAATGCCGTTGTTGTAGATATTTATGTTGGCAGTAGATATCCCGACTTGGGTAAGTCCGGTAATTTTATTACTGCAATAAAGAATTTGGTGAGACCCGGGGGATTAGTTATGTTTAACAGAATATACACCAATGAACATCAGGATGAAGTTAACACCTTTATAGATACCATAGAAATGTATTTGACGGATGTAAAGTCTGTCATAGTCGCAGGTACTACAAATTCCGATAACGTAATAATTTACGGCCGAGCTTATTAGGATCTTTTAAGATTATGAGTATTTTTCAAGCGCTTATTTTGGGTGCTGTACAAGGTTTAACGGAGTTTCTTCCGGTATCTTCATCGGCGCATTTAATAATTTTTCCTTCATTATTAGGATGGGAAAAGCAACCGTTGGTTTTTGACACTACTTTGCATTTTGCTACTGCATTGGCGCTGCTAATTTACTTTTTTAAAGACCTAAAAAAAATTGCCGTTTCACTTTTTGCGGATTTTTCTTCCTTGAAGCTGAATGTAAAAAACTATTCTAAGGACAGCAGATTGGGAATGTATATATTAATTGGAACTATACCGGCGGGAGTTCTTGGCTTTCTGTTTGGCGATTACATTGAAGAGATATTTAGAGAAATTTCGAGCACAATACTGTTTTTAACTGTTGGGACTGTTTTTTTATTTATTGCGGAGAGGTTTTTTTCAAAAAACAGTGAGGGCGGACTGAAAGAAAAGTTGAGTCTTGGTAAAAGCTTTTTTGTGGGTGTGTTTCAATCATTAGCTCTTCTTCCCGGTATTTCCAGGTCCGGTGCAACAATATCTGCGGGGATGCTTTCCGGGTTGAGCAGGGAAGAAGCCGCAAAATTTTCCTTTCTGCTTTCGGTTCCTATAGTTTTGCTGGCGGCTGTTTTTAAAATAATTTCTTCAATTTCTGTTTTTGATCAAGCTTTTATACCCGAGGCATTAGCGGGCTTTATTTCAAGTTTTGTTTTCAGCTTATTGGCAATAAAATTTTTACTTTCCTTTGTTAAAAAAAATAAATTATTTGTGTTTGTTATTTACAGAATACTGCTGATAGTTTTCCTGTTATTCTTATAAATCTTTTTGTTAGATGTAAACAAATCCTTCCGTTCCGTTTACAGTAATTGTTTGCCCGTTTTTAATAATACTTGTAGCGTTTTGTGTCCCTACGACGGCTGGAATTCCAAACTCTCTTGAAACTATTGCAGCGTGCGAAAGAGAGCCTCCAATATCTGTTACTATAGCTGAAGCTAATCTCATTAGAGGGGTCCATTGCGGACTTGTCGAAGATGTTACCAATATATCTCCGGGTTTAAAATCACTAATTTCATCAATATCCAAAATTATTTTAGCTATTCCCGTTTTTTCACCCTTACTTCCCGGTATTCCATTAATTTTTTGCATTTTTAAGTTTCTGCCAAGTTAGGTTAAATATATCTGTTTCCGGAATATTTAATTCATATCCCAACTCTAATATCATTTTGCGTAAATAATAATCACAGCTGAATTCATAAAAGCGTCTGTCTTCTCTCAAAGCCACGTTTGCGCGCGCTTTATTTAATATTTTAATGAATAAGAATTTTGACACTCGAAGTTTTTTTCCTGCTGATGTTAAGAATTATTGATATTGTAGCTGTCTTTTTTTAAATTCGTCCATGGGTTGCGGCGACCCATTATATAATTGTATTAATTTTTGTACAGCTTTAGTTTTTTCCCTCAATGTGGGATTTGCTAGGTCCATATCATCTACTCTGCTTCCATATTTATCCAAAAAGGCATTTAGCAGCTGCTGTTTTGTTTCATCATCCTTTTCATTTGCAGCTTCCCATAATTTTTGATCGCTTTCCAATAATATATTTGGTGTACTTATTAATAAATCACTGTAGTTGATGTTTCTGTCTTTTACCAAAAATGTAAAAAATTTTTTAAAAATAATTTCCCATCCCCAAGCCGCCATACCTATATACCCTATATTTACTATTCCTTTTGCCGACAAACGTGCAGCAGTTTCGATATTAGTTATTAGTTCACTTGTCTGTTTGTTCTTGTTTATAAGCGAAAGGTTTTTAATGAGTACTATGTTTTTTTGCTGTGCAGGCAATAGTACTTTTTTGTACCAATATTCCAGTGAAATAAGCTCAAATATAAAAAATAGGATCAAACCAATTATTAACGATAAAAGTAAGTTATTAATAATGATATAAGATAGGATGGTAAACAAAGTTATTAATGGTAATACTCTGGTTACCGCAAGAATAAAAATTTCCTTCAATACAATCGAAATTCGCAAAGTTAACTCAAGCTGCGATTGTGGATTCCTAAACCATTCGGGATTTAAAAACCTAAAATGCCTCAAAGTCAGCATATATATATTTAGCTCTCTTTTATCTTTTTAATAATGTTTGAAGCCGATATAGCTTCTTTAAATATTTTGTTTATTTCTTTGTATTTAACGCCGCGTATCTGATACTGCTTTTTGAAAAATTGATTTCTGTATTCGAAGTTTCTTCCAAAGGTCATTATATTTGGGAAAAGTTTTTCATACATTTCCAAATAGTATTTTTCCTCATCGTAATTAATTTTGTCTATTAAAAAAACAAAATCTACGGCTTTGTGATTTAATAGTAGTTCAATTCTATGTTGTTGAGGAATTATAGGTCTTTGCAGACCTTTGATTTTTCCTACCTTTTCGTCCGAGTCTACGCCTACTATCAGTATGTCGCCTTCTTTTTTCGATCGATTTAGAAAGTAAGAATGACCCACATGAAATAAATCAAATGTTCCGTGGGTGAGGACTACTCTTTTTTTCAAGCTTCGTAGTTGATGGGTTAGATCTATAATTGTATTTTGCTTTAAATAATATCCCACTCGCTGAAGTATATAACATGTTGATATTTGTTGCAGCATTATACTGAAAATTATGAGCCTGCCCGCCGGGTACTTGCCCGTTTTTTTTACAAATAAACAAATTGCTTAATGATATAATCAGCTAGTTATGTTTAAAGCGCTATTTGATTCCAATGAAAGACAAATTAATAAATTAAAACCCGTTGTCTTACAAATAAACAGCTTGGAAGACGAATTTGAAAAACTGAGTACTGAAGAGATAAAAAATAAAACGAACAAATGGAAAGAAGAATTAAGGAAGATTCCGCTTGAAGAGCAAATCTCCTACTTGAACAAAATACTACCCGAAGCTTTCGCTTTAGTTAGAGAAGCGTCGAAAAGATCTTTAAATAAAAGACATTTCGATGTTCAGTTAATGGCCGGAATAGCTTTGCATGAAGGCAAAATTTCGGAGCAGAAAACAGGTGAGGGAAAAACACTGACTGCTACCTTGCCTTTATATTTAAATTCATTGACCGGACGCGGCGTTCATTTGGTTACTCCGAATGATTATCTTTCCAGGCACGGCTTGGGTTGGATGGGTCCTATTTACACTTTGTTGGGGGTTTCCGCAAGCGTAATTATGGATAGAAGAGCTTTTATATATGATTCGGCTTACGTGGGTACTGAATTTGAAGATGAATATACGATCCATTTAAAAGAGTGTTCAAAGAGAGAAGCTTACTTATGCGATATAGTTTACGGGACAAATCATGAATTCGGGTTTGATTATTTGCGGGATAATATGGCTTATAAGCTGACGGATATTGTTCAAACTAATCCTATCGGACAGTTCGGAGTGCACAATTTTGCGATTGTTGACGAAGTGGATTCTATTTTAATAGATGTTGCCAGAACTCCTTTGATTATTTCAACTTCGTCTTATCAAGCTACGGAAAGATACCATCAATCTTCTTCTATCGTTAAAACTTTAATAAAAGGTACCGATTATGAGGTTGACGAAAAATTCAGAACTTCTACCCTTACTGATTTAGGAATCAGGCGCGTGGAAAAAATGCTTGGTATAACAAATTTATACGAGCAGGATTTTGAAATGGTGCACCTAATTGAGCAAGCGTTAATTGCAAATACTTTGTACGAAAAAGATAAAGATTATGTTGTAAAAGAAGGAAAAGTGGTGATAGTAGATCAGTTTACCGGAAGGCTGCTTCCTTCTAATAGGTACTCGAACGGGCTGCATCAAGCCATAGAAGCTAAAGAGGGAGTTCCCGTACAGGAAGAATCCCGTACATTGGCGGAAATTTCATATCAGAATTATTTTAGGATGTATACAAAGCTTGCGGGTATGACAGGTACAGCCATAACAGAGGCGGAAGAGTTTTACAAAATATATAAGTTAGACGTAGTTGTTATTCCGACGAACAAGCCTATGACTAGAAAAGATTTTAACGATGTGGTTTATAAAAGCGAAGCGGCTAAATTTAGAGCAGCGGCCGACGAAATAGTGGAAAAGCACCAGAGAGGCCAGCCGGTGCTCATAGGTACAACTTCTGTTGAAAAAAGCCAGCTGTTACATGAGCTGTTGAGAAGGCGCGGTGTTACTCATGAAATACTGAATGCAAAAAACCATGAGAGGGAAGCATTAATAATTGCTCAAGCGGGCAGAAAGCAAGCGGTAACGGTTTCTACAAATATGGCCGGCCGAGGAGTAGATATTATTTTAGGAGGCGATCCGCCAGATCCCAAAGAGCAGGAAGAAGTAAAGGCTCTTGGCGGTCTACACGTTATAGGTACTGAAAGACATGAATCGAGAAGAATTGATAATCAGTTAAGGGGGCGAGCTGGGAGGTTGGGAGACCCGGGTTCTTCAAAATTTTTTGTTTCGCTGCAAGATGATTTAATGCGCATATTCGGCGGGGCTCAAGTTGAAAATATAATGAACAAATTTGGTATGGATGAAAATGTGCCCTTGGAGTCGTCATTGGTGACCAGGGCAATTGAGAATGCTCAAAAGAAAGTTGAAGGATTCAATTTTGATAGACGAAAACACGTTGTCGAAATGGATGATGTAATAAATTCGCATAGAGATGTTGTATATAAGTTAAGGAGACGTGTTTTAGATTTTGAAAACGGAGATGTGGAACATAAGGAGTGGTTTATTGGAAAGTTAACCGAACTTACCGAATTTGACGAAGAAAAGAACTGGAAAGAGCACGAGTCAAAGCTCGGCGATAAAATTTGGTTGAATATTGTTGCGCAACTGAGTCTTCCGGTAATAGATATGCTTTGGATGGAACACTTGGTTGATATGGATCAGCTGCGTGAAGGCATCGGTTTGCGCGGCTATGCTCAAAGAGATCCGATGGTAGAATATAAACGCGAGGGACACGAAAGATTTGAATCTTTAGTTTTTACTATTTACAGAGCTATTGCAGAAAGATTATCGAAGATTGCAAATGTTGAAGCTGTTTCCAAAAGCGATAAGAATATAGTTTCTGCACAAGATGTTTCATATGTTCATGGCGAATTAGAAAGCGGAGTTAGTACTGAAAGAACTGAAATTTCACGCTTAAAGGTCCAGGAAATTAAGTCGGGCGTGAAAAAAATAGGAAGGAACGATCCCTGTCCGTGCGGGAGCGGAAAAAAGTATAAGCTTTGCCACGGCAAAGCTTGATACGCTTTGCTTAATTAAAGAACTGCCATGGAAAAAACACCTGATTTAAAAAAAGAAAAGTTTTTGAATAAAATTCAGGAAATTTACCCCGATAGATATTCTAGTATTGAAAAATATCTTTATTTTCAGAGACCTATTACTTTTAGAATTAATAAATTAAAGCTGGGGAATAATTCCAGTGAACAAATAATTGATAATTTAAGAAAGCAGAATTTTGAAATAAATAACGGGCCTGTAAAAGATTCTTATATTTGTTACTCAAAAAATATTAAACTATCCGAAACCGAAGAATTTAATAACGGTTTGATTTATATTCAAAATTTATCCAGTATGCTTCCCGCAGGGTATATGGATTTAAAACCCGGCCAGAATATTTTAGATATGTGTGCATCGCCGGGGAGCAAGACTTCGCAAATCGCCTCCGAATTAAATGATAAGTGTTTTATAACTGCGGTAGAAAACAATAAAAACAGATTTTATGTGCTTAAAAAAAACTTGGAAAATTTAGGGGTACATGGAGTTAATGCACTGCATACTAATTCAATAACACTGCCTTTAAAGTATCCAGATTTTGTTAATAGTTTCGATAGAATACTTTTGGACGTTCCATGTTCTAACGAGGGACCTGTAGATCTGACGGATCCTAAATCTTTAGAAAAGTGGAATCCTAAAACCGCGGCAAGATTGTCGAAATTGCAAAGAACGCTGTTGTTTTCCGGAGTATCGTTGCTAAAACCCGGCGGCTTACTGCTATATTCCACTTGCACGTACAGTATAGAAGAAAATGAAAAAGTAATAGATTGGGCGGTGAAGAAGTTTACTAACTTACAAGTACAAAGCATAAATATACAATTGGGTAATGTTGTTGGCGGATTTATTGAGTGGAAAGATAGTATCTTTAATAAAGAGTTGGCACAGACTGTGAGAATACTTCCGACAGAAGTTTTTACCGGTTTTTATATTGCTTTATTAAAAAAAATTATTGATTAGAGTTTAATTTGTTTAGCAAATCAATTGCTTTTGTATAATCGGGTTTTACTTCCAGAGTTTTATTTAAATATTCAACAGCTTTAGCCAAATCGTTTTTTTGTATTTCTACGGCAACTAATCCAAACCAGGCCTGGTATAAGGTTGGATTTAATTCGACAGCTTTTTTAAATCCCAGTTCAGCTTGTTCATAATTTTTCAATGCCAAGTATGTTCTTGCCAAATTATGGTATGCAAATGAATACGACGGATTAAGCCTTAGTGCGTTCGAAAAGTGTATAGCAGCACCTTTATAATCACTTTCTTTATAAAAAGCTTCGCCCAAATTGTTATAAACTTTCTCGGGGAAAGGTGTTTTGTTCACGGTTGAAGCCCATAAGCTTTTTTCATTCTGCCAATCGTTATTTCGCGTAACAATTTTATAAGAATAAAGAACCAATAATAATATAGTTAATGTTATAGGAAGTTTTTTTATATTGAATTTATCTGATATTCCTAAAATAATTTTTGTGATGATTACAGAGTAAAAGACTACTGCTAAATATAAGTATCTTTCCGCAGCTACCCATGTAACCATTTGGGGAGTGAAAACAGGAGCCAGAGATACGTATATCAAAAACATTAAAATGCCCAGCTTTCTGTTGTGGAAGAACAAAAACATATTCACACCGATTATTGCCAAGGACATTATTTGAGCGGTTTGCATTTTTTCCGGGCGGGGATCAACTTCGTGATAAATGCTCAAGTCCGCAGGATAAACTAGAAGCTTAGTACTTATAAATATGGAGTGGGGAGCTCTCGTAATCCATGGGATATTCAATTCTTTGGATTCGTTATAGAAGCTTACATATTGAATTCTCGGATTCAATAAACTTGAGTTTACATAAAGAAAGAAATAAAGGATTGTGGGAATAATGAAAGGCAGAGAAAGCAAAAACTTCTTCTTAATTGGTCCTTTCAACAAGAATAAATCCAATATTAAAATAAAAGCAGGTGTAATCATTGTCCACTGGTGTCCTAGAAGGATTAAACCAAAAATATATAGCAGCAGGGAGGCGATATAGTAGGCTTTTTTATTGGAGTTTTTGTATAGCAAATAGATTATGAGTATTAAAAAAGTCAACGTTCCATTAAATAAATAGTTGTTTGACGAAATCCATGATATAGTTTCCGAATTTACGGGATGAATAGCGAAAAGAACTGTTCCTACGCTCGCAACCCTTTTACCAAATAACATAAAAATTAGTGCGAATACCAAAAGAATGTTTACTACGTGCACCGCTATAGAAATTAGGTGAAGAACAATATAGTTCAGTCCAAACACTCTATATACGAGTGCGTACATTAAATTTTGAAATCTAAAAGTTTCCGGCGACCAAATGCCGCTTATTACACTTGGGTTTTCTACGAATCCCGGAATATCATCAACCACAAATTTTCCGGTAATGCTGTTTATATAAAGAAATAATATTACTAATGTTAAAAGGAAGAATAATGGTATGTTCGCTTTAAATAGTAATTTCAGTTTCTCAAGGGAATTTATCTCGGACATATATTTATGATAGTATTTTGAACAGTTATATGAAAGAATCTCCTAAGTTTAATAAATTCAAAAAGTTCGTTGTTGAACTCCTGGAAACATTTTTAACTACTCTGATAGTTCTTTTTATCATTTATGCTACCGTGGCAATGCCTGAGCAGGTGGTAGGAGCCAGTATGGAACCGAATTTTCACACCGGGGAACGAATTTTAGTTGAAAAATTGACAAAACACTTAAAGCCCTTTGAAAGAGGAGATGTTGTTGTATTAAACCCTCCGGGCAATGAAAGTTCGGATTATATAAAGAGAGTTATCGGAATTCCCGGGGATATAGTAAAAATCTACAATTGCCAAGTTTATATTTCAACGGACGGCAAGCGCTATGTTTTAAATGAATCTTATCTTCCCGAAGGTACTTGTACAACAGAAGGTCCTAGACTTAAGGAAGGGAGATCTATTAAAATAGAAGAGAACGAATATCTGGTTTTAGGGGACAATAGAGCGAGGTCATCAGATTCCAGGTTTTTTGGCTTGGTTGAAGCAAATAGCATTTTAGGCCGCGTAATATTCAGATTTTGGCCTTTGGACAAGTTTGGTTTTATATAAGAAGCTATTTACTGCTATTGACATGCCTGAAAAGATATGTTAATTTGCCTCTTGTCCTTAAGTTCATAAGTGCGGGCCCTTCTTGTGCCTGTTTAAAAGTACAAAATAATGCGACATAATTTTTCTAGAAGAAAAGTAACTTTACCTTTGCCTAATCTTTTGGGTATACAATTGGAGTCTTTTCAGTGGCTTAGAGGAAAAGGGTTAAGCGAAATTTTAGAAGAGCTGGGTATTATAGAAGATTACTCCGGTAGAGGTTGGGTTTTAAAGCTTTTCCACGCGGATATTCAAAAAGAAAACATTTCTGTCGGCGAAGCTCTCCATTCGGGCAGAACCTATGATGCCCCTTGGTATGTCACTGCACTTTTAGAAGACCCCCTTACAAAAAAATCTAAGAAACAGCAAATATATATGGGTGATATACCTCTTATGACTACAAGAGGTACTTTTATTATAAATGGTGTTGAAAGAGTAATTGTTAATCAACTTATACGATCGGAAGGAGTATTATTTACCGGCGCCCCGTCTCCCGTTACGGGACAATTTTTGGGAGGAGCTAAAGTTCTTCCTAAAAATGGAGTTTGGCTGGAAATAGAAACATCCCGCTCCGGCGTTATTAGCGTAAAGATAGATAGAAAAAGGAAAATAACTATTACAACCCTTTTGAGAGTATTTGGT
>Ga0209323_10001218_pt1 | contig 16975 bp, 16 predicted proteins | sample Rifsed19ft2_FD_184014 | JGI IMG/M metagenome (GOLD analysis project Ga0209323, IMG submission 184014) | Soil microbial communities from Rifle, Colorado, USA - sediment 19ft 2 (version 2) | ecosystem: Environmental > Terrestrial > Deep subsurface > Rock core/Sediment | place: Rifle, Colorado...
CTCAGTGCCTTTGCAGTTCCTCCAGTAGAGAGAATTTCTATCCCTAAAGAACCAAGCGCCTTTGCAAATTCTACAATACCTTCTTTGTTCGAAACACTTATGATAGCTTTTTTAATTACTGCCATTTAAACCTCCCATATTCTTACTTTTCATTTCTCATTTCTTATTTATGATATATCCCTTATCCATCATGCTCGTATATTTTTCGTCTCCTATAATGATATGGTCGAGGACCCTTATTCCGATAATCCCTCCTGCATTAACAAGCCGTTCTGTGATCAGTATATCTTCACGGCTGGGGCTTGGGTCACCGCTCGGATGATTGTGAACGAAAATAACAGATGCAGCCGATTCTTTTATTGCATCCCTGAAAGCCTCACGGGGATGTATCAATGAATGAGTAAGAGTACCTTCTGAGATCCTGTAGTCCTGAAATATCCTGTTTTTTGCATCAAGCATTGCACACCAGAAGATCTCTTTTTTCAGATTTTTGAAGCGAGGGTAGTAGTAAGTATATACATCATGACCTGAAGAAAAAACTGGCCCCTTTATATAAGGTTCTTCGGTTAGTCTCCTTCCGAGTTCAAAGGCAGCCTTTAATTGAGCGACTTTTGCTTTTCCTATCCCCTTAAAAGACGCAAATTCCAGCAGGGATGCACTTTCTATCTTCTTAAGGTCCTTAAATGAGTCCAAGATCTCTATTGCAAGGTCAAGAGCACTCTTTCCCCCTCCTCCTGTCCGTAGTATTATTGCGAGAAGCTGTGCCTCTGATAGATTGCGGGCACCATGCCTTAGGAGTCTTTCTCTGGGTCTCTCGCCTTCAGGCCAGTTTTTAATACTTTTATACCCCATATGTTTAATTACCAATAACCAAATTACAATAACCAAACAAAAACCAATTAAGATGGTGAGATTTTAGCATCTGTAACAATTGTTGGTAAACCTCGTTAGAAAAAATGCATCATGTATCGCACATTGTGTATTATAATAGACAATATTAGGAGGAATTGTTGAAGAGATGAAAAATAAAGGAAGACAGAAACATTTCAGAAATAATAGAGGGTTCACTCTTGTTGAACTCCTCATTGTTATGGTTATTATAGGTATGTTAGCAGCCCTTGTTTTCCCGAGATTAATCCCAAAGGTAGGGAAAGGTAAACAATCAGCTGCAAAGGCTCAGATAGAGCTCCTTGGACAGGCGCTTGACCAGTTCAAACTCGACACAGGTAGATACCCTAACACATCAGAGGGATTAACTGTTCTTGTAACCAACCCCGGTGTACCTAACTGGGATGGACCTTATTTAAAGAAAGCCGTGCCTAATGACCCATGGAATAAATCTTATTCTTATTCATCTCCAGGAAGCCATGGAGATTATGACCTCCTTTCTTACGGAGCTGATGGAGCCCCTGGCGGAGAGGATGAAAACAAAGACCTCGTCAGCTGGGAATAAAAGATTCAGTAATCGAATAATCTTTTTTGGTTCCTAAAATAAAAACTCTACGATTTTTCCATCTGACATTTTTTGTCGCTCACTGACACTCCAAGGCACGTATCAGACTACAGATAAGCTACCAAACACAGGCCCCTATAAATAAGATGTTTACATAACTCATTGATTCTTTGTAGATTTTAATTCCTGACTAATTGTTCCTGTCTATTGACTATTGTTTTTTTGGTGTGGTATAAAGCTTGCAAAAGTTAAGACAAGTTTCTTTGGCAAAGCATTTTAGAAGGAGGTGATGCATTACAATAAGCGGACAATCAGTAGAAAGGAATAGCTTGCTACTGATGACACCCATTAACATTAAAAGAAGGAGGTTTAAGGTGTACAAAGCAGTAAATAATTTAAGGGAGCAGAAAGGTTTTACACTTATCGAGCTCCTGATCGTCGTTGCCATCATAGGCATCCTTGCAGCCATAGCAATACCAGGCTACTTAGGTATGCAGGAAAAAGGTAGAAAAGGCGCTGTAACAAGGGCTGGTGGTGCTGCGGAATCAGACATTCAGGGATGGCTGAGCTCATCTTTAAAAACAGGTGCTGCAGCGCAGGCTCTTGTAGAGAATGATACGAACTGGGACGGTGTTATTGATTCCACTGATATGAACAATAATGCCCTGAGGGGTGTTGTTGCAAGTCAATATGTATCCGCCAGAAATAATACAGGTGAACGCTCGCCATGGGTTGCAAATTCAAGCCTGTGGGCATTAGGAGGATCTACCCTTGATACAAGCCCAGTATCCTGTACTGGTAGTACAGGCCAGATAACACTAAGTCAGTCAGGTAATTCTATTTCGATCGAGGCTTGCGACAATCAGGCAACACCTAATGTTGTTTACAACAAAATAATCAGTGCTGACTAACTTTTAAAGGCAACGGCCCGGATAATTCATCCGGGCCGTTTCTTTTCAATCTTCTATAATAAGAACCAATAAAAGGGGAGGTTTCTATTAACAACAGCCGGTGGCAAATAAAGAAAAACATTGTCATCGGACTTTTTCTCTTATCTGTATTTATCAATTTTTTAGGACCTATCGCAGATGTTGATTTCCCCTTCCACCTGAAAACAGGGGAATATATCTATCAACACAAAGAAATTCCCAAGGATGATCCCTTTTCTGTTTATGGTGAAGGGGTTTCGACCGAGAGGGAAAGATTTACCCTTTCACAGTACTGGCTTGCTCAAGTCCTTTTTTATAAACTGTACTCAACCTTTGGACCTCCAGGAATCATTTTCTTAAGGGCATTTGTCTTTTCAATATTTATTTTTCTTTTATGGTTTGCATCAAGAAAAAGAGATCTTCTCCCTTCTCTACTGATTGTTACGCTGATAACCATAAATCTTTTACCATATAAACTCGACAGACCTCAGTTTTTTTCCTTTCTTTTCACGCTTATCCTTATCTTGCTTTTTGAAAAATATAGGGAAACGCCACAATCAGCTATGCCACTGTTTTTTATTCCACCCCTCATGCTCTTGTGGTCCAATGTGCATGCAGGGTTTGTGTTCGGTTTAGTTGTCATATTGCTTTACACCCTTTCAGAGGCACTGAAATATTTTGTGAAGAAAATAATGCCTGGTTTTCCTGTTACCAGCTCTTTATCAGAGAAATCTATCCTCATGCTCCTTTTAACCGGACTTTTGGCGATACTTTTCTCATATATAAATCCTGTCTTTAACGGGCAACTCATCGCCACTGTGGAATCTCATACAACTGCAAAATGGCTTTATTACGGTGTCAAAGAATATATGAGCCCTGTTGAAGAAACACGGGATCCTTTTGGGGTATGGTTTGCAAATATTACTTTCTGGATTATTTTTGGATTTGTAAGTATTGTGACTGCTCTCAATATAGTCAGGAAAAAATCGATCGATATTACCACCTTTGCACTCATTTTTTTTGCTTCTGTTGCAGCATTAACATCAGTAAGGTATGTGCCATTTTTCATGGCTTTGGTAATACCTTTAACCAAGGATTACAGATTTTTAAGAGATAAAACCTTTTTGCGACATTTTACTGAATCACCAGTTATTCTCATCTTTTTTTCGATCTTCTTCATTATCACAATCTGGTTTGGACTCAAATTTTCTACAAACATGTTTACAATTGCAAAACACAGGTTTTATCCTGAAAAAGTTGCAAATTTTCTCCTCAACAATCATATAGACACTAATATATATAATTCAAGCAACCGGGGTAGTTATCTGTTATGGAGACTATACCCTCACTACAAGGTTTTTCAGGATACACGATATATAAGCCTTGAGGCAACAACTGAAAGTATTGCAATCAGAGATGGCCTGGAGTACTCGACGCAGCCATCAGTCTCAGCTTTTGGGAATGCCATGAGCGCCCTTGTCCCTGAAGAATTGGGAAAGATCAAGATTTCCATAGAAGATGGTGACAGTAACAAAAAAAATAGGAAAATAGAAAAACCTCTCTGGAAGGCGCTTTTGGATAAATATAACATTGATCTGATCGTTCATGAGGCTACTGCTGATTTTACAGGTGATATATATATACTTACATTAAGGCTTGTAAATGATGATGACTGGGTTCTGATATACCTTGATGGAATCATGCAAATATTTATAAGAAACGACAAAAAGTATTCTGATATTATTGATAAGTATAAAAAACCAAAGGAACTTGTATATGATGAAATTATGATCGAGACTGCTTATCTGGTTAAAAAGAAAATAACCCGCTCAGCCGCATATTCAAGCCTCGCTTTTGCGCTGATTATGAAAGGAAAAGAGGAAGATGCGAAAAAGATGATTGAAGCAGCACTTGCATTAAACAAAAAAGACCTGGTTGCTCATTTCTGCAATGCCTATCTTGCTCTTAAGGAAAAAGATAGGAAAATGGCAGATCAAAATTTTAAAAAGGCTTCATATGTCAAAAAACAACTGGCTGAATAAAAATATCTTTATCACAGGTTGCACAGGGCTTCTGGGATCCTGGCTTACTGAAGAATTAATAAATCTGGGGGTAAATGTAATAGGCTTGCAGAGAGACCACGTTCCTCAAGCAAGAATATACAGAGAAGGCCTTATAGATAAAATAACTGTTATACCTGGCAATTTAGAAGATTATAATGTTATAGAGAGAGCACTTAACGAATATGAAATTGAGGTCGTTTTTCATCTTGCAGCGCAGGCAATTGTCCCTATAGCAAATAATAATCCGCTTTCTACATTTGAATCGAACATTAGAGGGACTTGGGTTTTGTTAGAAGCATGTAGACGAAATAAGCAGGTTAAAAAGATAATCATGGCATCAAGTGACAAGGCGTATGGAGATCATAAGATATTACCCTATAAAGAGGATATGCCTCTTCAAGGAAAAAATCCTTATGATGTCTCTAAGAGCTGTGCAGATTTAATTTCACAGATGTATTTTCACCATTATACACTTCCCGTATGTGTAACAAGATGTGGCAATCTTTTTGGTGGAGGTGACCTCAACTTCAATAGAATCGTGCCCGAGACAATTCGATCTGTTTTTTATAGTGAAAGGCCAATTATAAGAAGCAATGGGAAATATGTTAGGGATTATTTCTACGTGAAAGATGCTGCTAAAGCATATATCCACCTTGTAGAAAAGATGGATGACGGTAGTATTGTCGGGCAGGCATTTAACTTCGGTAACGACACCCCCATGACTGTATTAGAAATAACTAATGAAATTGTTTCCTTAATGGGGCGTCCTGATTTAGAGCCAATTATTTTGAACCAGGCTAAAGGTGAAATTCCTGAACAGTATCTTTCAGCAAAAAAGGCAAGAGAGCTGCTTGGATGGAAGCCAAAATTTTCTGTCAGAGATGGTCTTACCGAAACAATAGAGTGGTATAGAGATTATCTGACTCACTAAAGGAGATAAATTTATGGAAGAATCCTATTCCACAACGTACCATGGATTAGAAGAAAACCACTGGTGGTTTTTAGGAAGAAGGGATATTATTTATAAATTAATAAAAGATTATCAAAGAGACATTGAAATCTTAGAGATAGGCTGCTCCGGTGGGCCATTAATAAGATTCTTAAAAGAACATGGATTTAGAAGGCTTCAGGGTATAGATATTGATAAAAAAGCAATAGAGATATGCAAACAAAAAGGGATTACTGATGTCTCTGTTGCCGATGCCAAAAAGACAGGTTTTAAAGACCAACAGTTTTCTATTATTATAGCATCTGATATCTTAGAGCATATCAGAGATGAAGACAAGGCACTACTTGAATGGCACAGAATCTTAAAACCAAGTGGTAAATTGTTTATATTCGCGCCTGCCTATAATTTTTTATGGAGCAGACATGATGAAATTAATCATCACTACAGGAGGTATTCTAAATCAAGATTGATTAAAACCTTAGAGAAAAATGGGTTCAAAACTGAAAAAGTCTCATTCTGGAATTTCAGTTTATTTTTGCCTGTATGTTTGTTCAGGCTTACTCATAAACTTCTATCCAGCAACAAAAGAGGATCTGTAGAACAATTATGCGAGACAAATACATTGATGAATAAGACTTTAGGATATATACTTAAGCTTGAGAATAAACTTTTATCAGGCAGGATAAACTTTCCCTTAGGTGTAAGCATTTTTGCTATAGCTAAAAAAATATGAGAAGGATTAAATTACTTTCCATAGTGGTTCCATGCCACAATGAGGAAGAAGTCTTGCAGACAACTCATGAAAGGCTAAGTACCATACTGATAGGTCTGCGCTCTTCTAATAAGATTTCAGATTACGAACTTATCTATATAGACAATGGCTCAACAGATAATACATTGCATGTATTAAAAAATATCTTCACATCTGACGCTCATACCCGAATTATCACCCTGAGGCGCAATTTTGGATTACAGGGTTCGATTTCTGCAGGCCTTTTCCACGCAAGAGGAGACGCAATTGTAACAATAGATGCGGATCTTCAGGATCCCCCAGAAAAGATTAAAGATATGATAACCTACTTTGAACAAGGATATGACCTGGTTTTAGGTATACGCCAAGACCGCTCTTCCGATCCTTTTCTGAAGAGGTTTTTCTCTGAAACTTATTACAAATTGATGAAACTTGTTGGTGTTAATATCATATTCAATCATGGAGATTTTAGGCTCATGTCAAAATCACTGGTAAAAGAGTTCAATGAACTTCCTGAAAGGAATCGTCTTATCAGGGCAATGATTTTGCAATTAGAGTCACGCTACGCAACAGTAACTTACAGGCGGGAACCGAGAAAAGCAGGCACATCCAAATTCAATATCAAATCACTATCCTCCCTCGGCCTCGATGGAATCGTATCTTTCACCTATTTTCCTTTAAGATTAACATCTATAATAGGCGTATTAATATCCTTTCTGACACTTATCGGATTCTTCTGGGTCCTTTACATCAAACTTTTCACTGATAAATTTATTCCGGGTTGGGCCTCTACCTTACTGCCTATTTTGGCACTCGGGGGGCTACAACTTTTTTCCCTTGGTCTGATAGGTGAATATATTGGAAGGCTCTATATTGAGGTAAAAAAGAGACCTCTATTCGTTGTAAGAGAAGAATATGAACATGAAACCAATAAGATAGCATCTAACGATCAGCAGAGGTCTGATTCATTTTCAGATTATGAGGTTTCTCCAAGATGAAAAGTATCCCTGTTGTAATTTTAGCAGGTGGGCAAGGAACCAGACTTAAAGAGCAGACCGAATTTATTCCTAAGCCAATGGTTTCAATCGGGGCGAGGCCCATCCTATGGCATATCATGAAGATATATTCTTATTATGGATTTAAACGTTTTATTATCTGCCTCGGATATAAAGGAGGAATAATCAAAGATTATTTTCTCCATTACAGGATGAGGGATTGTGATTTCACGATAAAACTGGGTGATCATAAAAATATTCGTATTCACAGTAAACCTCAAGAAGATGATTGGGAAGTTACTCTTGCAGACACGGGTTTCAAGACTATGACAGGTGCAAGGATCAAACGGATTGAACGATATATCTCTACAGAGCATTTTTTTCTTACCTATGGTGATGGTGTTGCTAACATTAATATAGAAAGGCTTTTGAGGCTCCACCTTTCTCATGGAAAGATAGCTACTATTACAGGGGTAAAGCCTCCTTCGCGATTTGGAGAACTTATCACAAAAGGGAAAAAGGTTATTGAATTCAGCGAAAAACCACAGGTTGGAGGGGGCATGATTAATGGGGGATTCTTTATATTTCAAAAGGGGGTATTCGCTTACTTATCTGATAATGACCGATGCACATTAGAGGGAGAGCCATTGGAAAGGCTGGCAAAGGATGATCAACTTATGGTCTATCAACATACTGGTTTCTGGCAATGCATGGACACACTTCGTGATACGAACCTTCTTAACGAATTATGGGAAAGCGGAGACGCTCCTTGGAAAATATGGGAGGAGAAATAAAAAACTTCTTTAAAGGAAAGACGGTCATGATCACTGGAGCCACTGGCTTTATTGGTTCTCACCTTACTAAAAGGCTTCTTGAGAAAGGCGCAAAAGTTCATATCTTATTAAAGAAGGACAGTAATCAATTCAGAATCCAGGATGTCCTTGAAGACCTTACCATATGGTATGGAGATATAAGAGATTATACTTCAATATGTCTTAGCATTAAGAATTCAAGACCCCAGATTATATTTCATCTTGCTGCCCTCAGAGATGTAACAAGGGATTTAGAACTAATCGAACCGATGATTGAAATAAATCTAAAAGGAACAATGAACCTTTTGAGAGGAGTTCTAAAAGAGGAGATTCCTTTAGAATGTTTTGTTAATACAGGCACCTCTGAAGAATATGGTGACGGTAAAGCTCCATACAAAGAGGATCAGAGAGAGATACCTGTATCTCCTTATTCAGCCAGTAAAGTAGCTACAACCTATTTTTGCCAGATGGTATACAAAACGATGAGATTACCTATTGTTACACTCAGGCCATTTCTTACATACGGACCATATCAGGATAAAGACATGTTCATCCCTTCTCTGATTACGTACTGTCTTGAAGGAAAAGACTTCCCTATGACAGAGGGTGATCAAACAAGAGAATTCAACTTTATCGACGATGTTATAGAAGCATTCCTGCTTTCCGCAAGTAATTCGAGGTCTATCGGAGAGGTCATAAATATCGGAAATGGTATTGAATATACCTTGAAAGATGTAGCAGAAAAAATTGTAAACATGATGGGAAATCCTATAAGATTACTCTTTGGTGCCTTACCAAAGCGACCTGGTGAGACAAAACACTTTTTTAGCAACAATCATAAGGCAAAATATTTGTTGGGATGGTTCCCTAAGATTAGCTTAGATGAAGGTCTCGAGAAAACAATTGATTGGTACAAAAACTACTGGGCAACAAGACAGTCAGAGTCATCGCATTCTATATTTTTTCAGAGGATCTCGGGACAAAAATCATTAAACATAGGAGGTAGTCAATGAATAAGAAGGGGCTTACCTTAATAGAGCTTATTATTGTTCTCGCCATCATCAGTATTCTTGCAGCAATTGCCATTCCTGCCTATATCGGCCAACAGAAGAGAGCAGCAAGAACCGAGGCATTCACCAACCTTGATACCTTACGACTACTTGAAGAGCAGTTTTTTTCTGAAAATGCAACATACACTATCAATTTAGGTGCATGTGCAGCAGACAATCCTGGAAACGTAAATACAATACAAACTGGCGGTGGTGATCCCACAAACGCTCTCCCAGGCTTTAGACCAGGTACTGGAGCAAATTTCAGTTATTGCATAGAGCAGGATATTAATCTTGCTGGAGCTGCTCAAACACCTTGCTTCAGGACATCTGCATTTGGCAATACTAATACACGAGTTGCCAATGATGTTTTCAGGGTGGACTGTAATAACAACAAGAATTTCTGATCCATAAAACGCAGAGAACTCAATTACTCAAAGTGCTGACAGCTTAAGCATCTATAATAAATTTGCTACATCTAATATTCCTTTCTCGTTAGGTCTTCCTCTTCGTAAAGTGTTAAAATATTTAAATGTCCGAAAAGAAACTTCTTATCGAAGGTGCCAGGCAGAATAACCTCAAAAACATTCATCTCAGCTTGCCTCATAACAAGGTTATTGCAATAACTGGTGTATCAGGCTCAGGAAAATCCTCACTTGCTTTTGACACGATCTTTGCAGAGGGACAGTGGAGATTTATGGAATCTCTTTCAACCTATGCAAGGCTTTTCCTTGAAAAACTCGACAGGCCTGATGTTGATGCAATTCATAATATAAGACCGGCAATAGCCCTTGAACAGAAAAACCCGATAAGGAGTTCGCGTTCCACTGTTGGAACACTGACAGAGCTTTATGACCTTTTCAGGCTCCTCTATTCAAAGATCTCCACTGCCTTCTGTCCGAACTGCGGCAAAGAGATAAAAATATGGGATACTTCAAAGGTGGTCTCAGAGCTTTTAGAAAATTACCATGGTGAAAAGGCAATCATCTTTTTTGAGACCAAGGAAACAATAGAGGAACTTAAAAAGCGAGGTTTTTACAGAATCTGGCTCAATGGTGAAGTTACTGAATTAAACTCTCAACCCATTACTCGTCACTCCTCACTGAATATAGTTGTCGACAGACTTATCATAAAAAATGAACCCAGGCTCTCAGACTCGATTGAATTAGCCTGGAGAGAGGGAGAGGGGAGAATAAAAATTGTCATCTATCCAGAAATTACTATTTCTTTCTCCTCTGAAAATACCTGTGATGAATGTAACTTTCAGTTAACAAAACCATATCCCCTCCTTTTCTCCTTCAACCACCCTGTAGGTGCATGTCCAGTCTGCAAAGGATTTGGCAATATTCTCCGATACGATGAGGACATCATCATACGTGATAAGAACCTTTCCCTGTCAAAAGGTGCAGTCGACCCTTGGAACAAGCCTGCATACCGGTGGTGGGAAAAACAGCTTATCAAAAATGCTACCAAAGATGGCATTGACATCCATAAACCATATTCTGAGCTTTCCCGTAAAGAAAAGTCCTTGCTCTTTAAAGGAGGTGGTTCTTTCTATGGGATTGATGACTTCTTTAAGGAACTGGAAGGAAAAAGGTACAAGCTCCATATAAGGGTCTTTCTGAGCAGGTATAGGAGAGCTATCACCTGTTCACAATGTAATGGAAAGAGATTAAGGAGAGAGTCCCTTGCATATAAACTTTCCGGCCTTGATATAGCAGAACTCTGTATGAAGCCAGTATCAGATGCAGTCAGGTTTTTTGAGAATCTGGATATTTCACCATTTCATAGAGACACGTCAAAAGAAATTCTAAGGCTGATCTCAGTTAAACTTGGTTTTCTCCAGAGGGTAGGTCTCGGGTATCTCAGCCTGAACCGTGACGGTAGAACACTTTCAGGTGGAGAGTATCAGAGGGTAAACCTTTCAACCCAGCTTGGATCGTTTCTTACAGGCACACTCTATGTTCTTGATGAGCCAACAGTAGGGCTTCATGCAAAAGACACTGAGATAATAGCAAAAATTATGTCAGAGATTTCAAGACTTGGCAACACTATTCTGGTTGTTGAACATGACAGAGGAATAATAGAATCTGCCGACTGGATCACAGAATTAGGCCCTGGGGGCGGTCATAAAGGAGGAAAGATTGTCTTTTCCGGACAGAAAGGTGAGTTTCTGAAGACAGATATAATCACAGCACGTTATATAAAAGGTATTGATAAAATAGAGCCTCCTGTGAAAAGGAGAAATGGCACAGGCAGAGAACTTCTCCTTTCTGGTGCAACCGGGAATAACCTGAAATCTGTTGATCTTCGGATTCCTCTCCAGACATTGATTGTAGTCACAGGTGTTTCGGGTTCAGGTAAAAGCAGCCTCATTGTAGAGACCCTTTACAGGGCATTAGCCCGAGAGTTTAAGATTGAACATAACTTTCCTCTGCCTTATAAAGAGGTTAAAGGTGCTCAATATTTAAACAGCGTCAAACTCATAGACCAGACACCGATAGGCAGAAGTCCTCGTTCAAATCCTGTCACCTACTTAAAGACCTTTGATGCGATTAGAAAACTCTTTTCTGAACAGGCAGAGGCAAGGGCATTCGGATATGGACCTGGGTTTTTCTCCTTCAATGTTCCAGGTGGCAGATGTGAGACATGCAAAGGTTCAGGATATCAGCGACTCGAAATGTACTTTTTTGAGGATCTATACATAAAATGTGAAGAGTGTGGAGGGAAGAGATATAACCCAGAAACTCTTCGGGTTATTTATGGAGGGAAAAATATAGATGAAATTTTGAATATGACTGTTGATGAAGCATTAGAACTGTTTCATGATATCCCTCTAATTAAAAATAAACTGACAATTATGAATGATATCGGTCTTGGCTATCTCAGACTCGGTCAGCCTGCTACAACTCTTTCAGGTGGAGAGGCGCAGAGGCTAAAGATATGTGCAGAATTAAAAAATCCCCCCGCACCCCCCTTTGGTAAGGAGGGGATTATATATATCCTCGATGAGCCGACAGTTGGCTTACATTTCAGAGATGTCAAAACACTGCTTGATGTGCTAAATAGATTAGTTGGTGCAGGCAATACCGTTGTAGTAATCGAACATAACCTTGATATGATCAGGGCATCAGACTGGATAATTGACTTAGGCCCTGAAGGCGGTGATAGAGGTGGAAGGATAATCTTTGAGGGCACTCCTGAAGAAATAGAGAATGTCAAAGAATCTTATACTGGAAGATATCTGAGAGAATATTCTCATTCTTTACTGAAAAGGCATTAATAAGAAAATCCTGGCTATCTTCTTAACCCAAATAATGCAATTGAAATAATGCAGATGTTGTGAAAAAATTTATTTTTCGATACCTTGATTTACCTTTAACAAATGGTTCAGAGAATATTTTAGTGAATATAACGAAGAAAGATATTCCCAATAAATTCATCGAGTTAAATAAATTTTTGAGCAATGTCTGCATTATTTGAGTTAAGAAAATTAATCATGGCTGCTCCACACATTCGCCGATCAAATCATAATCCTTAAAACTTTTCATCCTGACATTTGCGATTTTCTCTTTCTCTCTGCTGTAATTAGTGATATACACCGTTCCGTCAATTTCCGGGGCCTGGGAATACATCCTGCCTGTCCATACTCCTCCATATTCATCAACAGGCAGCTCTATCAGACATGGAAATATTTTACCTTTTAGGGATCTGTTTTTAGTTTTAACCAGTTTTTTTTGAATATCCATGAGAATCTTTTTTCTCCTTTTCCTAACATGAAATGGCACATGGGGTTTTAGTGAGAAGGCTCGTGTCTCTTCCTCTGGTGAGTACTCGAAAACACCGAGGTTTTCAAACTGAACCTGCTGTACAAAGTCTGCTAATTCCTGAAAATCCTCTTCCTTTTCCGTAGGAAATCCAACGATGATGGATGTTCTTATAGCAATAGTGGGTATTTTTTCTCTCAGGAGCCCTATCTTTTCTAAGAGAAGCTTTTTTGTATAGTTTCTATTCATAAGTTTTAAAATGCGGTTGTTTACATGCTGGATTGGAATATCTACATACTTCACAATCCTGGGGTCGGACTGGATGATCTTTATCAGCTCAGGGGAGATTCTGGAAGGGTAGAGATAAAGGAGTCGAAGCCAGAAATCACTTTTTATGGAAAGGATGTTCTTCAGGAGGAGATACAAAGAAGGTTTACCGTATATATCTGTTCCATAAGCAGTAATATCTTGAGCAATGAGGTTTATTTCATAGACACCTTTGTCAAGAGCTCTGTTAATTTGTTTTACAATATCATTAACAGGAAAGCTCCTCAAAGGCCCTCTAATAAAGGGTATAGCGCAATAAGAACATGAGTTTCTACACCCTTCAGAGATTTTTATATAGGTATATGAAGGAGGAGTGAAAAGAATCTTTTTTTGTCTTTTTCTCTGAAACATTCTAAGAGGTGGGAAGTGTTTCGTAATCTCCCCTGCAAACTCTTTATAGGGAAGAACAGGTAAAAAAAGGTCCGCCTCTGGTATGAGCTCTTCAAGCTCCCTCTGATAGCGCTGGACAAGACAGCCATATACCACAACCTTTGCCTTCAGAGGTTTTTCTTGAAGTGTACTGAGGATGACCTCAATTGATTCTTTTTTTGCATCTCTGATAAATCCACAGGTATTTATTACTACAAGGGATGCCTCTGAAATATTATCGGTGAGAACATATCCGGCTTTGAGAAGATAATCTGTTATATTCTCGCTATCAACGAGATTTTTTGCACAACCAAGACTTATGATGTAGAGATACATCCCTTTATCCTTTAATTTTTATTTCTTACCCTCGAACCCTTGAATCCTTGACACCTTACTATATTTATTCTACAACTTTAGGATAAAGAGACCTTCAACACCCTGAGATTTTATATATAATTGGAAGTAGTAAGCTATCTTAGCTAAAATAATACATGCTCTCTTATATCACGAGACGACTTCTACTCATGGTTCCCCTTATCTTTGGAATCACCCTCATAACTTTTACCGTAATCCACCTTGCACCAGGAAACCCTGTTGAGGTTCAGACAGAAATGTCCCTCAAGGCATCTGCTCAGGCACGGGAGAATCTGAAAAAACTCTATGGTCTTGATAAACCATTGCATATCCAATACTTTGACTGGCTGAAGAGGTTTGTGAAATTGGATTTTGGTAAGTCTTTTGTAGATGGCAGAAAGGTCATTGACAAGATTATCGAGCGAATTCCTATTACCCTAACAATTAATATCCTCTCCCTTATACTCATATTCATTATTGCTTTGCCTATTGGCATCCTCTCCGCAACTAAACAATATTCAATCTTTGATAAGCTTTCCACAATATTCGTATTTATTGGTTTTTCGACCCCTACCTTCTGGCTTGCACTCCTTCTCATGATTCTCTTTGGCGTTAATATGGGTCTTCTTCCAATATCAGGCATACAGAGTATAGACACATCCGAAATGGCCACTTTCGATAGGTTGTGGGATTGGATTAAACACCTCATCTTGCCTGTTGGGATTTCTGCATTCGGAGGGATTGCAGGACTGAGCCGTTATAGTCGATCGAGTATGCTTGAAGTTATAAGGCAGGATTATATCAGGACTGCAAAGGCAAAAGGCTTACAGGAAAAGAAGGTTATCTTTAGACATGCCTTCAGGAATGCCCTCATGCCAATCGTCACAATCCTCGGTCTATCTGTGCCAGGACTAATAGGAGGAGGTGTAATATTTGAGACTATCTTTGCCATCCCTGGTATGGGACAGCTTTTTTATTCATCAACTATGTCAAGGGACTACCCCACAATAATGGGAATCCTTGTGATAGGGGCAATCCTCACATTGTTCGGAAATCTGATTGCTGACATATCATATGCCTTTGTTGACCCGAGGGTAAGGGTAAGCAAAAAAGAATGAGACTTTTACGGGTTATCGGAAAAAGATTTTCAAGAAACAAATTATCAGTTCTCGGAGCACTAACAGTACTTCTATTAATAATTCTCTCTCTATTCGCTCCTTTAATAGCACCTTATGATCCAACAGCGATAGATGTTCACAATGTGCTCTCACCTCCGAGCAAGGAACATCCTCTCGGTACAGATGAACTCGGAAGAGATCTTCTTTCGAGAATAATATGGGGAAGCAGGGTATCTCTGAAAGTCGGTTTTATTGCTGTTGGTATCGCAATAACAGCAGGAATTATCATTGGTGCAATCTCGGGTTTCTATGGAGGATTGGTGGATACCATATTAATGAGGTTCGTTGACATCATGCTTGCCTTCCCAACCTTCTTCCTCATTCTTGCTGTTATATCAATACTTGAACAGAGCATATTCACAATAATGGTCGTTATAGGATTGACAAATTGGATGGATGTAGCAAGGCTTGTAAGGGCTGAATTTCTCTCACTCAAGGAAAAAGATTTTGTCAGTGCTGCAAGGGCAGTTGGCGCTAGTGATAAAAGACTTATTTTCAGACACATCCTCCCGAATGCCCTTTCACCTGTTTTTGTTGCTGCTACATTTGGGATTGCTGGAGCTATACTCATTGAATCAGGCCTATCCTTCCTCGGGCTCGGAGTACAGCCTCCAGAACCAAGCTGGGGAAATATCTTGACAGCAGGGAAAGACAATATAGAGGTTGCATGGTGGCTTTCCCTTTATCCAGGACTGGCAATACTGATAACTGTTTTAAGCTACAACCTTGTTGGAGAAGGATTAAGGGATGCCCTTGACCCAAGGCTCTGGGAAGCAGAAAGGCATTAAGCTAAATATTTTCTATTACATAGGATATAATCTAAACCACTGTCATTCCCGCTTGTCGGGAATCTTTCTTCAAAAGGATTCTGGACAAGCCAGAATGACTTTTTCGGGACAGATACTATGTCCTGCCTCTTTTATATAACTCCATCACTTCGTCCCTTGTAATAACCGAATCGACTTTATAACCTAATGCCTCTATGGCCTCTCTGCCCCCTTCCTGCCTGTCTATAAAAGCGATTACTTTTACAACTTCAAGGCCCTCTTCCTTTGCCTTTGTAATTGCTTCTATAGTTGATTTGCCCGTGGTAATAACATCGTCAACAATCACCACCCTGTCTCCCTTCTTCACATTTCCCTCGATCAATTGCATTGTGCCATGGGATTTCGGTGTTTTGCGGACTATAAAGGCTTCAATAGGGTTACCTTTTAAGAAGGATGTATATGCTATAGCATAGGCTATTGGATCAGCGCCAAGGGTAAGCCCACCAATTCCTTTTATACCTAAGTCTTTTATCATTTCAAATATAAGATTCCCTATGAGGTGCATTCCTTCAGGGTGAAGGGCAACAGCCTTGCAGTTAAAATAATAGTTGCTCACCCTGCCTGATACGAGCTTAAACACAGGCTCCTCACTATATTTAAAAGCCTTCTCAAGAATAAGTTCTATTAATCGTTTTTTCAGTATAGATGACATGCTACAAGCCTCCCTTTTGCCTCTCTTAATTCAGGTACTATTTTATCGCATGGCTCGAACCTCTTTGGGCACCTTGGATGAAAAGGGCACCCTGGGGGAATATCTATGGGACTTGGAATCTCACCTTGAACAATTCGTGATGTGATACGCGTAATGCGTGATTCATAATGCATAAAACCTGATGTGGGAATAACAGGGGCTGATGAAAGAAGCACTTCTGTATAGGGATGAAAAGGCTCTCTGAATAATTCTTCAGTTTGAGCATGTTCCACAATCTTTCCGAGGTACATCACAGCGATGGTATCACTGAAATAATGCACTACCTTGAGGTCATGGCTTATAAAGAGAAAGGAAAGTCTATATTCTCTTTTCAATTCCTGAAGGAGATTTATTATCTGGGCTTGTACAGAGACATCAAGTGCTGAAAGGGGTTCATCTGCAACGATTACCTTTGGAGATACGGCAAGGGCTCTTGCAATACAAATCCTCTGTCTCTGTCC
>Ga0209323_10001219_pt1 | contig 16971 bp, 15 predicted proteins | sample Rifsed19ft2_FD_184014 | JGI IMG/M metagenome (GOLD analysis project Ga0209323, IMG submission 184014) | Soil microbial communities from Rifle, Colorado, USA - sediment 19ft 2 (version 2) | ecosystem: Environmental > Terrestrial > Deep subsurface > Rock core/Sediment | place: Rifle, Colorado...
TTTCCGTCTGTGAAATTATCCTTGTTTTGTTTCATGCCCACTATTTTATTACATCAATCTTCATTTGTCCAGTATAAAATGTGGAACATGTTTAGCTCAGTGAGGGGGACAGGGGGAGGGAATAAGTGCAGGTGACATATTTTCATGCACTTGCTTGACACACGAGAGGCTAAACTGTTATATTCTGTAACAGTTTAGCACCCCCACCTAACCTCCCCCATCGAGGGGGAGGAAACGTTTTTCCCCCGCCCCTGGTGGGAGGGGTTAGGGGAGGGGGTGAACTGTTACTATATTCTTATATTCCGATGCCGAAAATTTTCGTAAAAGATTTTAATCTCGAATACACCCTCTTGTGCGGACAGATGTTTCGTTTATCAAAAGCGGGAGATTGGTTTTATGTTGCGGTGAGAGACCATATCTTTAGAGTCTGCCAGTCCTCCGAATATTTGGAATTTCAGGGTGTTGATAAAAAATTTCTGGCACATTATTTCGCCCTTGACGAACCGTATCCAGCGATTTTGAAACAGATAGAGAACGACCCGCACATCAGGAAGGCTATCAAAAAATATTATGGCATGCGCATTGTGCGGCAGGATCCGTGGGAATGTTTAATATCTTTTCTTTGCTCCTCGGCGGCAAATATACCCAAGATAAAGTTAAATCTCGAAATGCTTTCTAAATCTTTTGGCAAAAGGGTCGAATTGAACGGATTTGAGTGGTATTCGTTTCCGAATCCTGGTGAGTTAAATCATTATGAGAAGATTGTGCAGGCAAAGACGGGATTCCGGGCAAAATACCTGAAAGCCGCCAACGACCTCGTTACTGAAGCCTTTTTAGCGTCATTAAAAAAACTTCCTTATCTGGAAGCAAAAAAGGCGCTGAAGCAAATCCCCGGCGTGGGAGATAAGATCGCCGATTGTATTCTGCTATTTTCGTTGGGTTTCACCGAGGCATTTCCCATCGATACGTGGATCAAGAAAATTCTTCAAAAACTGTATTTTAAAAATCAGATTGTGTCAAATCGGGAATTGCAAGATTTTGGCCCAAAATATTTTGGAAGGTATGCGGGATATGCGCAGCAATTTCTCTACATGCTGGCAAGGGAGTCCACAACAGGTAGCCGCAGAGACGCCAAGAGCGCAAAGTTTTAAATCAAAATCTTGGGGAAAATACCTTGACTTTGTAGAGTCCTTTAGTTTATAAAATAAAGCCATGAACCTTACCGATGAACTTAAAACCTCTCTAAAACGTGAATACACTTTGTGTTCGAATGCCATTATCTTTTATAAGAAGACCGTAGAGGTGTTTGAAAAAAAATACCACCTCACCACACATACTTTTCTAAAAAGGTTTGAGGCGGGTCAAATGGGAGATGAGGCAGACTATTTTGACTGGTATGCCTTTGCAAAACTCCTCGTCCAGTGGCGTAAGACAAAGTCTGCCATTCGATCAACAGTTCTGTGATAAAAAGATTCACTGAAAACTTAGAAAAAACTATTGCATCTTCTTCTATAGTAATCTCCTCCAACATTCAAAAACATTTTGGCCCCAATGGAAAAACCGTCTATATAAAAGGTCAAATAATATTCATGAATTCATCAATCTTGGAAATTGCCGTCTTTGCCACCGAATTCCGAGATGCTTTATCCCTCGATAAATACAGGTTTCACTATATGGACAAACACGGGCAGAGGTTCTTTCGCTATGATAACGCCCCACACCATTCTGAGCTACCTACCTATCCGCATCATAAACACATACCTGATAAAACAATTCAAACAACTTTGCCATCCATAGCAGACATATTCAATGAGATAAGTGCCATAATTATAGGAAAATAGGCAGTACGTGTTTACACACGCGGTGATAGCCAGGGAAGGTAAAATATCTCTTTGCTGGTTCAATCTTGCAGATTAAACCAAATATTGCGAACCGGACTATAAGTTTTAAACTGTTAACAGTTGTGTGAAATGCCAAATTATTTGGTTCAATCGAGGACGATTGAACCAGCGAAGGGAATTTTAAACTGGTAGCGCAACCGTCTCGGTTGCGCGGATGAAAGCTGCCAAAGGCCTAATTTATTAGGGATCTGGCAAAGTCATACCCGAAGATGCCGCATTTTTTTAAGTCTTCCCCGGTAGGTGTAAAAATAACCTTAAAGGGAGGCTGGACAACATTAAGCTTGAGACCTTTTAAACGGTCTTCCATGAGTCGTGTCGCCTCTCCGCTCCAGCCGTAAGTGCCGAAGGTTGCGCACTTCTTTCCCTTGATATTAACGCTAAACATAACGTTAATAATATCCCAGAGGGGGCGCAAAGCATCTCCATTGATTGTAGATGAGCCAAACAAGACCCCATCTGCCGATTCAATTTCACATCTCATAAACTCAGGCGATACACTGGCTGCATCGAACAGTTTGACCTCCGTGTTCATAATGGATGCCCCTTTGGCGACTGCTTCCGCCATTTTCTTTGTATTCCCATACATGGAGGCATAAAAGACCGCTATCAGCCTTTTATTGGGGTCTTTCCTCGGAGTACTCCAGTCTTTGTAGGCATTAATATATTTCCACGGATCAGTGCGAAGAATGGGGCCGTGGCTTGGGGCAATCAACTGGATATTCAAGCCTTTAATCTTTTCGATTGCATCGAGTATCTTCTTCCGGTAAGGACCCATGACGTGCTCATAATAATGCCTGAAATCATCGGTAAAGTTGTCCACACGGTCGTCAAAAAGTCGTTCATCACAAAAATGAGTTGCAAACCCATCACAGGGGAAAAGCACATGATCTTCTTCCAAATACGTAAACATGGTATCCGGCCAATGCCAGTATGGCGCATGGATGAACTTCAATTGCTTATTGCCAAGACTGATACACTCACCATCCTCAACGGTCTTTCCTTTAAAATCCATGTGAAGCATATTTTTCAGAAAAAGTGAGGCAGTCTTCGTGGATAGGATTTGGACATTGGGGTTTTCTTTCAATACATAGCTCAATGCCCCTGAATGATCCATTTCTGTGTGATTGACAACGACATACTGAATGTCCCTGAGGTTTATTAATGATCGGAGTTTATCAAGAAATTCCCCGGCAAACTTTTCATGCACACAATCGATGAGTGTGGGTTTATCTGCTTGAATAAGGTAAGAATTATAGGTAGTGCCAAACCGGGTTTCAAACACCACATCAAATGCCCTGAGAGTGGCATTTAAAACCCCGACCCAATGGATATCTTTTTTTATTTCTAAGGTTTGCATGGCTGTAGTTGAAAAAATGTTTGAAATTCCTAACTGGACAAGCCGAGTCCAAACAGGGACAGAGCTAAAATTTTAGATTTACGATTTTCTCAATCGTTCGACTGAGCGCTCACGACGAAGTCTTAAATCGTAATTCGTAAATCGTAAATTTTTGCTAAAATTGTCAAGATAGTTTTCGTAAGAGACTATAGTAAGCATAATAAATATGGTTACACGCAAATGTCATTGCGAGGGCGATAGCCCGAAGCAATCTCAAAGGTTTAGATTGCTTCGCTGTCGCTCGCAATGACAACTTTCTTATTGCGTTCACTATATATATCAAGCGCGGTATGGTGGATTATGCAACTTTTATCTTCTTTTTTACAAAATTCATTAATCCCCCGGCCTGGATAATTTCCTGCATTTCCAGGGGAAATGGTTCGAATTTGAATCGTTTCTTAGTGGTGAGATCGAGAATTTCGCCGGTTGTGAGGCTCACTTCTATTTCATCGCCTTCCTGAATCTGTTCAGCCGCTTCAGGACATTCAAAAATAGGTAACCCAATATTAATGGCATTTCTAAAGAATATGCGGGCAAAGGACTTTGCTATAACGCACGAAAGCCCGGCCGCCTTGATAGCAATTGGCGCATGTTCACGTGATGAGCCGCACCCGAAATTATTACCCGCTATAATGGCATCGCCTGCTTTTATCTTTTTCGTAAAATTCGGATCGGCATCTTCCATACAGTGAGACGCCAGCTCTTTCGTATCGATAGTATTCAGATACCGGGCCGGAATAATCTCGTCCGTATTGATATTATTTCCAAACTTCCAGCATTTACCTTTCATCATAATTTCACTCTATAGTATTGACACTAAAATACCCCTCACCCTGACCCTCTCCCACAAGGGGCGAGGGAACTTTCCCTCCCTTGACTTCGTCGTGAGCTCAGTCGAACGATGGGAGGGATTAAGGGAGGGTGATATATTCATGATCTTTTGTGAGCCTTTCGCTTATGGGGTTTACCCTGCAAAAACTTCTTTTCTCCATCTACAAAAATATTATCTTCTGCCAGCTGCCAATTGTCTGCTACTTACAGCATCTTTTTGTTTGTGTTTCACCACACCGTGTTTTTTTGAATTTAGTCTGCCTTCCATCCTTTGATATGCCTGGTGCATAAACGCCTCTAACCTGGTTTCCTCATTTGTCTGTTCCTGACCATCAAAGGATAACTTCAGGCATGGCATGCCGTAATAATCTCTCTGAAACCTTTCAAGCACACCATTTACCACTGTACCGGGCATGCAGTGGAAGGGAATTACATTAACAATGCCGTCAAACCCTTCCTCGACGTATTCAATCGCCTTGCCCATGCTGAGCACCGGATCGCCTTTGTAAGAGTCATCGATATACGGTTTTCCTTTTTTGATGAGTTCCTTTATAGACGCATCTTTCAGGAAATGCCTTACGCTGCCTTTAAACACCTGCGTTAATTTATAGGCATCGTACCGCTGGACAATGTCAGAGATAAATTCTCCAAAAAAGCCCTTATAATCCTTTTCAAAGAGACAGGATTCCCTGCGGCAATGCGCAATGTAATTAATCCATTCAGAGAAGGGGGGAATAAAAGCCTCTCCGCCCAGCCGTTCAATGCTTCTGGCAAGGAAATTGTTTGCAAACTCGTTGCACCTGACATAGGTTTCCCCGATAACACCAATCAATGGCCTGGGTTTGCTCCGGTCAATTTTTATTTTTGCAAATGCGTCTCTGGCTCCTCTGGCAGGTCCAACTAGACTCACACGTTTTTCGAGCGCCACTTCTGCCTTTTTTACAAAGGTCTCATATACGGCGTCCGCTTCGCCTTTATTCAGTTCATAGGGTCTCGTCTCCCTTTGCAATTTTTGCAGGAGATCGATGTACATAATGCCGTTCCATGCCAGCTTGCGGAAGTGGGTGCCAAGATTTTTGGTATCTTCGCCATAGTTCTCACCCTGATCCATTGTGTACATAGGCACATTGCTAAATCCGAGATCGTCCAACACCAATCGGTGAAATTTATTGTATTGGCCGAACCGGCACGGACCGGATGCCGTCGCCATAAAGAAAGCGCTGGCCTCGGGATCAAAATCAGGACTCATGGCCTTTTTCACAATATCCCCTGTTGTCAGTATCGCCGGATAACATTCTTTCCCCGAAGTAAATTTTCGGCCAATATCAATCGATTGTTTATTTGCCATCGGCAGCGCCTCTGCCAGCACTCCATGAGTTCTCATAGACGAAGCAATCATCCTCCCATGGTCACACATATAGGGGATGTAGATCGTGCGTTTCTTTTTCTCTGCCAAGGTATGCAACGGAACATCGTCTCTTCGCTTTTTACCAGGGGAGGTAGGTTTTACATTTTTAAGGCTATCGATAAATGCCTCGCATCGGGTTATTGCCCCCACGTCAGAACTGTGCTCATCAATTTCTAAGGTTAAACAGGGTTTCCCGCCCAACTCCTTGGTAAAAAATTTCGTGATAAATGAGTCAGGACCGCAGCCAAAGTTGGTGATATATAACGGAAAGAGCCGTTTGTCTCTGGCGATTATCCGGGCTGCTGCAAGAAATTTTTGCCCCGTTTTCCAGTACATATTTGGATAGTCATGGCTCACCTCGTCAATATCCAGCGTTAAAAAATCCAATGGGATAGTCAATATCCCTAAATCACGCAATTTCTCAGGCAGCCCCAGGTTCATACCCGTGTCACATCCGTTATATGAGCGACTGATCATGACGAATGCCTTTTCGTCTTCTCCCAATTTATCGAGAATTTCCCGCCCGCGCGCCTCCAGGGTTTTATTAAAAGTTTTTAACGCCTCGCGTGCCGTTCTTATGGCAGCATCAACGATCTCGCCAGTCATTCCCAGACTTTTTGCAATTTGCCGCATGGTCTTATTTACAAACTCCTCTCCATATTCAAAATGGATAACCGGAGACAAGACGGTAAATTTCTTTTCCTTAAAATCAATGGCCGAATTGACGAGATACGGAATACACTGGACGTAAGGGCACGCGTATGAATGCGTGAGCCTCGGACTGGCATGCGTCAAATTGACAACGCTGGGCAGGAACAGATAGTCAATTTCCCTATCCAGCATATCTATTACATGACCGTGTGCAACCTTGATGGGGAAGCAGGTTTCTGCGGTAATCACTTCTATCCCATTATAAATAATATCTTTATTGGTGTCGCTTGAGGTAACCACATCAAAACCCAACTCTACGAAAAACGCCTTCCACATAGGATAAAGGTCGTAGAAGGTAGACACCTGTGGTATCCCGATCTTTTTACCTATCGGTTTATCGGGTTTGTTTTTCTTATAGGTATTAAAGAGTGCATCCTTTCGTTCCTTGAAGAGTCTGGGTAAATGCTTGCCTTTTTTCAGAGCCCTCTCATCATCGAATTTGCCGCAACGACTCCCGTAATACAGGGGATTTTCACCTTCGATATTAACCTGTCTTATCTCGCATATATTCGAACAATCCTTGCAAACGAAGGAAGTAAGTTCGTATCTCTTGTGCCGCAGGTCAAACCCTTTAAACCTGGACTTTTCCCATGTCTTTTCTTCCATAGCAATAATGGCAGAACCAATGGCGCCCATAATATCGTGGTGGGGCGGAACGATGACTTTTTTCCCTGTCACCTTTTCGAATGCCGCCTTCACGCCGCGATTGGCTGCCACGCCGCCCTGGAAGAATATAGTATCTCCAATTTTTCTATCTTCGACAACCCTGTTGATAAAATTCAACACTACGGAATAGCTTAATCCTGCAAGCAGGTCGTCCTTGGACGTTCCGCGCTGCTGGTGATGGTTGAGGTCGGATTCCATAAAAACAGTGCACCTTTCACCCAGATGAGAAGGACAGCACGATGAAAGCGCCTTTTTGCTGAATTCACCCTTGATACTCACACTGAGCTTTTCGGCCTGTTCTTCCAGGAACGAACCCGTACCGGCGGCACAGACCTTGTTCATAGCAAAATCCACAATAGCGCCGTTTTCCAATCGTATGAACTTGGAATCCTGCCCGCCGATCTCAAAGATAGTATCCACATTTTTGTTCACATTCGCTGCGGCGGTGGCATGGGCGGTAATCTCGTTTTTTGCAATGTCGGCTCCGATAAAGTCACCCGTTAAGTAACGCCCGGAACCTGTCGTCCCGGCTCCGCAGACACTTACCTTATTTCCCACTTCCAGGCCTACTTCATAAAGACCCTGCTTTACCGCTTCCAGCGGCCTTCCGGCAGTCATGAGATAGCGTCTCGACAGGACATTTTTATATTTATCAATAACGACAATATTTGTACTGATCGAACCTACGTCAACACCAACATATGCCTCTATCTTTTCGTTACCGGTAATTGAATGGACGTTCTCTACGATTTTGTAATTGTCCGAATGAAGAGGTTCCAGGTTCGACGGCTTTGCGCTGCGGTTTCTCAGGTATTCTTCAATTTCTTTGAATCCCCGGAAGGGCGAATGGATGCCCTTATCCATAAGGGTGAATACTGAACCTATCGCCCCCATGACATTAAAATATTTTGGAATGACCAGCTCGCCCGGTTTGAGTTCTAAAGTATCTTCAAAGGCCTTAATCATGCCCACGTTTGCGGCAACCCCGCCCTGGATGACAATGGGTTTCAGAAACTCCTTTCCCTTCCCTATATTGCTCTTAAAATTCCTGGCCATTGCATAACACAGACCGGCTACAATATCATGCACGGGTGTGCCTTCCTGCTGCAGGTGGATCATATCCGTCTTGGCAAACACGCTGCAACGGCCGGCGATGCGCGGCGGGTTTTTGGATTTTAATGCAAGTTCCCCAAATTCTTTTTCTATGGCGACACCAAGCCTTGTTGCCTGTTGATCTAAAAACGAACCCGTCCCTGCGGCGCACATGGTGTTCATTGAGAAATCAGAGACCTTTGTCTGCTGTGTGGACGAATCGCGCTCAATGAGCATCAGCTTTGAGTCCTCACCGCCGATTTCAATAATGGTACTAACATCAGGATGGATGGTTGTTGTGGCCGTACTGTGGGCTACGACTTCGTTGACGAAGGCAATGTTCATTAACTCAGATACGAATTTTCCGCCAGTGCCTGTAATAGCGATGCCGTCGATATCATCGATATGGGTTCTGTTAAATATATCTTTCAAGACCAGGAGAAATGTTTCTACCGACTGGCCATGCGAACGGACGTAGTGGTTTTCCAGGATTTCCTTACGTTCGTTGATCAATACCGCCTTTACGCTAACTGAGCCGATATCCAAACCTATATATTTTTTTTGAGACATTGTTTTTTTTACTCTCTCCGTCATTTATTACATAACCTGAAGAAATATATTTGATAGTTTAAATTATTCGTACGTAGTCCCCCTTAATAAAGGGGGATTCAGGGGGTTGTGTTTTTTCAGGGGTTATTCCCCATTTTCATGAGGACAAGTTTACAACCCCCTAGCCCCCTTTTCTAAGGGGGATTCTCTATGCTATACATCATACAACCCGCTTAAATAAAATGAAAAATCCTATACAATTAAACATAAATTTACCTCAGCTCTTTACCACTTCATCGGGCGGTGTAATCTTCCCCGTAATAGCGGAGGCAGCAGCAACGGCAGGACTGCAAAGATAAATCTCGCTTTTTGGATGTCCCATACGGCCGACAAAATTACGGTTGGTCGTTGACAATGCCCGTTCTCCTTCTGCCAGGATTCCCATATGGCCTCCCAGGCAAGGCCCACATGTCGGTGTCGAAACGACCGCCTCAGCATCAATAAATATTTCAATCAATCCCTCTTGTAATGCCTGTTTATAAATATCCTGAGTTGCCGGTATAATAATAAGCCGAATGGAGGGGTGCGCCTTTTTTCCTTTGAGGATTTGCGCCGCAATTCGAAGGTCTGAAATTCTTCCATTGGTGCACGAACCTATGACCACCTGATCGATTTTGACGCCGGAAACCTCGTCTACCGGTTTCGTATTTTCCGGTAGACTGGGGAGCGCTATCTGTGGCGAAATTTCGTCGGCATTGAATTCGTATGTTTTTGTGTAATTACCGTCGGGATCGCTCTGATATCCCGCATATTTTTTCGTTACTCTGCCTTTTATGTATTCTTCGGTATTTTGATCGGGGGCAATAATGCCGCTCTTGGCGCCAGCCTCGATCGCCATGTTACACATGGCAAAACGGTCATCCATTGGCAGTTGGCTGATGGCGCTTCCCGTAAATTCCATCGCCTTGTAAAGGGCGCCGTCGACACCGATCTTCCCAATCGTATAAAGGATCAAATCCTTTCCTGATGTCCAATTTTTTACCTTGCCATGAAAAACAAATTTAATCGATTCAGGCACCTTGAGCCACACCTTTCCCGTAGCAAAGCAAGCGGCAAGGTCGGTGCTTCCAACACCTGTTGAAAACGCCCCGAGTGCGCCATAGGTACAGGTATGAGAATCGGCGCCGATTACGAGATCGCCGGGCGCTACGATTCCCTTTTCCGGCAGGAGGACATGTTCAATTCCCATTCTGCCTATCTCGAAGTAATGTTTCAACCGGTGTTTTTCCGCAAAGATTCTTAGGGATTTTGATTGTTGGGCAGATTTAATATCTTTATTAGGGGTAAAATGATCGGGAACCAGGACAATCTTTTCTGGATCAAAAACATTCTTGATCCCTGCCTTTTCAAATTCGTCTATCGCAATAGGCGCAGTAATGTCATTACCCAGGCAGATATCCACATTTGCGTAAACGAATTGTCCCGGATGCACCTCTTTAAGACCGGAGTGTGCAGCAATGATCTTCTCTGTTATTGTCATTCCCATAGATTGTTTTTAACATAGCAGTATGCTTCGTCCATCTTTCAAAACACAAAACGCAAGCAACTGTGGATAATTGTTGTTCGAGCGAGTAGAAATTTAATTTTCTGAAAATCGTGTTCGATTCCACGATTTTAAGAATAAAGGATCTTGTAAATATTTTTCATGGCATTTGGTGCACAAATCAAAACGGAAGGCCTTGTATTCTCCGTTTTCCAGCATCTCAGCAGGATCAGCCGCATCATCCTCACTCTCGTCTTCTTCCATTTCCTCGATTTCTTCATCCATATCGTCGTCCATCTCCATAGCGTCACATGCGGGATAGACCTCAATCTTCACCACGTACCGAATATCTTCGTCTGCCAATAATGGTTTTCCGCACATATCGCAAGTATAGTGCACCATTCAAGTTCCTCCAAGTAAATTACTTTTTTGTAAAAATACACTGTACTTCGGTAATAATTCGGCCACCAAGACACGAAGACACGAATTGCTTTACAGGTGAAATAGAATCCAGTCTTTATAAAATAAGTGTCTTTGTGCCTTAATGGCAAAGAATCGACGCTCTGGTGACGGTTACTATTTTTTGATATCCCCTCTTTGTTAAGCCATTGCCCTGAGTCTCTTGATCCGTTCTTCGATGGGTGGATGGGTACTAAAAATCGTGGCGAATGAACGACCGCTTAATGGATTTACAATAAACAGATGCGCAGTCGTCTGACCTGCATCCAGGGGTCTAACCATTGCTGCCTGTTGTAATTTTTCAAGGGCGCCAGCCAGCCCCAGTGGATTCCCAGTCAATAGCGCTCCCCCTTTGTCCGCAGCGTATTCCCGTGAACGGGAGATAGCCATCTGAATTAAAAGGGCGGCAATAGGGGCCAGAATAGCTAAAAATAGAATTGCAAAACCTCCGCCTCTATTATCTTCTCCATCACCCCTTCCACCATAACCGCCAAAGATTGCCCCCCATCTGGCCATATTAGCCAGCATCATGATAGCGCCTGCTAGGGTTGCCACAACCGTGGAGATAAGGATGTCCCTATTCATGACGTGGGCTAATTCATGCCCCAAAACACCCCGGAGTTCCTCACGTGAAAGGGAATTAAGCATTCCCTCGGTAACTGCAACAGCGGCATGGCTGGGATTTCTACCCGTTGCAAAGGCATTCATGGCCTGAGTTGGCATGACATACGTCCTGGGCATGGGGAGTCCGGCACGTGTCACTAATTCTTTAACAATCCCATAATATGCAGGCGACTCCTGATCCGATACTTCCTTTGCACCGTACATCTTGAGGACAATTTTATCGCTGAACCAGTAACTGAAGAAATTCATCCCCATCGCAATAGCAAATGCATATACCGCACCCTGCCTGCCGCCAAACATACTGCCAACCCAAACAAGCAGCAGGGTTAAGGCAATTAATAATATGGTTGTCTTAAAATAATTCATACTTACTTCTCCGTATATACAACGTTATTGTTACAGGTGATTACAGAAATATTTGAGGAAGGATTTTACGAAATAATAAAACTTATTATTTCTAAATGATTCCGTACTCCCAAAAAATTATTATAAGTACAGCTTATTTTTTGTCAAGGAATTTAATATACGAAGTTTTGGGGATTTTCAGGAGGATGCTTGTTCGAGTTTCCTGTAGATAGCCGTTCTCACTGCATCGTACTGTGGAGGGACTTCTACAGGAAGATTTGCAAAGCGTGGGGTTACTTCTTCCAGCCTGTTTTCATGATAGTTTATCTTAAATTCAGAGAATTTTAAACCATGCGCAGTCGAGATGACAACAACTTTTTCATGAGGCTTTATCGCTTTCTTATCCAGCAATTTTGTTAGCACTGCAAGGGCTACTCCTGTGTGTGGACAACTGAACAGCCCCGTTCTATCAGATTGCGCAGAAGCATTCGCAAGTTCGTCCTCCGTTGCCTGCTCTACAATGCCATTGAACTCTTTCAAGACCTTGATCGCCTTCTTATAACTGACAGGATCTCCTATCTGAATGGCGTTAGCGAGCGTCTTCTGCGCCTTCACAGGTTTAAATTCTTTAAAACCATTCAAATAACTAAGGTACAGAGGGTTTGCCTTTGCGGCCTGTGCACAAACGATACGAGGCAGTTTATTTATCAAGCCCAATTCCTTCATCATGAGAAATCCTTTTCCTAAAGCGGCAGTGTTACCCAAATTTCCTCCGGGCACAATCACGACGTCAGGCACCTCCCAGTCAAACTGCTGGACTATTTCTATACTTACCGTCTTTTGCCCTTCAATGCGGAGGGAATTCATGGAGTTGGCCAGGTAGATGTTGTTTTTACTGCAAATCTCTCTTACCAGCTTCATGCATCCATCGAAATCCGTATCGAGAGACAGAGTAAGCGCTCCGTTTGCGATGGGCTGGATGAGTTGTGCGTGAGACACCTTGTTCTTTGGCAGAAACACAATTGCCAGAATACCTGCAGCAGCGCAATACGACGCTAAGGCAGCGGATGTATCTCCGGTAGAAGCGCAGGCAACCGCAGGAATATTCTTGCCTTCGGTAATCATCTGCTTGACCATAGAGACCAGCACGGTCATCCCCAGGTCTTTAAAAGAGCCTGTGTGGGCATTTCCACACTGTTTGATCCATAAGTCTTCGAGTCCGATTTCCTTCCCTAGTCGTTCGGCCCAGAAGAGGTTGCTTCCGCCTTCATATAAGGAAACGATGTTCGCATTATCAACTTCGGGACAAACCCACTCCTTCTTGCCCCAGACAGAACTTCCATAAGGCCACCTGGAACGCCTATAACGCTCGTCAAAGAGCTTCTTCCAATGTTCAGGAGTGTGCCTGCGAAGTTTATCCATATCATGTTTAACCTCCAGCAGGTCACCGCACTTTTTACATTGGTAGATGACCTCGTTCAGTTCATACTTCTCATCGCAGCCTGATATACACTGAAACCATGCCCGATATGGCATTACCTATTTCCCCTCTCCCAAAACCCACATTAAACTTATATTAAGGAATTCTATGTAGGGGTTGAAAATCTTCAACCCCTACTGTTACCATTCAATCCTTATTGCTGAAAGCTGACCGCTGAACAATTGCGTTTTTATTATAGGCAGAGAGACTTATAATTACAAGTAAAATGTGCCTGCTATGGACATTGAAAGTATTTTAATTTTGACAAAAATGATAGTATTTTGATAAGATTCTGAGCGCTATGTATTTACAAAATATTTTATCAAAAATTTGCTCATATCTTCCTAAGGTAGATGGACAATCAATCAGGCGGGAGTTCAAACATGCCTTTAGTGTTGGAACGTCTCACGAAAACAAAACATTGAGCGAAAAGGAACTCGCCGTTATTTTGAAGCTGGTGGCTGTAATCCAAAAAAGAAAACTTACGCTACCCGCGACGATGTTTCTTGAATGTGCGCACCCGCTCAATTATATTGGAAGCCAGATGATGGTTTTCTTCAGGCCGTTTTTAACCTTTTTCTTTACCCCCGCAGATTATGACATCTTTCAAGGTATACTTGAAAGGCGGGAAGGCATTAAAAGGATTATCGAGGAGTTAGAAAAGATAGATACGCACCGCAGAGACGCAAAGGACGCAGAGAAGGAATAATGGCGTTTAGGGGTAACAAAGCCCGTATCGTAAAGGAGAGGTGATTTGAAATGACAAAGACTATCCATGCCATATACAAACAAGGTTTGCTAAGACCATTAGAACCGATTGAAGGTATTAAGGAAAATACCGAGGTTGAAATAACTATTTCTGTTGGAGATGTGAGTCCATCTCATATTTTAAAGTTTGCTGGCATATTGAGTGATGATGAGGCAAACAAAATGTTACAGACCGTCGAGGAAGAATTTGAAAGGATTGATATGAATGAATGGAAGGATTAGCCTTGATACGAATATAGTAATACGATTATTCAAGAATTACCCCATCGATAAGCCATAGCCCCTCTTGACCCCATTGACCCTCTTTAGCAGAATATTTAGAATTTGTCTGTTGCGTGTTGCGCAAAATGTTTTATAATTGTCTACGTGATTAAATCATTCAAGCACAAAGGACTACAGAAATTCTTTGAAACGGGTAGTACCGCAGGTATTCAACCTGCTCATAAACAAAAGCTTAGAATGCGCTTGGCAGCGCTGGATACAGCAACCATGCTTGAAGATATTGATTTACCAGGATTTCGTTTGCATCCACTGAAGGGAAAGATGCAGGGATTATGGGTAATTGATGTAAGTAAAAATTGGCGTATCACTTTTGATTTTCAAGAAGGCGATGTATATGTTGTCAACTATGAGGATTATCACTAATGAATATGTATAACCCACCACATCCAGGCGAGTTTATACGGGAAGTTTACCTTGAACCTCTTGGAATAAGCTATCGTACAGTAGCTGCAAAGCTCAAAGTTGCTCCTTCCACATTCAATCGGCTCATTAAAGGACAAAGCAACATCAGTTCTGAAATGGCGCTACGTCTTTCAAAGACACTGGGACGTACGCCTGAAAGTTGGTTAATAATGCAAAATAATTATAATCTTTGGCAGGCGAGGCAAACAATCAACCTTGATGAAGTAGAAGAGCTGGTAATCGCCTAAACAACAGCTTCAGCACATGCATGGTGCATAAATGGGGCAGAGGCCAGAATAAAAAGAGATGTAAATTTTCAGAAAGAAATTGAAGTGTTAAAGGAGAAATTGGTTATTGAACAATGAAGGTTTGACCGTGACTTCTTGTTGTATTTTTTGACGGGTTTTAGCTGCTCGGCGAGCGCCAGTGCGTGATGAACTCTTGCAGCGAAGTGTTAGTTGAAGCTTCTTTGTTTTGTTAAAGACCTGGTTCCAGTGGAAGACGTCTTCGACGAATCCGCCTTTTTTCAATGACAACGATAGAACCTGGTAACTCTTCGTTTGGAATCGTTTCGAGGGCTATTCTTAAGCGGTCTAAAGCTTCTTGCTCACTGTAATTTCCGCCTCGAAAGAGTATCACGCCAGGCCCTTCAGTCTGCGCCAAGGCCAAAAGTCTGGGATAGTCTAAATCAGCGGTAATTACCACCCGTTGTTCATAGAGAGCTTTTTCAAAGATTACTTCGTCCAAGGCGCGATCTAACCCCACTTCAAGAGCGTGAACGGCATCATGGCCTTGCCGTACAAGCCACTTTGCCAATTCAGGTGACAGTGGCATGTCAACGAGAAACCTCATCGCGAAAATTCCACCGTTTCCTCTTCTGCCAGATAGGCAGCGTAGCGCAAAGCTTCTTCGATATCCTGTGCTTCTATGTAAGGATAGGCTTTAAGAATAGATTCCTTGGTTTCCCCAGAGGCCAAGAGTCCAAGCAGTCGTGAAACTGGAAAACGAAGTCCACGGATGCAGGGTTTACCCGTGCAAACAGTAGGATCTACTGTAATACGTTCAAACTTCATGCGTTATTCACCCCCCAAATTACCATCACGGATGGTTATCATCTATTTTCTTTCCATTAAAAAAAATTAGTGACTTTGTGGCTAGTTTGAAATTCCTGTACGTTAAATCCTTGTTGACAGAATAGCCTATTTTATTATACATTTACAACAAGAAAATCAATAATGCCTATAATTTATTACCGCTTTTAGGCGGTATAATTTGCGTTAGCGATCCAAAACACATTGAGACGGCTCACATCTTAAAAGTTAAATAATCACATAACTCCAATGATTTAACATTTAAGATGTGACCCTCTAACGCTCTCTAACGCTCCTAACGCTCTCCATGTCCGGTGGTGTGGGGATTGGGAGGCGTTAATCTACGACCTCCCGATTACCCGATTGTGCAATCTTCTTTATGCAGTGCTCAGATTTAAAAATAAGCGTCAATGGTATCTATACATTTTTTAATGCTGTTTTGGATTTTATGTCGCTTTTCTTAAGATAAGATTTAGTACGTTCCATAATGAAGCTTAATTGAATTCCTGGAAGTTGATAAATCTCATTATCTGCCTTTTTGGCTTCAGACATGCCGGTTGTTCTTGCCGCTGCTGTAGCTTCTCCCCAACTGATAAAATAATTTTCAAAATATTCAATAGGAAATTTGCTGTGTCGAGTTACTTCATCTTTTGTTGGGATATGTCCAAGTTGTTTTGAAATATTCTTGATTTCAAGTTGTAAAACTTTTTTACTCACTTCATACTTCTGCTTTTTCAGTCGTTCAACCCGACTGTTTTTTGCTTTAGGTTTTTCATCATTGATTTTACGAAATGGGTTAAGTCCTGAACTTAATTCATTGTGTCGCTGTGATGTGATGTTGTGATAATATTCCGAAAGTTCAATGCCGACATACTTTCTGTTTAATTGTTGTGCTGTCAAAGTTGTTGTGCCTGCTCCATTGAAAGGGTCTAACACAAATTCATTTTCGTTTGTGAAAAGAGAAATTAACCGATACATAAACATTGGTGGCAACTGACAAGGGTGGTCAACTCTACGGCTGTTGTGTTTTAAGCGGTGAATATCCCACCAAATATTTGATGCAATTTCGCTGTCATTTATTTTTAGTCGCTTGCGTAATGTAATGCAGTTTGCTCTGATGCAATAATTTTCCAATTGCGTTTCAATCGCTTTCTTTTCAAAAGGTGTGTTTTGATTTCTTGCAAGTGCTGGCAATGGTTTTGGTTTGCCTTTACTGAAACATAAAATGGAATAATGCGAAGGCATAATCATACGCACTGGCATACTCAACCCTTCCCAAACAATCCAATCTTGATAATCAAGGATCGTGTTTAGATGTTTGAAATGCCTAACGCACCATTGGGGAATGTTTAAAACTGCAAGTGTTCTTCCAGGTTTTAAAACTCTTGCAAGTTCGCTTAACCATTGGTCACACCATTCAAAA
>Ga0209323_10001233_pt1 | contig 16890 bp, 16 predicted proteins | sample Rifsed19ft2_FD_184014 | JGI IMG/M metagenome (GOLD analysis project Ga0209323, IMG submission 184014) | Soil microbial communities from Rifle, Colorado, USA - sediment 19ft 2 (version 2) | ecosystem: Environmental > Terrestrial > Deep subsurface > Rock core/Sediment | place: Rifle, Colorado...
CCGCCCAGACGCGAGGCCTCGTGCACCGTCAAAACGGACTTCGCGATCGGCCGGGCGGCGCTCGTGTGGTCCATCTCCTGGAGGGCGCCGATCTCCGCAACGCGGAACTCGTTGCGGCCGCAGAACACGAGGAGCGGCGTGCACGCCATGTAGGCGGAAGCCAGCCCGCCGAGGGCGTTCGCCAGCCCGGGTCCGGCGGTGACGCAGGCGACGCCGATGCTACGCCGCGCCCGAGCGCAGCCGTCGGCGGAGAGCACGACGGCGGACTCGTGTCGCTGGTGAATCAGGCGGATGTTGCGCTCCTGCAAGGCGCCGAAGAACGCCTCCAGGTGGCCGGGAAGGCCGAAGACGGTCTTGACGCCCTGGCGTTCGACTGCTCTTGCCATCAGCTCCGCACCGAACATGCGCTGCCTCCTCCCGGACACTGGGCCGCCCGTAGGCGGGCCCAACCTAACGCAGTCGCGGCCGCCGCAGAAGGGCCGAAACGCCCCTTACGTGAGGTGCACTCGGCCCTGCCCGCCTGTGCCGGCGCCGGCACCGGCCTGGACGAAGAAGCGCCGCCTCGTCCGAGACGGCGCTTAGTATCGCTTCTGGCGACCCCGAGGGGGAACGGGGTCGGCAACAGTTAACTCCTCGCTGGGGTGGTCTCGTATTGGCGCACCCGTCTCCGCCGCAGTATCTGCCCGACGCCAGAAGAGCAGCATGGCCAGCGCGGACGGTGGCGCGGGCGAAGCCGCTGCAGTTGCCTCTTCGTGACCTGGACTGACGGCGCGGTGAGCCTAACGACTCTCCGTTAGCCACTGCGTTCCCTCTGGCGAGCGTTCCGCTGCCCAGCCCGCGAAGGCGGTCCCGCGGGAGTTTCCTTCGATGCGCCACCAGCGGAAACCGCCCGCGTCGACGGGGCCATCTATGACCTGCGCCGTGCTCCCATCCGGCAAGCAGATCAAAATGCGTTCGCCTGTGCCAGGGCTAGCTCGAACGTTCAAGCAATCGATGGTGTTTGTGACAGCGACTGCTATGCCAAGTCTTATCCCAGGAACTGGCGTTGAGGTAGGAGGTGCAGACGTCGGTGTCGGTGTAGCTGGCGGGCTGGTCGCTGTCGGCTGAGGCGTCGCAGGTGACGGCGTCGCCGCCAGGCCCGCTGGCGAGTTGGAATCACCGAGCGATGCACGACCGCTATTCGAATTCGAGAAGACGCCAGCCGAATGCGCCACGGCGCCAACTACCAGCCCAACCGTACCGCAAGCGCCAGCGAGGGCAAAGAACGTCTTACGTTTGCTCTGCCCGAATCCGCGTCCAGGGAGCCCCGCGCGCCTCTCGGCCGTCCGTTGCTCAGACGATGTTGGCGCCATCCCGGCTGCCTGCGCTGGGCTGAGCCCGGTTGCGCCGCCGGGACGAGCTGGACGGGGTAGTAGTAGCCTCCCGCACGAGTCACAGTACGCCGCATCGCCCGAAGCCTCCGCTCCGCACTCTGGGCAGCGTATGGAGACATCCCGAGGAGAACGTCCATCCGAGAGTAACTCTCCACACGAATCGCAGTAGACCGAATCGTCCTCAACCTCGACTCCGCAGCTAGAGCAGTACACAGTTGCTTCCGACCCTTTACCCGATTGGTGGCGAGGATTATACTGCGCCGCGACTAAGTTAGGGACGACTCATGCAAGAAGGGCAGGAGGAGAAGAGGTGCCCCAACTGCGGCGGGGCAAATCGAGCCGCCGCGCGCTTCTGTGCTCAATGCGGCAGCAGTCTCCTCGATCATGGGCAGGAGGCTGCATCAGTCAGCGTAGCTGCTCCGGCGGCCAGTGCGCAGGCCCGCGCTGACGGCAGCGTCAGGCCGAGCGCTGTAGGCCTCATCAACACAGCTCGCCGAAGCCCCCGCGTCGTCGGGGGACTGGGGCTTCTCGTGGTCGCCGTTGCAGCCTTCCTGGCCCTGACCGGCTCAAGCGAAGCCGCGTTTGAAGTGCGGAGCGGCGACCAAGCCGACTGGGTGCGCGTTTGCCTTCGTGACTGCAGCGGGGAAACGCCGTGGGTGGAGTTCCTGCCTCACACTCAGGGGAACGACGGTGGTGACCCGATCAACGTGCTGTTCTACGGCCTGTCAACCGACGAGGTCGCGAAGCTACTGCCCCACTGGGTGCCCAATCCTTGCCCCGAGCCCTTCTGGGACGCGGCCCGCGCTCAGGCCACGAGCTCTGAACTGGGCGGCTCCGCGAGGAGCGTGGCGCCTGCGCCAGGTCCGACGCCGGCGGGCGGCACAGGGCTCGTTGCAAGGCTGAGCGGCAACGAGAACGCGACTGGATGCACATCTTCCAAGGGCCAGTATCACGTTCGCCTCTATGCGATCGGCGGGGATTGGGTTCTCGCGGCGGCGCACTTTGAGGTTTGGGACCCGACTACCGTGCTAGACCGCTCGAAGTGCGCCCTTGGGTCTGGCGGCGCGGGCTCGCATTGCGTGCTCGGTTGGAATGACGGCCAAACTTTCCTAATGAATGAACTTCCTAAGGGCATCCCGGCATGCACACTCGACCTCTCGAAGACGAGCTACAAGAAGACGGCTCTTCATAGGGGCCTGCCCGTGAGCATGAAAGTGACCGTGGTTGGTCTTCCTTGCCGCGGGTTCGGCGACCTTCTTACACCTACGGCATGTCCAGTTGACGATGCGGCCCTGTGCGACTTCGCTGTGGTGATTGATCGCCTTCTGCGCGAAGGACGGTACAAGGACTTCCTCGACCACGTCGCCTTCGAGTCTCAGGCTTGCATGGCTACGAATGACCCACTGTTACAGATAGCGCCCTGGGCCGCTGCACAATGGGGCTGCCGCGACGCCATCGCAAGTCTTAATGAAGGCTGCCCCTGGTCGCCTAGCGGAGCTGGGCTGCCGGAATCGTGCTACATACGGACTCATTCAGTTCACATGTGCTCTTGTGGCCAGACGAACAGCAACTTCCGTTACCTCACGTCAGACCAATACATAAAGTACATCCTTCCAAACGCGCGAGTTTACGCGTTGCTTCCACGAGGGCCCCAGGGTGGGCCCTACATCTTGGTCAGCGCCGATTCCCGGGATTTGTCTGGCGACTATGGGTGGTCAGATGTGCCCAAGACTTGGGCTTTGGCGGTAGACACGGTGAACCTGATGATTACCAGCACAAGAGCCTACCTGACGGGCCCTGGGTACCACTTCGCCAGGGACAACTCAGTCCCGTGGCCTGCTTCGGCCACAACGTCGCTACCGACGACGCAGGGTCGATCCCCTCCTAGTTCGTCCTCCGGCGGCGCGCCTGCCGCCAACATCAGCGCCAGCGGCACCGGCAGCGTCATAGCCGCACCGGACGTTGTAGTGCTCGTTTTCGGCGTCGGGAGCGAGCAGACGATGCTGGCGGATGCCCGCGAGGCCGCGGCGAAAGCCATGCAGGCTGTGATCAACTCGCTGAAGTCCCATGGCGTTTCCGAAAAGGACATCCGGACAGAACCGTTGTCCTCCATCACGGAGCCCGACCGGAGCTCGGACGGCAGGTCGATCCTGCGCGGCTATCGTGGCTACGTCACGGCGCGCTTACGGCAGATCGATAGCGCCGCCAAGGTTATCGACGATGCATTGAAAGCTGGCGGCGACGATGCCTGGCTCCAGAGCTCCACCTTCGAGATAGACGACATAGAGGAGGCGGGGGCACCGGCGCGCGAGCAGGCTATGCGGGAGGCAAAGAAGCGCGCCGAGGATCTGGCACGCCAGCGTGGCTTCGACCTGGGCGACCCGGTATCCATTAGCACAGCGGCGTCCTACACGAGCGCCTGGTGGGCCACGACCATCGTTCCTCTGGAGGTGACGGTGACCGTTGAGGTGACGTACGCCATCAAGTAACCTGATGATTACCAGCACAAGAGCTTACCTGACGGCCTTGGGTACCACTTCGCACGTGATGTCTCTGTGCTCTGGCCTAGCCGTCGGTGCCTCCGCTTCAACGGCGGCTGGGCACGTGGGCCCGGCTGCGCTATTGCTTCACGGGCAAGTCGCTCATGCTGAGCGCGACGAGTGCGTGTTCGTCCCAGCAGTGGCAGCCGTTCTGTTGTCATCGACATCGCGCGTAGGTACGACTTCCGTGCGCGTTCGATGCTGAAGCTTAAACTTCCTAAAACTCGTTGACGGCCACGTACCACGTTCCGTTGAGTTTCACGAGCTCGTAGTACTCAATGAAGTCGTACTCTCCTTCACCGGTGGCATTCGGACCGACCGGCTTGAAGTGCCAACGCTCTTCGGTCGTAACCTTAGCGCGATCGGCGGAGACGAACTGAAAACTCTTGACCTGACTGCTGATAAGCCGATTCTCCTGACGTTCACCGCGCGCGAGCATTTCACCGAGTCGCGCCTCGTAGTAGCTCAAAGCCGCACCTGTGAAAGCAGCCTTCAGAAGCTCCGCGTTTCCCTCCCGAAAGGCTTGCACGTCTATCTGGTTCGCGTAATCCAGGGCTTCGAGGACCTCCTGCTCATCTGCCGTCGGCGTCGCCGAGACTGAGGACACGAGACCGGGCAGCGGGACCGCGCCGTAGTCGCTCGCACAGCTGTATCGGAAGGAGTAAGTCCTACCCGGCTGGAGGAAGCTCCGGGGGAATACAAGATACCCAACGTAATGTCCGGCCTCGGACACCGAGCCTGGAACCGCTCTGTCCGGGCATTGCGAGTCGAGCCGTCCTCTTCGATGCACGATGTTTCAGCGCTCCTCAAGCTAGAACCCCCGCGCGCGTCGATGAAGATGCGAATCTCTTGTCTTGTTAGCTCAACGCGAGTCACATCTGCGTAGAACTCGGTGCTGTAGACGCTGCGGCCGCTGATCTGGAGAACGGTCTCGGCGGGCTCTACCGTAGACGGAAGTCGCGTCGGCGTGGCTGCCGGCCTCGTCGGGGTAGGAGTGGCCGCGAGCCTCGTTGCGGTTGGGAGAGGGCTGGCCGGCGACGCCACCGCTACCGGCTGGCCCGCCCGCGCGTTGGCGTTAGCCAGCGACGGTCCCCCGCCGTCCGAACTTGAAAAGAGGCTTCCGCCGTAGGTGAGGGCACCCACAATCATGCCTATTGCGGTGCATCCGCCGGCGAGCGCTAGCAGCCTGTTGCCCTTTCCGGGGTCGACCTTTCGTACCTTAAATGCCAGGTAGGCGGCTATGCCGCCGAGAAGTGGCGGGAGGACACCGACGGCGAGTAACGAGCAGATCCCAGAGGCCCAGGCACTCTTGCCGGAAGGCCGCTCGAGAACGTAAGCCGCTCGATGCGTCGTCCTCGGAGGTGGGCTAGCAGGCACCGGACTCGGCTGCGCCGTAGCGGGTCGGGCGGACTCGCGAACCGTGACTTGCTCGCCGCAGGCATCGCAGAAGGCTGCACCGTCTGATAGCTGGGTCCCGCACGCAGGGCAGTACACGGGCTCAACCTTCTCGCTCTTTACTTCGTGGTTCGCGCGGATTATACTCCCGCCCGATCTAGTTAGGGACGACTCATGGTGCAGGGAGCGCAGGGCGAGAAGACGTGCCCGAAGTGTGGCGGGAGCAATCGCGCCTCCGCACGCTTCTGCACCCACTGCGGCGCTCGCTTCGCCCCGCACGAAACGGAGGCGGTTCCAGCCTCGACACCGTCCGCGCCACCTGGCATCACCCAAGAGGGGCAGCAGCGAACGGCCGCTACGGTTCGTTGCTCTAACTGCGGCACCGAGAACGCCGCCTCGGCGCGCTCCTGCAAGAGGTGCTACGCCACGCTGGGCCGTCAGGCGACGCCGACAGGCAGCCAGTCTGAGCAGGCGGCTGCACTGCCGAGTAACGCCGCGACCACCGGAGTGGCGTGCCCTCGGTGCGGGACAGAGAACGCTCCTTCGGCTCGTTCCTGCAAGCGATGCCTCGCAAACTTGAACCAACAGGGGCAGGCAATCTCGCCAGTCCCTGAGGCGAAGAGGGCCGTAGCGCCCGGCCAACCCGCCACGGCTGGCGTGGCGTGTCCAAGATGCGGCACGGAGAATAGCCCTTCGGCCCGATCTTGCAAGAGGTGCCTGGCGACGCTGCCCAGTCTGTCGGCGGGCGTCCCTGCTGCCTCGGCCTCACTGGCTCAGCCGCCCGCGCCCATCGAAGCGGCGTCATCCTCAGAGGAGGAGACCGCAGACGCTGGCGCAGCGAGTGCCGTCGTCAATGAGTCTGCCGCCGCCGAGCTTCCCGCTGCGCCTCGGGACGTGGCGGCCCGCGTCGACGAGGTTGTAGCGAGCGGAGCGAGTGTTCCAGTCGAGGAGTCTCTGGAACCGCCTTTGGATGACCCGAACTTCTGGCGAGTGGCCGTGGAAGCTCAATCTGCGACCGCTCTAGCGTCGGCCACAGCGCCCGAAGAACCACGAGCTCGGTGCACCAACTGCGGAGCTCCTCTTGCGCAAGCAGAAGTGAACCTCGGCGTGACCCTCTGCACTCAGTGCACGCGGGACTTGGGGCAGGCGGCGAGAGAGGCCACGACCGGCAAGCCGGCCACTCACTGCATCAGCTGCGGCGCAGCCCTGCCACTTCTCGAGGCGCGGTTGGGGGCCACGCTCTGCGCCGAGTGCACCTGGAAGAGGGCTGAGGCGTCGAGGAACGACGCGCAGGCAGACGAAGGGACGGGGCAAGGGGCTCGAGCCCTGATCATCGGCGGCGGGGCGCTGGCGGCCGTCGCCTTCTTCTTGCCCTGGTTCACTGCCTGCGAGCAGCAGATCTCAGGCCTGGACATCGCAAGCAGCGCCACGAAGTCCGCTACGAGCGAGCAGTACGCCGCTGAAGCGGACGCGTCCTGGGTCTTGTTGTGGCTTGTGCCGGTCGCAGGGATAGGCGTCGCTTACGCGGGATTGTCAGCGAGCTCTCATCCGCGGACCCCGGTGCTCGTCGCGTCGGCAGTCGGAGCCGGCCTCGTGGCGCTGACATTTTTCTCCATCAAGCCCGAGGCAAGGGACCTGGTCAGCATTGAGTACGGCTTCTGGCTTGAGTTCGTGGGCTTCGGCGGAGCGGTCGTCGGCGCCTTCACAGGCGCGCCGCGAGCCCCTCCGTAGACGATGAGATACGCGGTCGTAAGAGAGGGAGGAATCTGATGTTCTGCGCAAACTGCGGCAGAGAGGTGCGTGAAAATGCCGCCTTCTGTGGAGCCTGTGGTACCCGGATCGTCCGTCCCACGCCTCCCTCTGCTGAGCCAGGCGTTCAGGGGCCATCCGCAAACCCCCCTCTTGCGGGTCCCGCCGTTGCTGAACCATCCGCCAGGCGTGCGCAGTCGCCCTACGCAGCGCCAGCAGTGAGAAGCTCGGGTCCTGTCTGGCCTTCTGCGATCTGTTCCGTACTGGCTTTGGGCGTTTTCCCACCACTCCTGGGCGCGATCGCAATATACCTCGCCTTCAGAGTGAAGAAAGTGAACGAGGACGCGGGTAATAAACTTCTGGCTCTCGCGATCGCGTGCACGGCGATTGGAATAGCCGTGGGCGCCTTAACGTACGGCGGAGGGCTCTTCAAGTAGGGACGGCAAGAGGAGAAGCAGGAAAGAGCGTCGCCATGTACTGCACTAGTTGTGGGCGGGAAGTCGAAGACGATGCTGCCTTCTGTGAGTCCTGTGGACAGCCGATCAGCGGCCCCGTATCAGTCGTACCTAAGGCCGGAGAAGCGGCCGCTGCTGCTCCTTCCATGGCGAATCGTCGGCCTGCGCCTTTTGCAGTTCTGTCCCTTGCCGACCGCCTTGCGCAGGCCCAATCTGCTTCATTCGGGACTCGCGTACCCGCCTTTCTCATTGATTTCCTCACCATGGCTGTCCTCGCCTTCGCTTTGATTGCGGTCGTGCAACTTCCCTTTGACCAAGAGCAGCGAGAGGGGAACGCCCTCGGCGGAGTCTACATCGGCATCTTGGCCGGAGCATTCATAGCCTACGAATGGATTATGGGACTGACTGGAGGGACCTTAGGCATGCGGGCCTTTGGCATGCGCATTGTCCGTGTGGACGGCGCGTCGATTGATGGCAGGACGGCCTTTGTGCGCGCGATCATCCTCTTCCTTGGCAGCCTGATCGTCGCCGGGCCTCTTTCCGGGTTATGGCACAGAGAAGGCCGCGCTTGGCACGACCTGGCCTCGGGAACCGGCGTTGTTCGCCTTTAGGTACCATCTGTAATGTCGGATTGGAAGAACCTCTCAGGACGGCTTCCATGAGCATCGCCATTAACTCGCGCGTGTCCGCGAACGTTCCTGCAGCCTTTGCCAAGGAGTTTCTTCTCGACATCTCAAACTGGCCGCACTTCATGGCGCAAGAGGGAACGACTTACGACTACTCATGGGAGGGACCGCCGTGGAAGCCTGGGAGTCAGATCATCTACCGGCTAACCGGCTACGTGGTTCCCGAGTCAGCGAAGCTCAACGTTCCCGGGATGGGACGCATGCAGCGCATGATTCAGGAGAAGGTGCAGCAGAGCCTTCAGGGCAAGATCCTGAGATATCACATCGTTTCCCCTAGGCCAGGCGAGCTCTTTCGGATCGCAGGCCAGATCATTGGCATGAGTGGAGAGGTCGCCTTCTCCGTAAGCGGAGAGGGCGACGAGCGTTCAATAGTTCAGCGATCCTCGGAAATGAGTGGATGGGCGGCGGGCCTCGGCAAGCTCGCGACGCAGTCGATGATACAGAAGCAGCAAGACCAGATGGACCAGGCCCTGCGCCGCGCCCTTGAGGGCGCTTGGGCGAAGCACCAAGCAGCGGGCACGTCGGCAGAGAGTGAGCGCTGCAGGGCGTGCGGCGAGCCGCTTCGTGCTCAGAGCAAGTTCTGTGGGAGTTGCGGCACTCCAGTAAGGGCGGGCTAGGTGAACTGTCGCGTCTGCGGCAGTCCCGTTCCAGAAGAAGCAGCCTTCTGCGAGCAATGCGGCGCCTCGGTCGAGCCGCCCGCTGTCCGAGGGAGTTCGCCATCCGTTTCCTCCGCCGTTCTCGTCATGGTCGCGATTGGGGCGATAATCGCGGCAATTGGCATCGTCGTGCTGCTGGAGATGTACGAGTTCTTCAAGTCCCAGGGGGGCGAGCCGCCTGCGCCCGACTCTCGGCAGACGGCTGCCGGGCAGAGTTCCACGCTCGTTCCCCAAGGGACTCCACATCTAGGTAAAGCAGAGACGGTGGAATTTCGCGGGATAAACGACTGCGTAGTCTTTAGGTACTCTTCCGTGCTCCAGAAGGCAGATTGGGCAGGTTTGCTAGCGGACGAAAGCGACGATGCTTGCCCTGGCGGCTACGGTGGCGTGAAAGTTCTGTCGGCGTGCGACGAAACAATCGGTCAGACCCAGTGGGACGACGAGCACCCTGTACTCGGGCTGATCTTCTGGTTGGAGGACGCAAACGATGAGGTCGGCGGCTTAGATGTATCACTGGACGCCGGCTTTGTTCGAATGGGAGACGTTCGCGCTCATGCAGCGTGTGTTCTTGAGCATGTTCCTGATTCGGAGGTGACATGGTCTACTCTGCAAACCAGACGTGTAGGTGGTGATGCGGCGCTCTGCGCTGACCATACTGACTACGGCCGTGAACCGGAACGCGGTAGAATCTGCTGGTTTGAGCATGGTCAGTTGCTCTACCGATTGTCTGTCAGCGCCGATCCCGCACACTGGCAGGATGTCGAGACTACTTTCGAGATCATTGCTTCCACGCTCCGATTTGGCGCCACTCGATGACCTGGGTGCACGCAGCACACGCGTGAGGAGGCTCTCATGAACAGAAGCACGTCCTCGAACCAACTGCTCCTCATCCTCGTCGCGATGGTGGTAGCCGGGGCGGTTGGCTACTTCATCGGGACGCAGCAGTCTTCTTCGGGAGGTGTACCAGCAGGCGTGCCGCAAGCGGACGTTGGCGGTGGCCAGCTCAACGACGTAAAGAGCACTGCGACCGCCGCCCTAGACGCTTTCATCAAGGGCGGCACCGACGCGTACAAGAAGTACGTCCGGCCTGACTACAGGGGAAGTCTACACCGGGAGGACTACTCACTGTCCGGCTGCGATGTGAAAGGGTCGCAAGTTCTCGTAGAGCAGAACAGCCCGAGTGAGGCAGACGTGACCATCATCTTCAAGAAGCCGTGCGGTAGGGACTCACTAGAGGAACGGACTGCGGCGGCCCTTGGCCAGACTACCCAGGTCGAGCAGTGCAGAATTACGACGGTGCTGCTTAGCGGGAACTGGTACATCGGGGACACGTACGAAAATCCCTCCCTTCCACACTGCGACTAGCCAGCCGGGACGGTCATTGAGCACAAGTCGACTTGCGCGGCCAGCAGCAGTTCTTATCCTGCTTGCCCTGGGCCTGGGCGCCTACCTCGCCTTCGGCCAACTCGGCACGAGCGAAGCCGGCTTCGAAGCCACCGATAGCCAGTTGGGACGCAAAGGCTGGGTGAGGGTCTGTGCAGGCAAATGCCGGGAGGGCACGCCCTGGGTTGAGTTCCTTCCGCACACGGAAGGAGGCGATGGCGGTGACCCAATCAACCTTCTCTTCTACAAAGTGGGGGTCGATGAAATACAGAGTGGTCTCTCAGGTTGGACTGCAAATCCCTGCGCCGAGCCTGAAGGCTTGGTCGAGCCCGCACTCGCGAGTGCAACGAGCTCTCAACTGCAGCGCCAGGGACTGCCGGCAGTCAGTGTCTCTCCAGAGCCTGACAATCGGTCCATTCGTGGATTCGCAGGTGGAACCGGACTTGTTCTGAGGCCAAGCGGTGAACAGGGCTTCACTGGCTGCGGAGCTTCGAAAGGCCAGTACCATGTGCGCCTCTACAAAGTGGGCACAGATTGGGTTCTAGGCGCGGCACACTGTGAGGTTTGGCTACCAAGCCAGCCAGTGACTAGCCAACTGTTGACTCTAGTGTGGGATCGCGGGGAGCGCGTCTGCGATCAGAAGGTTCCTTGGCCGTGCGCGAAGGGGTCGGCCGGCGTGCTGCACTGCGTGCTTAGTTGGAACGCCGGTCAAGAGAAGGTTGACACGGACACCCCATCGGATTCCTGCCCTGCCGACCTCTCCGATACAGACTACAAGAGCGTCCACCGAGATCTCGAAGTAAGCATGACGATTCCAGTGATTGGGCTCTCTTGCCGCGGCATCGAACACACGCCGCATGACGGCACTGAAGCCATCGCCTTCGTCCTCGACGTGTCAACGAGCATGGACGGCAGCTGGAGGGGCGGCGTCAAGATCGACTCCGCTAAGCTGGCGACCCTCGACGTGCTCGCCCAGCTGCGTCAGGACAACGCGGCGTCACCGGGGCAAGCTAGCGTCTCTCTGACGACCTTCTCTGAGTCAGCCGAGGCGAAGGTCCCGCTCACGAGCGACTTCGCCTCGGTAGAGGCCGCGGCGAAGGCGCTGCGAACCTCCAGCGCCACAAACGTCGGTGAAGGGCTTGAGGTAGGACTGAGCAGCCTTGAGGGCGCTCTTGGGAGACGCTCGCTGATACTGCTAACGGACGGCCAGACCAACAGGGGAATGAGCAAAGAGCAAGTTCTCGCCGGGCCGGCGGCTGATGCGGCGCGCGAAGGCGTCTGTCTCCAAGTTGTCGGCGTCGGCGAGGGCGGCGGCATCGACGAGGCGTTCCTGCGCAGCCTGGCCGCCACATCGAGTTGCGGCGGCTACTACCCTGTCAGCGATGCGCTTGCGATCAGGTCGACTCTCCTCAAGTCGTTCCTCGCGACCAACAGCGCGATCGCGGGTGAGTTCAGCGGCTCCATCCGCGCCGGCGAGACGCGCGACGTCGGCACCTTCGAAGTGCCTTCTCGTCAGGGCGAACTCATCGCGACGCTCATCTGGCCGGGGAGCTCGCTTGGCCTCAACCTTCGCGACCCCTCGGGGCGCGTGGTCGACGAGTCCTACAAGGGCGCCCGCTTCGACGTCTCCTCGAACCGCGTGAGCGTCACTATAGAGAAGCCGAGGCGTGGCACCTGGCAAATGGGCGCGACAGGGGTCGATGTCCCTGGGGGATCGACCGACTTCCGAGCCGTGACCGCCGTTCGTCCACTTGCAGCGGAGCCAGGTCCGGGCTTGTTCGACATCGCCGCCGGCCTCCTTCTCGGCGGCAGCGTCCTCATCATCGCCGTCTTCACTGGAAAGACGGTCGCCACAGGGCTTGTCGCGGGCGCCGGCGTGCTCATCGTCATCGCCCTCATCCTTCGGGTCCGGCGCGCGAGGGCGTGACTCGTGGTTCTCAGTGGCAAACTCCGAAAGCGTCCGTGCGAAGGGCGTGTGCGTCCAGCCTCACGGAGGTAAACGTGTTCCGGCTCTCAGCCGCGCTTCCTCTCGCCGTTCTGTTGGCACTTGGGCTAGCGGGCTGCTCAGGTGGCTCGAAGCCTGGACCGGAGAAGACTGTCGCTGAGTTCTACAGTAGAGTGGCCAAGTTCGATACCGCTGGAGTAGCCCAGCTTACGTGCGCATTCACTCGAGAGTCTTTCGAGAGTGATCTCACACTTCTTCAGACCATCGTAGAGCTCGGACGCCTGCAGTCGGCTAACGTTAACCGCTTCTCCCTCGAAGACTTCAAACTGAAGTTGGTTATCCAGGGCAAGAAGAGCGCCATCGTCGACGTCGAAGGGCGCCTCAACGCCGGGCCGCCAATCGGCAGCGCGGACTTGGCCGGAACTGTCACCCTCGCTCTAGACGAGCATGGGGAGTGGTGCATCATAGACTCGGTCGCCGCGAAAACCAGCGCTGGCAGAATACCAGGCGGCCAGACGAAGGAATACAAAGGCCCGAACCAGTGCGTGATCTTTCAATACCCTGCGGTCCTTGAGTTTGAGGACAGTGGCTGTCTTGAGTACCAGCACCAAAAGCAGCTAGCAGCATGTGACGATGCACCTTCGACCAACAAGATAGACTTGGGGGGAGCAGGGATTTTCGAACTCAGTGAGATTCTGCCGCGCCGAACTCTTCCTACACGTGGCATCGTCACTGGTGTATTCCGCTCCTCTGCCGAATTGAACGTTCAGCTCACTCTCAGTAATCACGGTCTTGGGACACTTCGAGAACACGCTGACTGCGTGCGAAAGAATGCGAGCTACTACACCGGGGGTCCTCTGAAGGAAAGTCAGATCGCCGGTCGTGATGCACTCTGCTCGGATTTTGACGCGGATGGGATAGGAATGGGCCGTGTCTGCTTCTTCCAGTACAAGAACGCGATCTATCACACTTGGTGGCAGAGTCTTTGGAAGCTCGTTGGGAGGACACGAAGGCCGCTCTCGACATCATCGCGTCCAGCATGAAGCTTCCCTAGTCACCTTGATCGTTAGCCTCCTGTCGGCTCCAGAGTGCTGATCATTCTCGTTCTCGTCCTTCGCGCTCGCCGCCGCGCGTCGTCATAGCTCGCGGTCCTCGTTAGGCGCACAGTTTTCTTCTTGGGGTTGTGCCGACCAAAGTGAACACGGTCGTCGCAAGCCGACTGCGATCTGAGGATGCGAGGTGTCTCGGCCGCGTGCGCAAGGTCGTCGTGCGCTGGCCAAGGGCAGCTGTAGAAGACACTGGAAGCCGGAAACGTCACCTTCCGATCACGCAGGCCAGGTGCGGATGGCTAAGGCCTGGCCGTGGCGAGGATAGCCGCGAAACGCGCCGGCGTGACGATTTGAACTCCCTCGAAGCTTCCGAGACGTAGGAGGTCGGTGTCGCCGGTGACGACGTAGTCGACCTCGCCTGCCACGGCTGCCTCGATGACGCGGTTGTCGGCCTCGTCGCGCACGACGCTTAGCTCTTCCTCGGGCTCGACCACGACCGCAGTTTCAGCCAGAGTAGTCACGAAGCCTACGATTTCCTCTTCAGTCCAGCCGAGTCGGTCCCTGATTCGTGGGCGCCGCAAGACAGCGTAAAGCTCGGACAGCAAGGTAGGGGACGTCACAAACTGGAAGGCCCCCTGTCGCCATGCGCGGAGAACCGTATCCGGAGGACTGCCTCTGCTCAGGATGGCGCTGACAAGGACGTTTGTATCGAGGACGGCCCTCACGCCTAGCCCTGGCCGAGTCTGTCTCGCCTGGCCTCTCGAACGGCGGCGGCAACCTCTTCCTGGATGGTCTCGTATGGGACGTCCTTGTTGCGATCTTGAGCTCGTTCGATTAGCTCGAACACCCGCTCACGGCTCTTTTCGAGGGACTCGTAAAGCCCGGCGGGTATGACAACCGCCATCGGCTTGCCAGCACGTTCGATCACTACTTCGTCGCCGCGGTAGTAAACTCCCTCCAGGATTTCGCCTAGCCGCTTTCGAGCCTCAACCGCGGATAACTTGCGCTTCATGTCATAGTCCTCCGTCGCGTCAATCATATCAATCATAGCAGTTAAGTCGACGACGCCGAGGTCCGATTGAAGACTAAGCTTCCGGCTTGGCGCCCGAACTCTGAGGCCCGAACGAGCGACGGATTGGTACGGGAAGTCCGATCCATCACCACACAGAGTAAGAGCAAATGTCCTAGAATACGTAGAAGCTCTTAGGAGGTCCGTGGTGATCGATCCGCTGCGTCTTTCGATCGAAGAGGCCCTGCTGAGGGAACTTAACCCGATCAAGTTCCAGAAGTGCGCAATCGAGCTCCTGAGCACTATCTACCCTTCGCTAGTCTTGATTTCGGGTGGCCAGGACTTTGGCAGGGACGGCCTTGTCGCACCAGCCTCTGGCAGTAGCTTTCCGATCGTTTGCACGACTTCCAACCGCGTCCTTGAGAACCTGCGAGGCAGCCTTTCTAGGTACGCCGCATACGGCGCCAAAGGCGGGCCAGTCGTCGTGGCGACTTCGACAAGAATCACGCCGCTTCGACAGCAGCACCTAGAGGAAGCCGCACAAGAGCACCGATTGGAACGAAGTCAAGCCGCTAAGCCTCGCAAGCTCGGAATGAGACTCAGCGCCGCAGCCGCTTCGCACGCCTAGCTTGCCTGTCACTGCTTCGTGTAGTTGACCGTCACCCACACCTCACCCATCGCGCTGTACTTGACCTTCTCGATAGCCGGGTCGCCCGGCCTCCAGCCATACTGAATCGCCTTGTTGACCTCCCCCTGGTACGGTCCGCGCCCCTTGTACTTCTTCACGTAGACGTATCCCGCAGGTCGCGGCACCTGATACCACGGTGGTCCGAACAGCCCCATTCTGGTCCTCCTTTACGAGCGCCTCACGGCGCACCTTCCGAAGCAGTCTGCCGGCGGCGCCGGCGGCGGCGATCTGGGTTCTTGCGCCTGGCCCGGTAGTATTCCTCGAGCTCGGCAGGCTTCTCCTGCAGCCTGGCGAACCACCGGCTCCACCGCGCGGACCCCTTCGCCCGCTGCACATCGGGCGGAACCTTCGGCCCCCAGCCGCCGCGCCCGTGCGTCGGGATTTCATGCTGCCGGCACTTGAGGAACGTCCACCAGCGGCTGAAGCTCCGGCCCATGTCTTCCTCTTGAGCCGCCTTGATCTCCTTCCACTTCATGTCCTCGATCGGAAGGTGTCTCGGGCACTGAGGCCCGTGCCAAAAGCGACCCGAATGCGCCTTGAGCCAGGCCAGGAAGTCATTATTCTCCCGTTGCTCCAACCTAGTCATGTCAACTCCCTTGGTGTAGCTACTCGCTGAGCCACGGCGGCGGCTCGCAGGACTTTCTCCGAGGCCACTGTTACTCATAGTCTGTAGACGCATCGGCGTCAAGTCCTCAGCGTTCTCGGCGTGGCGCGTGCGTCTGCGGGGGACATTCGGGCGCTTTTCGGCCGCAGGCTGAAGGAGCTTCGCCTGCAGCGAGGGCTATCGCAGGAGGAGCTCGCCTTTCGGTCTGGCTTGCACCGGACATATGTGAGTTCGACCGAACGTGGGCAGAGGAACGTCTCCCTCGTCAACATTGAGAGGCTGGCGAGGGCTCTCGACGTTGAGCTAGGAGACCTTTTCGATCAGCATCGCTAAGGAAACGAGGCGGCAGAGGGAAGGCTCACGTGCTCTATGGCTAGAAACCAGCTAAGTCCCAGTTCGGAGGTCCACAACAAGTGACACTAAGTACAGATCGTGTAACCAGACATAAAGATAGGCCAGAAGCGTTGCAAGCTAAAGCATGCTGGCAGGCGTGAAGAGCGAGCGTTTTGAAGAGGTCCGTCAGATCGCTTCGCCTTCTGCTGGGCCTGGCTCGGTAGTCCTCCAGGCCTTTCGTATGATCCCGACGTACGCAGTAGGCCCGAGAATCTCGGCGAGAACCAGCACATCCGGATCCTCGAGGTCCACCTTTGGTCGCCTGCCGTGTCGCTCCTTGAGAGCAAGCCAGAGGGTGCTGCCGATCTCGACCTCGAGCTGCGGCGTAGGCGCCGCCAGGAGGTGAGAACCCCGCTTGCGGAGACGGAAGCAGAAGCTCTCATCGGCGGCCACCTGCGCTAGGCCGACGCGCACGACGGCGTCTCGAAGGCGTACCGGCTCGCTCAGCTCCTCCGCCAGGACGGCTGTTGCGTGGCCGATGCTGTCGGCGCATTCCCTGGTCAGGCGCGCCGCCAGCTCGATGGCGTCGCCCGACGCCTCGACGACGAAGACGCCTGTGAAGCCGGCACCGCGCACGCGCGCGTCGGGACTGACCCGCCGCAGCGCACGGCGGGTCTGGCGCTGCGCTAGGATGTCCCGCGCCGTGACGATGACCGTCGCCTGAGGTTCCGACTCGTCTGCCGAGGTGACGCTTTCCGTCACGGCTGCGGGCCTACGAGCGGCGGGCGCTCCTGGCTTGAACCCCACGCCGTTCACGGTGACCAGCATCCCTTCGATCCGAACCTCCGCAGCGAGAAACTCGCGCGACAGCCAGGCGCTTGCCAGGACATGGTCGGTGACCACGGGTATGCGAAACCGGCTCTCACCGTCCGCCAGGGCGGCGTAGAGGATCACCTGGTCGGCGGCGAAGCGGTCGAGGGTCGCGCCGCTGGCGAGGTCCTGGAGGAGCTGGCGGGCCACGAATG
>Ga0209323_10001236_pt1 | contig 16855 bp, 10 predicted proteins | sample Rifsed19ft2_FD_184014 | JGI IMG/M metagenome (GOLD analysis project Ga0209323, IMG submission 184014) | Soil microbial communities from Rifle, Colorado, USA - sediment 19ft 2 (version 2) | ecosystem: Environmental > Terrestrial > Deep subsurface > Rock core/Sediment | place: Rifle, Colorado...
CCGGGGAAGGTCTTAAGCGAGGATTTTCTAAAGCCTTTCGGATTGTCTCAGACGAGGCTCGCGAAAGAGATTAACACGACCTTCAGGACGGTGAACGAGATCGTGAACGAAAAAAGGAACATAAGCCCTGAGATGGCGATAAAGCTGTCGAGGTATTTCGGGACGTCGGCCGAGGTCTGGCTTAACCTTCAGAATCAGTACGACCTTTACAGGGTAAAAATCAAAAAATCGGGAATCCTCGGGCGTATCAAGCCGCGCGGCTTACACAAGAAAGCGGCGTGAACGGGTGTTTGGTAGGGTGGGCTATGCCCACCGTTTACAGAAGCGATCTGATATTTTGGTGGGCTGAGCCCATCCTACAAGACTATTTTTCTGTCCGGCTCGTGAAGCCGCGTTTGCAAAATACCCCGGCTCCCGTGATCGCAACGCCCGAAAACACCAAAACATAATTCCATTCCCCCGCCTTTATTCCGAGTTTGAGGCAAAGCAGGATGTTCAAGGGGCCGCGGCAGGCGAGGGCTATGCCCATGAACCTGAGCAATCCCTCCTTTTATTTTTAAAAAAAGGCGTTTTACTTCTAAGTTCAGCCATGAGTTCGGAGGTTATCTCTTTTATGCCTTTAAAGGCGGCGTTTAGCGCTCGGAAGTGTATTTGTTGAGTATGAAACTGCAACTGTCTTTTACTATTCCGGTGAACATAATCTCGATTTTTTTTATCTCTTCGTCTTTTTTTTTCAAGGCTTCTTCGTTCCATAGTTTCCGGACTTCTCCGACAGGGAGGTGGTCGGTCCGAGACTCCACGGATTGAAACGTCACGCGGTCGTCCTCGTCAATGTTCAGTTCGGCGAACGCGATGAATTCGTTCATCATCCTGCAACCCTCGATTATCCCTATGGAGCCGTTCAAGATTCCTTCGGCGGTTTTCATGAGGCGCGTTCTCGCCTCTTCCATCAATTCTTTGTCTTCGTTCGCAGCGTTACTCATGATTACTCCTGTTTTTTAGCGTGTTTGAGTTCATAAATTATTTTTCCGAGGGCTTTATTCAAGACGTTTTTCCTCGGCAGAAACGGTATCAGCGCTCGTTGCCTTATTCCGAGTTTTTTTATCTCTTTTAAGATTCCCGCATGCGAGCGGTCAAGAGAGAGGCCCTTTACAAAGGCCTTGGCCGCGAAGTCTTTCCTCTTTTTCAACACGTAAACTCTGCCGATATTCATGTATATGTCGGGCTGGAACCGGTCTTTTTTAACCGCGCCGCGGAGGATGATGAGGGCCTCGTCGCATTTATCCCTGAGCACCGCCACGCAGAGGGCGTAATACGAAAGCGCGATAGCGTTTTCCTTGAACGCGGGGTTGGCTTCGAAAAGTTCGAGGGCGAGGACGAGCTTGCCTCTTTTCGCCAATTCCACGGCCTTAATGTACGAATTAATCGTCATGTTGCTTCCTTTTTTTTGCCGTAATCTGTATTTCCGCGCAAAGGGACGGCACGACCTTGCCCATAAACGCGTTAAGTCTCCACCAAAAACGCAGGTTTTCGAGCGGGCTGAGTATGCCGCCCGAGGCTATTCTGAAACCGCGTACGCTCGATATGTCGAAAAGGCTTGTTTTTATAAGCCTCGTTGCCTTCTTGAGCGTGAAGGTCTGCACGTGGCCCCTCCTCATGTCGAAGCGTTTGGCCGCGTAGGCCGTGACTTTTTCCCTGACCCATTCCACGGGGGCGGGGAATATAGGCACGCCGACTATCAAAAGCCCTCCGGGTTTAATGACCCTCGCTATTTCTTTTAACGCATCTTCGGGGTTAGAGATGTGCTCAAGCATCTGCTCGATGACAGCGACGTCCACGCTTTTGTTTTTAAATGGTATGCCCTTTGTAACGTCCGCCATGACGAGGCGCCACTTCTTTTTTCCGTATATGCCGTCGAGCCTTTTCGAGTCCATGTCCAGGCCGTAAAAGTCCGCGCGCTCGGAGAGGCCCGTCGGCTCAAGGTATCTCAAAGTTCTTCCCGAACCCACCCCGACGTCGAGGATGACGGTTTTGCCGGCTTTATTCTCAATGAAACCGGCTATTGTCTCGGCCAGGGCCCGGTATCTCGAAAGGCGAAGCCTGTATCTGCGGTTTGACGGCTCCACGCCGAACGCGAGTTTATCGGTCACGCATAAGCCTGTATCATCTTAATATATCAAGTATATCAGGAGGGGTAAAGCATCGTCAAGGGAAAGGGCGGGGCTACTCTCTCCGATGTTTCAATACGGAGCGCCCCGTATCCAGAGGCATCGGGGCGCTTAAGATTGCGCGGGGTACCCGCCCCATAGGGCGGGTCGGGCTCTGGAGCCGGAATGTTTTAACTTCCATCGTGTCCGCCCGAGGCGGACGTGCCGCAACGGCTTATTGGTTTATCGTGCCGTCCGCAAGGACGCGGTATCAGTCCCGTATCTTTATCTTCCCGAATTCTCCGTCAAAGCCCGGCGCTATGGATATCTCGCCTTTTCGCACCTTCATTATGGCCTCGGCTATCTTTCGCGGCGCGATTTCTTCAAGTTCCTTTTCTTCCATGTCGAGGAGCACGTTGAATTCGCTTTTCCCGGCGTCAATAATCTTTGTGTACTCCTTTTGCACCGCCTTTGTGTTGACGCCCCTGCCAAGAGATTCCGCTATTATTTCCTGAAGCGGGACGAGTTTTCTTGAAGGTATTGCGCGCTCTAACATAGCCCCCTTTGGCCTGTCTGCCAGGGCTTCGACCCTGCTTAGAACCCCTATGGTAAGTCCTTTTCCGCAGTTCACGCAAAGGCCGTTTGTTCTTTTGGTCTCTTCGGGGGAGGATGAAACCTTGCACGCGCGGTGCCCGTCAAAGTGATATTTGCCTTCTTCGGGGAAGAATTCTACGGTGAAGAGGAATTTTTTAACGTTTTTTTCGCGGAGTACGCGGATTATTTCGTAGTAATCCATTTCGCAGTCGAACACGTTCGCCTCTCTGCCGAGTTTCGCAGGAGAGTGGGCGTCGGAGTTTGATATGAGGGTTATGTTATCGAGGGCGGATAACCGGTGGTTCATGTCAGGGTCGGACGAAAGGCCTGTTTCAATGGCGCGGACGTGCTTGGAGAGTTCTCCGAAACATTCTTCTATGGCGTCGAAGCCTGATTTACTGCCGAATATCGAGAACCAAGGCGTCCACGCGTGCGCCGGAATGACCATCGAATCAGGGTCGGCATCGAGGGCTATTTTTACGAGGTCTTTTGCGGGGAATCCGAATATCGGGCGTCCGTCGGACGTGACGTTTCCGCGTCTGGCGAGCTCGGAGTTTATTCTACGCGCCGCTTCGAGAGTGGGGGCGAAGATGAGGTTATGGATTTTCCGCGTCTTGCCGCCTTGGGTGTAGATGTTTGAGACTTCGGCAGTGAGCATGAATTGAACGTCATTGCCGGAATTTTTTTTCGTGAAGAGGCCTTTACCGGTCGGTTCGAGTTTCTTTTCGATAGAAGAGAAGTGCGAGGGATGGGTGAAGTCGCCGGTGCCGACGATATCTATGCCCTTTGTCTTGGCCCACGGGAAAATCCCTTCGAGCGTCATGTCCCTGCTCGTGGCGCGCGAATAATTGGAATGGACGTGCAGGTCCGCTATTATCCTCATCGTAATTTTTAAAGCCCCATGACGTTGAAGCCCGAATCAACGTGGATGAGTTCGCCGGTGACTCCGCTCGAAAGAGGGCTCGCGAGATACACGGCCGTTCCCGCGACGTCGTCCTGCGTTACGTTTCTCTTGAGAGGCGACTTTCCCTCGACGACCGAGAGGATGTCGCGGAATCCGCTTATGCCCATTGCCGCGAGGGTCTTTATCGGGCCCGGACTTATGGCGTTGACCCTTATGCCCTTGCCTCCCAAGTCCGCGGCGAGGTATCTTACGCTCGCCTCAAGCGCGGCCTTGGCCACGCCCATTACGTTATAGTTCGGGATTACGCGCTCGCTTCCGAGATAGGTAAGCGTCATGACGCTTCCGTTACGGCCCTCCATCAGGGGATAGGCCCTTTTGCAGAGAGCGACGAGCGAATACGCGCTTACGTCCATGGCCAGCAAAAACCCTTCGCGCGAGGTGTTGAAGAACTCGCCCTTGAGTTCTTCTTTTTTGGCGAAGGCGAGGGAATGCACGAGTATGTCGAGGCCGTTCCATTCTTTTTTAAGAGTGTCGAACACCGCGTCCATCTGAGGTTCGTTCGTAACGTCGCACGGAAGGATTATCTTCGAGCCGACTGATTCCGCGAGAGGCCTTACCCTCGATTCGAGTATTTCTCCCGCGTAGGTGAAGGCCAGTTCCGCGCCTTCTCTTTTGAACGCCTCGGCAATGGCCCACGCGATGCTCTTGTCGTTCGCCACTCCGAAGATTACGGCCTTTTTGCCTTCGAGCAGTCCCATGAGAGGTCTCCTTTTGATTATTTTGTCTTAACGGAGTTTCTATCATTATCCGGGCTGGATTTCAATTAAATAAGGGCATGGGTGACCCTTGCACCCGTAATATTTCAACTTACCCCCATGCTATGCGTGCCATTGGATTTTATCATTTTTTTTTTGCGTTACGAGGGTATGCGCATGCGGGGTCGATCTATGCGGCAATTTCCTTTTCGTTATAGTATAGTATTGGATTGATTTATCACGGAAAGGGCAAGATGGCTTTAATAAACCTGAGGCGCATAACCGTAGGATTCGGCAGTCCGCTGCTCATAGACGGAATCGATCTCCAGATAGAGAAGGGAGAGCGGGTCTGCCTTGTAGGGCGTAACGGGGTCGGGAAATCCACCCTCATGAAGGTGATTAGCGGCGCGATTCAACCCGACGGCGGCGAGATTACGGTGCAGCAGGGGATTAAGATAACGAGATTGACGCAGGAGGTGCCTCAGGACATTACAGGCACGGTATTTGAGGTCATAGGCGGCGGGCTCGGCGATATCTATAAGCTTCTGGCCGACTATCACAATGTAAGCCGGACGCTTGGCGAAGACGGCGGAGAAAAGGCCTTAGCCGAATTTGAGCGAATACACCATGAGCTTGACACAAAGGGCGGCTGGCAGGCGAACCAGATGGTGGAAACCGTTATATCCAAACTCAGGCTTCCGGCTGATATGGATTTTTCCGCGCTCTCGGGGGGCTATAAGAGGCGCGTTCTCCTCGGAAGGGCGCTTGTCTCCGACCCGGACCTCCTCTTGCTCGATGAGCCGACAAACCACCTTGACATAGAATCCATCGGCTGGCTGGAGGAATTCCTCCTCGGATACGGCGGCGCGATACTGTTCGTGACCCACGACCGGATGCTCCTCCGTAAGCTCGCTACGCGCATTATCGAACTCGATAGGGGCAGGCTTACGAGTTGGCAGTGCGATTACGGGAATTATATCGAGCGTAAAGAGGCGCTCCTCAATTCCGAGGCCCAACAAAACGCCCTCTTTGACAAAAAGCTCTCCGAAGAAGAAATATGGATACGCCAGGGCGTCAAGGCCCGCAGGACTCGCAACGAAGGCAGGGTCAGGGCGTTACAGGACATGAGACGGCTTCGGAGCGAAAGGAGAGAACTCGAAGGCAACGCCAAAATGAAGCTTCAGGAGGCGGAGCTTTCGGGCAAGCTCGTCATCGAGGCAAAGGGGATAAGCTACTCTTACGACGAGGGGAGCTCGATTGTAAAGGATTTCTCGACGACCATAGCGAGGGGCGACAAGGTCGGCATAATCGGCCCTAACGGCTCGGGCAAGAGCACTCTTTTAAAGCTCCTCCTCGGAAAGCTCGAACCCGTCAAGGGGACAGTGCGTCTGGGAACACGGCTTGAAGTGGCTTATTTCGACCAGCACAGGGCCGTCCTCGACGAAGAGCGGACCGTTCGGGACAATATCGGCGACGGCAACGATCAGGTAATAATAGACGGCAAACCCCGCCACATTATCGGCTACCTTCAGGATTTCCTTTTCTCCCCCTCCCGCGCGCGAACTCCGGTGAAAGCGCTCTCGGGCGGAGAGAGGAACAGGCTTCTTTTGGCGAAGTTGTTTACGAGACCTTCCAACGTGCTTGTGATGGACGAGCCGACGAACGACCTCGACAGCGAGACGCTGGACCTGCTCGAAGAACTGCTTCTCGACTATCCGGGGACGGTGCTGCTCGTAAGCCATGACAGGGCTTTTCTCAATAACGTGGCCACGAGCACGTTGGTATTCGAAAAGCACGGCCTTAACGAATATATCGGCGGGTATGACGATTGGCTCCGCCAGCGGCCAAAGGACGTCGAAGAAAAGGACGAAAAGAGGCGGAACCGGGAGAAGCCGAAAAAAGACAAGGCAAAGACGGGCTTCAAGGAAGAGCGGGAGCTTAGCGATTTACCGGCAAAGATAGAGGCGCTCGAAGCGGAGCAGCATAAGTTGTTTGAGAAGATGGCGGCCCCGGACTTCTTCAGGCAAGGCAAAAAAACGGCCGAGGCTAAGACGCGGATGGAAGAGGTGGAATCCGAGCTCGCTGATTCTTACTCAAGATGGGAAGAGCTTGAGGCTAAAAAGGGTGAGGTGGAATAGAAGAACCCTCTCCCCTCGCGGGAGAGGGCAGGGTGAGGGGCGGTTCATAATTATCTTTCTCACGCTCCAGTGTGGAAAAGTTTTTGTAGGGTGGGCACCGCCCACCATTTACAGGAGCGAGTAGTTGATATTTCGGTGGGCGGTGCCCACCCTACAAGGCTACGTTGTCATTGCGAGGGGCTTTATCCCGAAGTAGGGGTTCAAAATTTTGAACCCCTACTTTACAATCACGGGATTACTTCACGGAGTTTACAGGGCGGGGTTATTAGAAAAGGGAGAATAGGATAGTCTTATATCTTCTTCAATCATCTCGCCAAAAACCGCTTTGCCAAATAGTAGCCTAACCCCGTGCCGATGGAACTTAAAACCAAGGCAGTCCAAATCCCGACATAATCCCCGATCCACCAGCCGATAGCCCCTCCGATTGACGCGCCGAAAAATGCCATAAGAGTTCCCATGAAGGCATTATACCGCGGTCATGGGGGGATGCAAGGCGGAGAAAATTGTTGGGTTATTAAACGTAAATCAATTTATAGGGTTGGATTTGACGATGTATCAGGTTCCTCTGCTCCTGCTAAAGCCCGTTGGATCATCTGCCGGACGGTTTTGTTCGCGTTTATAGGAATGAGTTCTATTTGCGGGTGTTGTCTTGCGAAAACACGGAATGTTTCGTCGGCAAAGGCCTGGCCGATTGCCTCGACGTTATTGAAATCCAAAATCACTTTTTTGAACCGATCCACACGCGCCAATAGGCGTTTGGCCTGAGAGCGCGAAATGAGCATTTCGTTGCTGTATTGAGCAAGGCGGACGGGAACGACGGTCTTGGTAAATCCATAGTCATTATCGGTAAATTCGTCAAATACTTTTTTGGTCGTCCGTGCCGTGTTGTCCTTTAATTTCATAGACACATATGTTCCCTTATGGGATTTCCAGTTTTTATCTTCGACTATCCAGTCTTCATCTTCGACATGGGTGTGAGAGAAAAGAACAGCGCCTGACAATATGTGAAAATAATCGAACATTCGCGAGGAAAAGAAAATTCCTTCTCCGGTATGCCGTTCCGGATCGGTCGTCAGTTTGCCCTTTGACAGTTCAAGAACCGCGTGTCGTTCGTCTTCAAGGCCGAGCACGCTTTGAATTTTTCTGAAAATACCGATGCCATTATCAAAGAGATCTATCTCGGTAGTCGCGCCGGTTTTGGTTATCTTGATGCTGACTTGGGTCCCTTCGGAATGGTCAATGGCGTTATTCATCATCTCGGTAAAGCCGTAGTGCCAGATGTCCCGCACGTTGTCAGGCAGTTTTCCGAGTTGTGGTTCTATTTCGTTTCTCCAGATAACATCCTCTGAGGAACTCTTATCGAGAGATACGATTGTTTCCCATTGGGCCGGCGGACGAAGAAGGTAGTGGCGGTTTTTCGTGCTTCCGGAAGGAATTAAAACACCTTGTTCCACCATGCGCTTGATATGTTTATTAACAGCCTGTCGGGTTATTTTGAATGTTTTGACCGCAAGGCCAGCCACGTCCCGAGGATGGCTTTCCACGTTATTAAGAATAAATTGCCGTATATCTTCGCCTCTTTTTCTAATGCCAACCATGTGAAAACCCTGTAATTACAGTTTGTTAGTATTGCGCAACCTTATGCAAAAGATTGTAAACCTTATCAATAGAATTGTCAACCTTATTAAAATAGATAGCAGGTTGGGTTAGCCCCGTATCAAGTACGGGGTAAACTCCGCCGTAACCCAACAATTACTCTATATTGTACCCGGTCGTAATGAGAGTTTAGTATATCGTTTATAATCCCGTAAAGATTTTTACGTCAATATTCAATGCGCCTTTCCCCGACCCGCCGTAAGAAAAAAACAATATCTATGATATAAGAGAGCCGTGAGATACGACGTGGCGATAATCGGCGGCGGGCCGGCCGGGATGATGGCGGCCGGAAGGGCCGGCGAGTTAGGAGCGCACGTTATTCTGCTCGAAAAGAACAGCGCCCTCGGCGTCAAGCTTTTGATAACCGGCCACGGACGTTGCAATATCACGAACAAGACCGACGAACCCAAAGACATGGCGCGAAAATACGGCCAAAGACACGAACAGAGCGGAAAGTTCCTCCTCCCGCTCCTTTATAGGTTCGGCGTCCGGGACGTGATAGATTTTTTTGAAAGCCGCGGCGTAAGGACAAAGGTTGAAAAAGGCAACAGAGTCCTCTGCGAGAGCGACAGGGCGGAGGACGTGCTTGGCGCGTTGATTAAATATCTGAACGACTCGCAAGTCGAGGTTAAATTGAACGCAGAGGTCAAGGAGGTCGTAAGAAAAAGAAACCTCATCGAAAAAATCGTGCTGGCCTCAAGAGAAGAAATAATAGCGGATAAGTTCATCGTATGCACGGGCGGAAAATCGTATCCCGCAACAGGCTCCACGGGCGACGGGTACGGATGGGCGGCTCTTTTCGGACATAAAGTGGTAACCCCGTCGCCGTCTCTTACGCCGGTCGTCTTGAAGGAAGGGTTCGTAAAAGAGCTTGAGGGCCTTAGCCTCAAAGACGCTTTCGTAAGTTTGTACAAGGACGGGAAAAAGATAGATTCAGGCCAAGGCGATGCCATATTCACGGCAAACGGCATGAGCGGACCGGCAATCATCAACATGAGCAGGTCCATTGGCAAGGCCTTGCCCGGCAAGGTTGCGTTAAAGATAGACCTTGTCCCTGACCTCGAGTTTACGAGCCTCGACATTATGCTCAGGAACTGTTTTCAGGAAGGGGCCAACAGGTTGTTTAAAAACAGCCTCGATAAATTTGTGCCGCAAAAACTCGTGCCGATTATAGCCAAGGTTTCGGGGGTCGATCCAGGAAAAAAGTCCGGCCTTGTCACGAGGGAAGAGCGGAAAAGGCTCGCGCATTTATTGAAAGAGTTCAGCCTTGAAGTAAAAGGGCTGGCGGGTTTTGACAAGGCGGTCATTACCTCCGGCGGAATCGAGTTAAGCGAAATAGAGCCGAAGACCATGAGGTCGAAGCTGGTGGAGAATCTTTATTTCGCCGGAGAGATACTCGACCTCGACGGGCCTACGGGCGGGTATAATTTGCAAGTCTGCTGGAGCACAGGCTACGCGGCAGGACAGGCCGCATCAGGCAAGGCCTTATAAAACAAACGGAGGAGTTTTTGGATTTAATAGTCGACAATCTGCGAATACCGGTTGAAAAAGACGGAATTGACGAATATGTGAAGGCCGCTTCGCAAAAGATGAAGATTCGCGAAGAAAGCGTGCGTCTCGTCAAAATATTGAGCAAGTCGCTTGATATGAGCGATAAAGAACAGTTTTACTACGAAGTTTCGATAGTAATAAGCGTTCCCGACGGCCTCAATAACAAGGAAAACTTTCCTGCATATGCAGGAAAAACAAAGGCCGACAGGAAACCGAAAAATCGCGCCACCCGGCCTATCATAATAGGTTTCGGCCCGGCCGGCATGTTCGCCGCTCTTGAGCTTATCGAATACGGGTTCAAACCTTTGATATTCGAAAGAGGCAAAAACATAGAAGAACGCTCCGAAGACGTCCGAAGATTTATCAAAGAAAAGACGCTGAATCCGGAATCCAACATTCAATTCGGCGAAGGCGGCGCGGGTTCGTTCTCGGACGGGAAGCTGTTTTCAAGGGCAAAGAATTCCGAATACATAAGCAGAGTCCTGGATACGCTCATTAAATTCGGCGCGCCCGAAGAAATAGGGTATGTCGCTAAGCCTCATCTGGGAACGGACGTGTTGTGCCGGATAGTCCGCAACATAAGGAACCATATCCTTGAAAGAGGCGGAGACATACGTTACTGCTCGAAAATGACGGATATGCTCATATCTGACGATAAGGCCGTGGGCGTTGTGATAAACAACGAGGAGGAATACCGGGCTTCAAGCGTCTATCTTGCTATCGGACATTCAGCGCGCGATACATTCGAGATGCTCCATAAAAAAGGCGTCGTCATCGAGCAGAAGCCGATTTCCGTGGGCGTCCGGGTGGAGCATCCCTCGGAAATTATTAATCTCATAAGATACGGAGAAAAATATAAGAACTTCTCAGGCATAGGAGCCGCCGCCTATTCTTTTAACTACATCGACCGGAAAATAGGGAGAGGGGTGCAGACCTTTTGCATGTGCCCCGGAGGCGAAGTGATAAACGCCTCAAGCGAGAACGGCATGCTGGTGGTAAACGGCATGAGCTATTCGAGCAGATCGTCGGCATTCTCGAATTCGGCGATTATCGTAACCTGTCATACGGATGATTACGGGTCGACCCATCCATTGGCAGGGATAGAATTTCAAAAGCGCATGGAACGAAAGGCATTTAACGCGGGAGGCGGAAGATGGGAAGTTCCGGCGCAGAATCTGGCGGATTTTTTAAGCGGAAGGCCTTCCTGCAATCTGAATAAAAATTCGTTCGCAATGGGGGCCGTAGCCGCTGACATGAGAGAAATCTTTCCGAAATTCGTAAGCGAGGCGCTTGTCTCCGCGTTTGGCGCTTGGGAAAAGGATTATCCGCTGTTTATTTCGCGTCACGCGACATTATTGGGCGCGGAAACAAGAACTTCCGCTCCGATAAGAATTAAGCGCGACGAAAAATACGAATCAATAAACACGAAAAACCTTTACCCCATAGGCGAGGGCTCCGGCTATACGGGAGGCATAATGAGCTCTGCCGTCGATGCCATAAAGGCCGTGGAGCGCAGTTTGTCAATCGGCGGCAGTCTTTAATTGACGCGAAGATTTCCGGGTCATCTTGTGATACTTTTATGTGCCCCGAACGATATTTGCGTTTGTAGCCGGTCTTCCGGGCTAAAGCGCCGCATGGGAGGGGAGGAAAATAAGCCAAGGAAGCGGCCTTGACCTCTAATTTGGAACCATATGCCCTATTAATGACATCCGGATAAAAAAGACTTGACAAATTCCGTAAACGAGTTATAATAATGATGAATTAGACTAATATACCTATCTTGCTTCCGAAAGGGTCAAGGGTGACGGTGCCCAAGATTGTGTTTCAATCTTGGGTATTTTTGTCTAAAACAGGATAAGGGAAACGCCATGCCAAGCATTATCGGAAAATTCTTTGGTTATTTACCCGCGGCCGATTACCTTAAGAGGCTGTGCGCCCGTTTGCCGGCGGCGATTTTCCTCCTTGCTTTTTTTACCTTAACCGTGGCGCATAAGAGTAGTTATCCGAAAGTTGCCCAAAACACAATCGCAAAAACCATAAGGCTTCTTGTAAACGGCACAAGTACAGCCACAACCACAAGCGGAGATTACTCCATAATCGCAAACATAAACGCAGGTAATGCAGATGTTAGAGCTCTGTAAAAACCTTAAAAAAACAGGATGCGCCCGTATTATTGCGAAAATGGGTTGCGCGCCTATTTTTGTCCTTGTACTCTTCATCGCTCTGACCTTGGGCTCGGCACGCGAGTCTGCCGCCGCCGTAATAACAAGCACCGCAAACGGAGGAACATGGGCAAGCGGTTCAACCTGGGTCGGTAGTGTGGCACCGGCAACAACCGATACTGCGGTTATCGCTACCACCGGAGGCAACGCCGTTACTTTAGGCGCCGCCGCCACAATAGCAGGCGTTACCATTGATTCCGGCGCTATCTTGAATGGCGACAGTTTCATTTTAACGGTTAATGGCAACTTCACCAACAACGGCACATTCAACGGCGACACCGGCACGGTCGTTTTTTACGGCGGCACTAACGTAGACGTAACGCGCGCCATAACGACTAACGGAGCTCTTTTCAATAACGTTACGTTCTACCTCTACGATTCAACCACCTACAACGCTATGAGCACCTTCAACATCACCGGCAATTTGAACGTGGGCGGTAATCTCGCGTTCACATATTATGCCGGAACTTATGATGACGATAGCATGTACATAAACGGCGCGATTTACGCAAAGGGGAATATAACAGGGACCATGCCGAGGGTTTACGGTAACGCCACAATAACCCTCGACGGCACAGTCGATCAGACAATAGGATCTGTAAGCGACATACCGGGGGGTACGTTTACCATAAACAAGACTTCGGGCACGGCAAACCTCGGCGGGAATGTGACCTTTGACGGGGCGTTTGTCCTGCAGGCAGGAACGTTCAACCTCAACAATTACACCCTCTATGCAAAGAATAACTTTACCAACAACGACACAATAAACGGCGGCACCGGCACGGTTGTTTTTTACGGCGGCACCGATGCAACGGTAACGCGCGCCATAACGACTAACGGAGCTCTTTTCAATAACGTTACGTTCTACCTCTACGACTCAAGCACCAGCGCATTCACGAGCACCTTCAATATCACCGGCAATTTGAACGTGGGCGGTAACCTCGCGTTCACATATTATGCCGGAAGTTATAATGACGATAGCATGTACATAAACGGCACGATTTACGCAAAGGGGAATATAACAGGGACCATGCCGAGGGTTTACGGCAACGCCACAATAACCCTCGACGGCACAGTCGATCAGACAATAGGATCTGTAAGCGACATACCGGAGGGTACGTTTACCATAAACAAGACTTCGGGCATCGTATCCCTCGCTTCCAACTTTACGCTCAACGGTTTAGGCCAAGACTTAACCGTTACATTAGGGACCCTTGACCTTGCGGGCTACAACTTAAGCGTAACTGACGCGCTCACGGTCGGGGTTTCGGGCACGCTGAAACTCAGGGGCTCTGAGACAGTGGGCGCAACAACACGCACATACTCAGGCACGGTCTATTACTATGGCGATAGCGCGTATGCAGGGCTTAGCGCAGGTAGCGGTCCTTACACCAACCTTACGTTCAACAGCGTTGCGGGCACGGGCTCATGGACGCTCGGCGCGGCTTTGACCGCAAGCGGCAACCTCACGGTTACAAGCGGAACCCTCGATGCGTCCGCAATCAATTATGGCGTTACAATAGGCGGGAACTTCTCCAATTCGGGCACTTTTAACACGAGGAGCAACACCGTAACATTCAACGGCACGGACCAGACAATAAGCGGCAACAACACCTTCAATAACCTCACAAAGACCTATACAACAGGGGGTGTCGCGCACACGCTGACATTTGAAGCGGGCAAGACCCAGACCATAAACGGGACCGTAAATTTCGCGGGATATGCCGGTTACCCCATGAATCTGCGTTCCTCGGTTACAGGCACGAAGTGGAAGTTTAACCTCGGCTCGAGCGCGACAAAGACCCTTAACTATCTCGATGTTAAGGACTCGGACGCCTCCATGTCCGCCGGTTCGCAGAAACCGATAAGCCCGTCAAATTCCACGGACAGCGGCAACACCGTCGCATGGTTCCCGTATAATAACCTCATCGTGCTGTCTAATTCAGCGATAGTCAACGGTTCAAGCAGGATAACGGTATATGCCGTTTTCGACGGGGATTGGGACAGCGATTCCGCAACGCTGTTTGAATACTCCACATCCTCCACCGGGCCGTGGACTGCCGTTACCGGATGCGAATCCGTGGCGGGAACCTCGCCGAGGCAGTGCTCTGTTACCGGTCTTACCGCGGATACTGATTATTACATAAGGATAGACCATACGGACCCGGGCGGTGTGAGCGGCACAGACCTTGAGGTAATAGGCCCCTATCGCACCGCTCCTGCCGGCACAGTCACATTCATCGGCGTTGTTTATGCCGATGAAGGCGTTGCAAGTTTAGGCAGCGGCAAGAACGTAACTCTTCTCGTAAACGGCGCGAACGCAGGCACGGGCGTAACCGACATGGCGGGCACCTACCTCATAACCGCATCAGGCACGGTCAATGCCGGTGATGCCGTGCTCGTCTATATAGATGGCGATACCTCTAAAGGCGCCACGGTCAGCGTATCGAACGGTTTGGACATGGACGACTTTAACATCTATAGCGGTCATACAATTATCCGCCACGACAACGGCGGGACGCTGACGAACGCCATAATAGATACCGCCGGGGATTCGATAAATGACAGCGATATCCCTTACACGGTCACGGGAGGAGCGCTGGTCGTGACCGGCGGCACGCTCTACGTGCCCTCGGGCCACAGTTATTCTCCCGGCGGCAACATAACAACTCCGGCCATGAAGAGCCTCGGCACGTTCAGCGGCGGTTCCGGCGCTATTGATATAAACGGCAGCCTCACCGTAAGCAACGGCGCTTTCACTTCGACGAGCGGCGCCATGTATGTGGGCGGCGACCTTATTGTCTCCGGCGGCGCGTTTAGTCACAATTCGGGCGCCGTAACTCTTGATACCGCGTCCATGACAGTAAATACCGGCGTTGCCGTGTTCAATAACGTCATCGTGAGCATGGACGCCACCGCCGACCTTACGGTCACGGGCACCATGTATGCGGTCGGGAACCTCATTGTCAATAGTGTTGCCAATATCGCGGGCAATATTAATGTCGAAGGGAATCTGACCTTGAACGATACTCTGGTGGGAGGCGCCGGCACAATCACCCTCGGCGGCGTAGGGAGTGTTGCCATAGGCGGAGGGGGACAGGCGCCCAATATAAACATCAACAAGCCTTCCGGAGATTCGGTTGTCCTGGCGTCCAGCATAACGGTTTCCGGCGGACTTACAGTCACATCCGGGACATTCGATGTCTTAGCCTATGGCATTACGACCTCGACCATGACCGTAAACGGGGGTGTTTTCGACGGCGTCAGCGGCGTTATAGACGTCAACGGCGCCCTGACCGTAAGCAACGGCACGTTCAACTCGAAGAGCGGCGTGATGTACGTGGGCGGCAATTTCACCGTTTCCGGCGGCGCGTTCAACCATAATTCCGGCACAATTGTCCTCGACGGAGGCATCAAGACGGTTGATACGGGAACGGCTGTTTTGTATAACGTTACCGTGAGCATGGGCGCCACCGCCGACCTTACGGTCACGGGCACCATGTATGTAGCCGGAAACTTCATCCTGTCCGGCGGTCGTAACGTCCTCGGCGGCACCATAGCGGTTGCCGGAAATCTGATTTTTTACAAAACCAGTTCCGGCGGCGCCGGTTACCTTCTTAACGGCGCGGGCACTCAGGTCGTGGGTGGTACCGTGCCCAGCAATATGGGCGGTACGCTTACCTGTTTTATTGACGGCAATGACATAGCCTGTACATCCGACGGCATTATGTCCAGCGTAGGCGGCCCGATTACAGTGAACAAGCCTTCCGGCAGGGTATATCTCGCAACGGACATGAGAGCGCAATCGAATCTCACAATCACCTCCGGCGCCTTTGACCTCGAGGGATACCGCCTTGTCGTAGGCGGCACGTTGACCGTGGGGGCGAACGGCGCGTTGAAACTTATGGGGGCCGAGCCGATAACAAGAGGCGCGCTCGCGCTTAATGCGGGAAGCACCGTTATCTACGACGGGACGGGCAACCACTCGGGACTTAACCCGGCGTTAGGCAACACCTACAGCAACCTCACGTTCAGTGGCGCGGGATACTGGACGCTGAACGGCAACCTCGACGTCAATAAAAACCTGAGCATACAGAATGGCACGCTCGACGTGTCATCCTTGAATTATTCGGTCAACGTTGCCGGCGATTTTTCAAGGTCGGGCGCGGGCGCGTTCGTTCCGAGAAACGGCGTGGTCACGTTCGACGGCGCGAACCAGAACATATCCGGCTCAACCACGTTCTTCAGGCTCGCAAAGACGGTATCCGCCGCGGACACGCTCTCATTCGAATTGGGCTCGACGCAGACAATAGACGACACGGTAACGCTCCGGGGGGCCTCGGGGAACCTGCTTATGCTTAGGTCTTCTTCTTCATCTTCTCCCCCGGACATCATACCTCCTTCCCCGGTGACGAATCTCGTCGCCGAGTCTTTTGACATGAAGATAAGGCTCGACTGGACCAACCCCGCGGACAGCGACTTCGCCGGCGTGAGGGTGCTCAAAAAAGCGGGAGGATACCCGTATTCATGCACTGACAACATCTTCGTGCAGGTTGTGTACGATTCTACGGGCACAACCTATATTGACACGAACGTCAGTAACGGCGTGAACTACTATTATCTGGTGTGCGCCTATGACGCGACGCTGAATTATTCAAGCGGCGTAACGGCCATGGCCATGGCGCTTTCCAACACCGACATAATATTACATCCTTCCGGCTCGGCCATGGACACGAACGACGGCGACGCGTCCTATGCCTACATTTACGGCGGCGACGACGAAGGGGGCGCCGTGGTGGACCTCTATGCCGCGATAGACGACCCGATCATTCCTTCCACCGCAACCATAGACTCCGTTGTGGTCAGGGCAATTGCGAGAGGCAGCACT
>Ga0209323_10001244_pt1 | contig 16784 bp, 13 predicted proteins | sample Rifsed19ft2_FD_184014 | JGI IMG/M metagenome (GOLD analysis project Ga0209323, IMG submission 184014) | Soil microbial communities from Rifle, Colorado, USA - sediment 19ft 2 (version 2) | ecosystem: Environmental > Terrestrial > Deep subsurface > Rock core/Sediment | place: Rifle, Colorado...
TTTGCTGAACCTATAATTTCTTATGCAATAGCGCCTAAGAGTAAAGGGGATGAAGAAAAGGTGAGCGTGAGCCTTAACAGGATACTCGAAGAAGACCCGACACTGAGATTCCAGAGGGATGAAGAAACAAAGGAAATGATTCTCTCCGGGATGGGACAGGTTCACCTTGAGGTGGCAATTGAGAAACTGAAAAGGAAGTTTGGGGTTGAGGTTGTGATGAAAACCCCGAAGGTTCCTTATAGAGAGACCATTAAAGTCCCTACAAAGGCTCAGGGTAAATACAAAAAGCAGTCCGGTGGTCGCGGCCAGTACGGTGATTGCTGGCTGGAGATTGAGCCACTTCCGAAAGGCGCTGGATATGAGTTTGCAGATAAGATTGTTGGTGGTGTTATCCCTCAACAATACAGGCCGGCAGTTGAGAAGGGCGTAGTTGAAACAATGAAAGGCGGGATCTTAGCAGGCTATCAAGTTATTGATATAAAGGTAACCCTCTATGATGGTTCCTATCATACAGTTGATTCTTCAGAAATGGCATTCAAGATTGCAGGAGCCATGGCTTTGAAGAAGGCCTTTATGAATGCGAAGCCCATCATGCTCGAGCCGATCATGAAGGTTGAAGTGATCTCTCCTGATGATACCCTTGGTACGGTGATCGGCGATCTGAATTCAAGGAGAGGAAAGGTTCAGGGAGTAGAGCCACATGGTGGTGGGAATCAGAAGGTCGTTTCCCATGTGCCTATGGCTGAAATGCTCACGTATGCGAACCAGCTTCACAGTCTCACCTCAGGCAGAGGCCTCTATTCAATGGAATTTTCACATTATGAAGAGGTACCAAGCCATATTTCACAGAAATTAATTGCGGAGCATGAGGCCCAGAAAAAGGAAAAGGCTGAAGACAAGTGAGCATCCTTTCAAAGGACTACAAAAATACCCTCAATCTTCCTCAGACAGACTTCCCTATGAAGGCAAATCTTACTGAGAGGGAGCCAAAAATAATAGGATTCTGGGAAGAGGAAAAAATATATGAAAAGATGCAGGAAAAGAATAGGGATAATAAGAGTTACTTCCTTCATGACGGACCTCCCTATGCAAATGGTCCAATCCACATAGGTCATGCCCTCAACAAGATCCTTAAGGATGCAATCATAAAATATAAATCCATGAAAGGCTTTTATTCACCCTATGTGCCTGGCTGGGATTGCCATGGTCTGCCTATAGAACTGGAGGTAGACAAGAAGCTCGGTGTAAAAAAAGAAAATATAGATATTCTTGAAAAGAGGAAGTTATGCAGAGAGTATGCAGATGGGTTTGTTGATATCCAGAGAGATGAGTTCAAAAGGCTCGGGGGCCTGGGTGACTGGTCATCACCTTATCTTACAATGTCCTATTCATATGAGGCATCCATAGTAAGAGAGTTTGCCAGGTTTGTGAAGGATGGATATGTTTACAGAGGGAGAAAACCTGTGCACTGGTGCCCGTCATGTACTACTGCCCTGGCAGAAGCAGAGGTGGAGTATGCTGATAAGGAATCGCCATCAATCTATGTGAAATTCAAAGTTAGTGATAAAGATGTAAAAGATAGATTATCAGCCCTTGCAGGGAAAAAGGTTTTTATACTGATATGGACAACGACTCCATGGACATTGCCTGCAAACCTTGCCCTCGCAGTCCATCCTGATATTAAATACCTTGCTGTTGGGAACGGTAAAGAAGTTTATATTATTGCCGAAGGTCTTTTGAATAATCTCAGGGAAAGGCTGACATTAGGCAATGGAGTTCTTTTAGAGGTTCAGGGGGAAAAACTCGAAGGTTTAGTTACAGAGCATCCATTCGTTGAAAGACAATCAAAGGTGGTCTTGGCAGATTTTGTCAATGTTGGAGAGGGAACAGGTATCGTACACATTGCACCGGGTCATGGTGAAGAGGACTATGAGATTGGATCCAGGCTTGGCCTTGATATTTATGCACCTGTTGATGACAGGGGGAAGTTTACAAAACAGGCAGGAGAACTTGAAGGACAATTCGTTTTTAAGGCAAATGAGAAGATAATAGAAATCTTAAGGAATAAAAATGCCCTATTAAAAGAAGAAAGAGTTGTCCATTCTTATCCCCATTGCTGGAGGTGTAAAAAGCCAGTCATCTTCCGTGCGACTGACCAGTGGTTCATTTCTGTAGAACATAAGGGATTGAGAGGCCGCTGTCTTGAAGAGATCGAGAAAGTGACCTGGATTCCTTCCTGGGGAAAGGACAGGATTTATGGAATGGTCTTGAACAGGCCTGACTGGTGTATTTCGAGACAGAGGTCATGGGGGGTACCGATCACACTGATAAAATGTAAGAGCTGCGGAGAGTTTACCAGAGAAGCTGAAGTATTCGAGAGGATTATAAAGTCCTTCGAGGAAAATGGTGCTGATATATGGTTTAAAAAGAAGGCTGAGGAATTTTTACCTCCTGAATATGTCTGTAAAGAATGTGGAGGCAGGTCTTTTTCTAAGGAGATGGACATCCTTGATGTCTGGTTTGATTCTGGTGTAAGTCATGCTGCAGTCATGGAAAGGGATAAAAAGCTTGGCTGGCCTGCTGATATGTATCTTGAAGGCAGTGACCAACACAGGGGATGGTTCCAGAGTTCCCTTCTCACTTCAGTAGGAACGAGGGACATCTCTCCTTACAGGACAGTACTGACACACGGCTTTGTCGTTGATGGTCAGGGGAAAAAGATGTCGAAATCACTCGGAAATGTTGTTGCACCTCAGGAAGTCATTAAGGCAAACGGTGCAGAGATTTTAAGATTATGGGTTTCAGCAGAGGATTACAGGGAGGACATAAGGATATCCAAAGAAATCCTTGACAGGCTGACAGAGGCATACAGGAAGATAAGAAACACATGCAGGTTTATCTTAGGAAACCTTTACGATTTTGATCCTGAACCAAGTTCAGAAGTAGATTATACCCATGCCCTTTTAGAAATAGACAGATGGGCGATGAGCAGGCTGCAGACACTCATAGAAGCGGTTACAACAGCATATGAAAATATTACTTTTCATGAAGTCTTTCATGCCCTTTACAATTTCTGTGTTGTTGACATGAGTTCCTTTTATCTCGACGTCTTAAAGGACAGGCTCTATACATTCAAATCAGACTCTTCAGAGAGGCGTGCTGCACAATGGGTCCTCAGTCAGATACTTTCTGTAATGACGAGGCTTATGGCACCAATCCTTTCCTTTACAGCAGAGGAGGTCTTGCAGAGCATGAAGCAGAGAGCTGAGAACAAAGTGCAAAGTGCAAAGTGCATTGAGGAGTCTGTATTCCTTTCCTCATTCCCTGAGGTTGATGAAAAGTTTCATGATAAGGAACTTGAAAAGAAGTGGGGAGAATTTTTTCTTTTAAGAGGTGAGGTGAATAAGGCATTAGAGATGAAAAGGGCTGAGAGGTTCATAGGGAACTCTCTTGAGGCAAAGGTGGTACTTTATCTTGCAGAAAGCAAAGAGCAAAGTGCACAGGACAAAAAACAAAGATATAAAACACTCATTGATCAATACAAAGACTTTTTAACCACCTTCTTTATTGTTTCATCAGCAGAGATTGCAGATAAAAGTCTTGACGGCTCCTATAAAAGTGCAGAGATTGAGGGGCTTGAGATTAAGATAGAAAAGGCGCCAGGTGAAAAATGCCAGAGGTGCTGGAATTGGAGCAAGGCTGTTGGCAGCTTTGAAGAGGCTCCTGAAATCTGTGAGAGATGTCATAAGGTTATTTTTGGATAAATAATGAGGCGCTTCAAATATGTATTCCTTATCTCATTAGTCATAATTGTACTTGATCAGATAACAAAACATCTTGTCCTCAAATACATGAACCCTTTTGAATCCATCGAGATATTTCCTTTTCTGCATATCGTAAGTGTGAGAAACACAGGTGGCGCCTTCGGGATGTTCAAGAGCGTTGGAAGCACTTTATTTATTGCTGTATCAGTCATGGCAATAATTTTTGTAATATGGCTTCTGATTCGTACTAAAGAGGGTTATTTTGGTCTTTCCCTCATCCTTGGTGGGGCAATAGGAAATCTCATAGACAGATTGCGTTACGGGTGGGTCGTGGATTTCATAGATTTCTCGATTGGAAAATTCCACTGGCCTGCATTCAATGTGGCTGACTCAGCACTTACTATAGGTGTAATAGTAGTTCTTTTAAGTTCTCAATTACATGGCTGAAGGCGAAAAGAATCAACAGGCTGTTGAAAAACCTTTTAAATGTCATGCCGAACCCTGAAAGTGTTATTCTGAACTTGTTTCAGAATCTCGTATTTTTAGTTTGGTGACTAATGACCAATAAGTATGATAAGAGAGACTGATGCATCCTGTTTTATTTAAAATCGGCTTTTTAACAATACACACATACGGGGTCCTCGTGGCCGCTGGTTTTCTCCTCGGTCTGGGTCTTGCTGTCAAACAGGCAAAAAAGGAAGGTATCCCATCAAATAAAATAGTGGACCTCGGGTTCTATGTACTCCTGTCTGCCCTTATAGGTTCAAGACTCTTGTTCATTCTCATAAATGCCAGCCACTATATTGAGAATCCCTTGGAGATATTCAAGATATGGGAAGGGGGGCTTGTATTTTATGGCGGTGTTTTACTTACTGTTCCAACTTTTCTCTGGTACGTAAGGAAACATAGCCTTGGTGTGTGGAGTACGGCAGATTTGTTTGCTCCTTCTTTAGCAGTTGCTCATGCTATAGGAAGAATTGGCTGTTTCTTTGCTGGCTGTTGCCATGGTAGACCTGCAGAAGGGCTTCCATGGGCAGTAACGTTTACTGACCCAGAATCTCTTGCAATAATTGGAATCCCACTTCATCCAACACAGCTCTATGAGTCTTTAGGTGAATTTATTAATTTCTTCATACTCATAATCTTGAGGCGATATAAATCATTCAATGGCCAGCTTTTCATGACATATATACTCCTTTATTCTGTCTTGAGGTTTATTGTTGAGTTTTACAGAGGAGATATTGGCAGAGGATTTATTACATCCCAGCTCTCCTTTTCACAGGGAATCAGTATCCTGATGTTTCTGGTTGCAGTAGCAGGACTTATTGTTTTGAGAAAGAGAAGGATGAGAAAAGAGAGTTGAGGAGGTAAACTGTGGCTAAGTGGGTTATTGATCCAGACCATTCTGTTGCAGTGTTTTCTATTCGCCATTTCGAAATTGCGAACGTTCATGGTCATTTCAATAAAATCACAGGTACAATTCATTTTGACCCTGCTGATGTAGCTCACTCATCAGTGGAAGTAACAATAGATGCTGCAAGTATATGTACGGGGATTAAGAAGCGCGACGACCATCTTCGCAGCCCTGATTTCTTTGATATAGAAAAATATCCGAAAATCCTTTTTAAGAACACAAACGTGGAAGTTATAAGCAGTAACCATTGCAAAGTGACAGGTGATTTGACCATTCACGGTATTACACAGCCGGTAACATTTGAAACAAAATATTTCGGTCCGATTAAAAGCCCTTTTGGTGCAACAAGCCTTGGCTTTTCTGCAAAGACCAGAATCAATCGTGAGGATTTTGGCATTACATGGAATATGGATATGGAGGGCGGAGTCGCCGTTGGCAGGGATGTTCAGATTACTCTGGATGTAGAGGCTGATCTTGTTATATGATATAATTGAACATGTCGAAAAAATCTCTAAAAAAGACAAATCCTTTTTTAAAGGACTCAGAGCTTGGCAAAGCTTTAATCTATCAATCCGTCTCTTCCTCAACGGCAGTTGAAGGAGTTCTTACAAAATATCGCAAACTCTCTAAGACAACGGAAAAGAAGTTCAAAGCGGTTATTTCTGTCCACGAACCCTCAGCGTCTTACGAATAACAGACTCTAATATCTTTTCCATCGGCTTATAATTTTGCTCCATCCCTGCATGAACTGCTTGAATATATTCCTTTTTCTTTCTGCCGATAATACCGCTGAAATCAAGAGGAGGCAGACCTGACTGGAGAGCCATCAAAGTAGCCAACATCCTCGCAATCCTTCCATTACCTTCGCGGAAAGGATGAATAAGCAACAACTCCGTATGGACAATTGCCAATGATTTGATTATATCCTCTAAAGATTCAAAAAGACAGGGAGTCAATTCACGGAGAGGACCTTTCTCAAATTCAGACATCAACTTAGGAATCTGTTCCGGAAATGCAAAAGAGAAGTCATTCTTACTCATCTTCACTTGCCTGTATTTTCCTGCCCATTCATAAATACCACCAAGCCATATTTTGTGCATTTTGCAGATGTCATTAGCAGTGAACCTATGGTTTCTGTCAAAAAGGTCAACCAACTTCTCCATCGCATGTAATTGCGATTCTTTTTCATGCCTGTGCATTTCCTGTGTGCTCGTAATACCGACCTTATTCTTCAGCACCCTGTCTTTTGAACCCGGCTCGAATTGATCTTCAATCAAATGCGCTGTGCGATACCGGCCTGATTTTTTCATCCAATCCCTTCAAGTGCATTCTTCTTATAATCACAGCTACTGCAAATCATTGCTTTATTCTGCTTCCTAAAATAACCTTTTCTTCTTCCTTCCTGGCTTTTTCTATAAATTCTTTTGCTTTTCGGAGGTCAAGCGTGTAAGTAAATCAAGACTTAACCTACGAACAAACGTTTTCAAGAGATTTAAAGTTTTAACGAATTCTTCATCTAACACGCACCGCAGGCACTGTTCATCAGGTGCGTAAAACACCTACAAAAAGTTAGATTTACAGGTCAATAAAATTATCTATTTAAATTATAGTCCCCGTAGAAAACTAAAGAATCGGTCAAGTGTTTTGCAGTCTTCCCAAATACATTTATTTATCTTAAAACGAATAGGACCTTTGCTTATCTCTATTTCAATATCATCAGCAACAGCTATTTTCTCTTGTTCATCTCTAAGTTCTTCTGCTTCATCAACTTTATCTTGAATCCTTCTCCCGATATCTGTAACAAATTTTGCGCCACTTTTTATACTCTCTTCGTTTGGTTCTAAGTCGTCCAACTTAATAACGCAGAGAACATATTTATCTGATTTATCCCTTGCCTCTTTAGCTTGAGTGAGTGTCATTCTTACAAAGTTTTGAGTAGTAGCCTTTACTTCTATGTAAAAGTATGTCAAATTTTCTTTTTTAACCTCAAATATAATTTCCATATTGTCTTTTACAAAGTCATGTTCTACCAAAAAGTCGCTTCCAACCCCCGTTCTTTCTACTTTGAAACCTTCTTTTTCAAGTACGTTTTTAAAAAGGCTTTCAACCAAAGAACCCACAGATTGATTTCTCTGAATTTGTTCCCTGGTCTGTATCCGCTCTTCCATTTCTTTTATGAATAATGCTGGATCACTTTCAGCTAATTGAGCAATTTTGCTTAATTGATATGGATTTGTCATAAACGTGCTGAATAACGAGCCCATTGCCCTGTTCAGTTCGATTTTGGTTTTATCGTCCTTAGCCGCAATATGCATCATGAGATCTCCAATGCTTATGTTAAGCCTACTCAATAAAATTGATGGCTTACCTCGCCCACACTTCTCTATTAATTTTCCATCAGTTTCTATAAGTGAGGCTATAAATTGAGCATTAGGCTTTTCACCCTTGCGTGCAGGAACCCATTTACGGTCTTTGAGTACGCCAAACCATGATGCAGGATATATTTTATGTTTTAACCCGCATTTACAGTTGACTTCAACATAATTAGCCCATTGGTTGTCATTTTCAATAACATAGTCGAAAATAAATCCCAAAAATTTACGTGCCTTATCTTTGCTTTTTCTGACTGTGTCAATGACACCTTTATCTTTTGTCTCAAGAAAAGCTATTTTACTTAGCTCCACATTAGCTGTTGTCTCATGATCCTCATCTTCTTCCAATATTTCATTAGAAAAGAGAAGAGAGTCTAAATCATCACGGTTTATCTTTTCAGGTTCTTTGTATAGAGGATCGGCTAAAATGAAGCCTGAATCTTTGAGCTTGTCCCACTTATCTTTTTGTGAAATTGTCCCAAAGTAAACCGACGAAATTATGAAATCCTGTGGGAAAAGATCAGCATAAATCTGTGCTATTTCACTCCAAACATCTTTAGGCGTGAGAAGCTTGAATTGTTTGCTCAAAGGGGTAAATATTCTCTCTTTAGAAGTAAGAACGGGATATCCTTCAAAACATTCAAATTTATCAATATCTAATAACCAGTTGAACAAATCTATATTAGCTTGGAGATATTCATTATCTGGGCGGAAGTTCTTGATATCCTTTGTGATTTGATTCAGAACATCTTCTTGTGTTTTTACTGAAAGTAAATTTTGGACATTTTCATATACCCTTAAATGAAGCAATTGACTACGGACATCCAAGAGCAATTTATCAGAAATATCTTTTAGGGTTTCATCTATGTCTTCGTCTCTAAACAATTTTGGCTTCTTCTTAAAATTCCCTTTTTGATCTGGTAAGACACTTTTATCATCAAACAATCCACTTTTTTCAAAATCAAGCAAAAGTTTATAGGAATCGTTTAATGTCTCAAATTCATCTTTATCTTGGCTTAACTTAGATTTAAAATCTCGTACATTTCCGCATTTATCTATTTCCTCTATTAGTTTTTCAATCGTGATTTCTTTTAAATCTAAGCTAAGAAATTTCCATCCATTGATTATTTGCACCCATTCAAATACAAGTTCCTTCGCAGGTATTTTGTCCTTGTAGTTCAAAAAGCGATAACACAAGTCCCACAATCTTTTGACATTTTCCTCGTCCGAACTATCAAAAGAACTAGCAAAATTTGGTATAAAACCTTCGTAAGGAGTTATAAAGCTTCCACTTTCTGTTTTAAGGACTTTTGATTTGAGGATTTCACCAATGCATCGCCTTAACAAGTGAATGTACCAATCTTTATCCAGCCAATGTTTTTCGGGAGGGCAACCAAATTTCAGTATAGTATGAATATTCACCCATCTTTTAGAATCTGAATTAGAAATCAAATTAATAAACAACTCATTAGCTTTCTCTAAAAGTCTTTTATTATTGTTAATGTTATTATCAATGTCTTCCTTATCACCTGTGCCCAGATAAATTCCATCTCTTTCCGGGGTAGGCTTAAATTTTCTGCTGTTAATCACTGCGGGAAAAGGCAAATCTTGAGTGCCAAAAAGTGGAAAAGCAAGAAAAATCTTAGGGATATCTTGTAAACTTTCTATCCGACAAGTTCCATCATTTTGGTTCTTCCCTTTTATAGCAATTTCGACCTCATCATCTTTAACAATCCATAATTCATGATCTATGGCTGACTGCCCTTCCTCTTCTTCTTTAACTATTTTATGTGTATAAGCAGTCTCCTTGCTTTCATCAACTAATTCAAATTTTAACTTATGAGATTGTTCTGTAATTTTTATGGCTCCCAATTTATCATTAAAAGCAAGAACATAAGGAGCGATTTTAGTTAAGTCTTCAACTCCAGCCCTAACAGTATTTGAAGAAATACTACTTAATGGATAACGATATTCAGCTGTGTACTCCGGAATGTCTGTAGTTTCACCGAGCGACTCTTTATATTGCTCCCAAGTCCTATCCGTCCGCTCTTTGATATCACCCGATGAATCCCCATTTCTATCTAACTCAAAATCAAAGGTTTTACCGTCTTCCCTGACTCCCTTGACTTTTACTTTCCTTGATAGGAGATGTGTAGTAAGGAAACCAGTTCCGAACTTTCCAATGTCCTGCTCTTCTTTAGTCGAGCCATGGTAAATAAGATGTGCAACCTCTTCACGTTTGAATGAACGTCCATTATGTCTGAAAGTTAATTGGTCATCATTTTTGATTATTTCAACTTTAATCTTCTGGTTGCGGGGAGTAGCATCTAAGGCATTTTGCATGAGTTCCCATATCCAACGTTTCTCATAAGTTTCACGCATGCTTTCAATGGCATCTAGGTGGTTGAATATTCCTTGAGCTGTGTTATCAATTAGTGCTTTAGTCTTTATCTCATCTTCGGATAAGTCTTCAATCATAGTATTACCTCACTTTTTATTCAGCCATTTCATGTAACGCATTCACAGACGAATTTTCGCTTACTTCTATACCTATAGATTACCTGTTATAACTTATATCATTATGACAAATTTTGGAATTGAGAAGTACAGGAATTAGATGGTATTGATAATAAATTTCGAGAATCACACTTTCTATGTGCACTGATCATCTTTATCTACGCTCAAGGCGATGAGAAGTACAGTCAACTATATGCACTCCTCCTGAAAATAAGTTCGATGAGTCAGCATCGCAAAGATGACTCTCACAAGCTTATGTGCTGTCGCAAATACTGCCTTCTTAAATGGTTGTCCCTCATTTCTTTTCTTGAGAAAGTATTTTCTGAACATGGGATTATGATTGATGACTCTAACTGTCATAATCCAGATCACTCGCCTGAGATGACGATTCCCTCTCTTAGATATCTTGCTTGCTCCTTCATATTTGCCTGATTGGTACACCGTCGGGTCAATTCCCGCAAATGCTATCAGGTTCTTGTGCGATGCGTAATTGTCAATCCGCCCTGTCTCCGCAAGGAATGTGGTTGCTGTATTATTGCCGATGCCGGCGATAGATGTGACTATCTTGAGGTCCTCTACAATGGATGCCTCACAGTACTTCGTGAGGGTCTTGGTGAGTTCATCACGCCGCTTCTGAAGATGTAAAAGCGTGTCAATCTTCCCTGAGAGAATTATCTCCTTCCCCGGACTTACTGTTGCAATTGATTTTCGTGCTATGTTAATTAGTTCCGCTGGCGTGAACCGTATCCGGCAACTGCACGGCTTTTCCTTCAATGTTTTTGCAATAATATTTGCCTTTGCTACACTCACAAGACGGGCGAAATTAAGAGAAAAGGGACACTTCCCATATTATTATTTCTTCCTTTTAGGTCGTCCTGCTTTTTTAGGAAAGATATCCCGTCCTAATATTTTCTCGAGTTTCTTTATAAACATATCATTGCCAAGAGGTCTACCTGTAGATGTAGCCAGTCTAATAGATGCATTCATTTCAGCATCCTCTTGCCTTAAGAATTCCCGATAAGATTTTATCTCCCTCTCATCAAGCCAGCTCTCCCCTGAAAGCACATTGTCTTTAATGCCTAACACATGGGCTCTTGCACTTGACCATGGATAGTCCTCTGCCTTCTTAAGAAGTTTTGCCCTTACTGGATTCCGCTCTATGTACCGCACTACTGCCCATAAATAAGGTTCTTCCTCCACGATCGTCGAAAAGAAACGGTTCTGCCATAGCCGTCCGCTCCTTTTATATTTACGGTTTATGTATTGTGTATAGAGCAGGTTTGTTCCTCCAATGCCTCTGGCTAATGATGTCTCTCTTTTGGGCACTGCAAGGATATGAATATGGTTTCCCATAAGACAATATGCCAAAATCTTTATCCCATATTTATCTTTGTATTGTTCAAGGGCATCAAGATAAAATACTCTGTCTTCGTCATCAAGAAATACTTTCTCCCTATTGTTGCCTCTTTGTGTTATATGGTGAGGGTATCCCTCTGCGCTTAGCCTGGCAATCCTCGGCATGGGTATTATGCTATCCAAACTATTCCAATCTTGTCAAGATAATATGGGAAGTGTCCCTTGATTTATCTGACAGCTACTATATAAAGAGCTTATTCGAGATACAAATCACCATACATGGGAGTTGAAAAATTATGGTGGTTAGTTTTTAACAAGCTCAGTGTTCCCAGGTTTCTCTCAAGAATAATAAAATAATTTTTATAATCTTTGCCCTTATTAATTCCTTTAAGTTTGTATTTGTTTTACCGTTGCGCTTTATCGCGGTTTTTCGTATGATATTTTTAATTTTGACAAGGGAGCGGGGCTGTTAGAAAAAAGGGGATAGTTGATGACTAAAAAAGTGGAATTCAAGAAACAAGACCTAGTTCCATTTGAGTCCTTCACAGAAAAGAATTTAAGGAGGCTAATATGGGTAAGAATGAATCATTAAAACCAAAAGGGAAAGGCGAAAAAGCTCTCCATAGATTAATTGCAATCAATTCCGAAATAAAAGCACTGAAAGATAAATTAGATAGAGCAGCAAAAAATCTAATATCGATTATTGAAGATAAAGAATCTTTAAAAGGTTTTAGTGTTACTTCAGTACTCTTTAGTAAGTCAAAAAAACAACGAAACATGTTAAATGTTTTACCTAAGCGAATAGAATTCGATTTTAATAATCTTAGATTTTACATTGATTTTGTTCTGACGTCCTTAGAAAAAGATGATCACACTGATATTAAAGGAAGTATTATATATGGTACTAACAGAACTCTATGTTTTTCAGATTGCCTTTTCCCGGAAAAGAATGATAGTAAAAAATGCGAAAATTGTGAAAGGATCGTTAGGTGTGACAGATTTGAAGACAAACCACTTATACAATTTTCAGTAAATCAAAATGGAATGATAAAGTCGAATGGTGACTTAAACGATGAATGGTGGATAGAAGAAAAAAAAGATTTGCTTGATTTGCATTTAAGGGCATTGGGTCTAATTTGGAAAAGAGCCCTTGACTGGACTAGTGAAAATATATTGCCTTAATTAATAGGGATCGAACATGGAAAAGATAACAATACCTATTTTGCTCGAAAAATATGATCGATGGCTGAATACAGGCGAAGTTCAGTTCTTAGAAAATGATTCAAAAGGGAAAAAAATTGTTTCTAAGATTATAAAAGAGCTCATTAATGATTTTCAAAGAGCAGCAAAAAAGGGAGATATTAGCGAAAATTTAGATTGGCATGCAACACATGAAAAAGGGCTAAATCTTTGGCATGAGTTAGCCAGCTACGCTTTGAACGACATTAATAGAGATTCAAAGGGAAATTCTAACTTGTTTGAATTTCTCGATGCAGCTACAGAATTTGAAGATATACTATATGGCTTAGAACGTTATTACAGAGACCACACTCTTCATTCATTGTGGGTCTATTTTTTAGGTGAATATATTCTTAGAGAGCTTCTTCCCAACATACATAATAATCTAAATTGGTACTTATATAATGATATAGAACGTGATAAATCTTTATATTCAAGTAGGTTAATAGAAAATGCTAGGAAAAAGGAGAAAAAACTTAACGGTGAAATAAATAAGCATAAAGATGCGATATGGTGCATTATAGCTTTATGCCATGATTTAGGATATTCTCTTTCTAAAATAGATAAATTAAATGAAAAGGTTATAAATGTGCTTAAATTTTTTGACATTACTGCTTTTAGACATATTGGCTATTCTCTAGATGTTGAACAACAACATTTAGTTACTCAGTTCCTTGAATTAATGGCAATGGATGTGCGAATAGTCCCAAATGGAGACTTAAAAGAAGAATTAATTAAGTGTTACAGGGATGATCCAACTTATTGGCAACTTTGTCGAGCATTTGAAAAGAAACAACATGGTATCTTAAGCTCTTATTTAATTTATAAAATTCTTGGCATTTTTGCTGATACATATGTACGCGGGCCTGCGGAGGAATGGGGTTTGGAAGATGATGAAGCCAAAGAGAATATCATTCGAGGTGACATTCTCTTTGCTATTGCCCAGCATACATTTGATTTTGCATATTTAAATCAAATAGGCAGTCTGGCTGAAATTCTAATTCTTGCTGATGAACTGGAAGAATTTTCGCGTTACGGACGCCAAACGTTATCTCGAAAATATAATGATACGACAGCTGAAACTGAAATAAGCTTTAATCCTCATAAACCGAAACAGGGAAGTGATATCAATATCAATATTATATATGAAGTAGCAAAGCACGCAGAACTAAATGACTTTTTTAAGGATAAAGCTAAAAAACTGTGTATGGTTTATTCTCTTGAACAGGAAGGCAAAGAAAACTTTTGTTCGATAAAGAGTATTAAAATGACTGCTAAAAAGGATGGAAAAGAACTTTATTTCTATCTTTGTAGTGATCCCGGCAAAAATAAAGGATATTTGCCAAAATCAAAAATTGGAAATGTTGAATATAAAGAGGCTGAATACCCCTTAATTTGCTTTGACGACAAGGTTTATTATATTGACCCTAATGGTAATAAAATATCTTTCGATGAATGGTTTAAAAATGTGGACAAATAAAACTAATTATTAATAGAGATTCAATAATACATATGGTGAAAAAGTAACTATTTAGTTTTAAAATAAAATAAGAAGAAACAATGAAATCTTATGGCAAAGAGTTAATATTAGATATTCATAATTGTGATACATCAACTTTTACCAGGAAGAGTATTAAAAAATACTTTAAAGAATTATGCACTCTGATTAATATGGAAAGATGTAAGTTATGCTGGTGGGACGATTATGGTGTGCCCTTAGAGGAACAAGAGACTAAACCTCATTTAAAAGGAACCACAGCTATCCAATTTATTAAGACAAGCAACATTACAGTGCATACCTTGGATCTTATGGAAAATGTTTACCTCAATATTTTTTCTTGCAAAGACTTTGATTCGGACATTGCAAGGAAATTTTCTGAACAATGGTTTAAAGGCAGAATTGTTAATTCACATATAATTGAAAGGAAATAAAACATGTTATTAAATGAAAAAGAAATTGTAATTCATAGAATTAAGAACCACGCTGGATTATTGGAATATTTATCAGGTAAAGTTTTAGATCAACTGTCTCCAAATGAAATGCCTGTCCGTTTTGTTATTACACGCACAGATAGTGAAGGTTATCATTGCGAATTAGGTATTCTTTCAGATATAGATAACTACCCAACACCATCAAAAAGCTCTATTTTTAATTTTAAAAAAAGGAGTTTTGAGAATGTTGAGCAGTTTAATGCTGTTTTACTGGTACCTACAGGCATTGGTGCTGAAATAGGCGGTCATTCAGGTGATGCAGGGCCCGTCGCAAGGCTTCTGGCTTCTGCTTGCGACAATTTAATTACTCATCCAAATGTTGTCAACGCTTCTGATATTAATGAGCTACCTGAAAATGGACTGTATGTTGAAGGCAGTGTAATTAGCCGTCTTTTAATGGGGACTATAGGTCTTCAGAAGATAAGATCTAATAGAGTATTACTCATAATAGATAAACATGAAGATAAATTCTTTTATGAAGTTGCTGTCAATGCAGTATCTGCCGCAAGAGCAGCACTTGGTCTTGATTGTCCAGTTGTTGTGATGATGGATGACAAAATATTGATGCTTTCTCTTTATTCGAGTTCTGGAAGAGCAGTTGGAAGAATTGACTACTTCGAAAGGATATGTGAAATATTAACAGATTATAAATCTGAATATGATGCGGTTGCATTATCATCAGTTATTAAAGTGCCTCAAAATTTTCATAGAGACTATTATCTTGAGAACATTATCAATCCATGGGGAGGTGTAGAAGCTATGCTTACCCATGCTATTTCTCTTATGTTCGATATACCATCTGCGCATTCACCTATGCTCGAATCTAGAGAAATTCTTGACTTAGATTTAGGTGTGATTGATCCAAGAAAAGCGGCTGAAATTGTTTCAGTAACTTTTTTACACAGCATACTAAAAGGGCTTCATAAGAGTCCAAAAATAATCAATAATCTCACAATTTCTAATACATCTGGACTATTAACAATAGCTGACATATCTTGTCTTATTATTCCTGATGGCTGTGTCGGACTACCAACACTTGCTGCTCTGGAGCAGGGAATACCAGTTATTGCAGTAAAAGAAAACAAGAATCGTATGCAGAACAAATTGGAAGACCTGCCATTTAAAGCAGGAAAACTTTTTGTTGTAGATAACTATCTTGAAGCCGTTGGTGTAATGAATGCTATTAAAGCTGGCGTGGCACCAGAATCAGTTCGCCGGCCACTCAGTTATACAAATGTATGTGATTATGAAAGACAAAATATTACTTTTGTGAAGCCTCAAATAAATACAATTGATTTTACCGTAAAATCCGAAGAGCGTAAAAAGAGAAAATTAACTTAGGCTCAACATTAATTTATGTTTTAAAAAAGAAAAGTTAATGGTGTCAGACCTTGACATTTTAATCCAGCCGAGATTAGCACTTGCACTATGCACATAGATTTAACAATTTCCGAAAGAAATACACAGAATTATCAGGTAATGCAGAAATGCGGACTACTGTGAGAAATAAGCACGCTGGTCAATTCAATCAAGCCACAAACTTAAGGAAGTAATTCTCATTATTATATTACATGAAAATATTTCATTTTCTTCTGTTTTTAGACGAGTATTCAAATTAGCACAAGTAGGAAATATGGCCTCTCTAAAATCTTCTCTACGGCTCGTAGACTCTACGAGTCATAGACAATCTATATTCAGCCATATTCTTATTCTCAGCAATATCTTAGGCTAAATCTAATAGCTTCTGATACTCCTTGTCTCTAAAGAGGATATCTAAAAATGCCTCATATTTGTTCAGAACGAATCCCTTTGAATAACACTCAGGCGATATCCTGAAAACCAAATCCTTATTTTGAAAAGTCTTGTGGTCAGATATGCTTTTGCAATAACTGCCATCTTACGTTTGGACAAAGCGGTCCTTTCATACAGCATTGATTGAATTTGCCTGTCCAGTTGCCTTACTGACCAGTTTCCCCTTATACATTCTGCTTCATAAAATTCACGCTTAAAGGATTCGTCAAGATGAAATAATAAACGGTAATGGGACCAAGATAAGGTAAATCTTTCAGTGAGTGGATGGATTGCTAAAGTTGTCTCGGAATTCCGAGACAGTGTTGCGGATTTCTGCCC
>Ga0209323_10001248_pt1 | contig 16758 bp, 14 predicted proteins | sample Rifsed19ft2_FD_184014 | JGI IMG/M metagenome (GOLD analysis project Ga0209323, IMG submission 184014) | Soil microbial communities from Rifle, Colorado, USA - sediment 19ft 2 (version 2) | ecosystem: Environmental > Terrestrial > Deep subsurface > Rock core/Sediment | place: Rifle, Colorado...
CTTCTTCAATTTTAAATATATATACCCAAGCTGAAGAAAAACAGCCAGATTTTTTGGTTCCTGCAGAATAATCTTTTTTAATTCAGAAATGGCTTCTTCATCTCTGCCTATTTCCTCAAGTGACAGGGCAAGATAGTATCGGATAGGGGGATTGGCAGGTCTTGCCTCAAGCACTACCCTGAATTCTTCTATGGCCTTATCATATTGTTTGTCCTCAAGATAAAGGATTCCAAGCTTTGCATGAACATCAATATTCGTAGGCACCTGTACACTCATCTCTTGAAACTGCTCTATTGCCTTATACATTGTTTTCTGTCTTACGTAGATCTGAGCGAGCCTCTCCCTTGCCTGAATGTTGTGCGGGTTTATAGTGACTGCCTTGCTGTAAAATTCCTCTGCCTCTTTCAGGTTGCCCTTCGACTCATTGATAAGCCCCACATAGAAATATGCAGCGTCGAAATTGGGTCTCTGTTCTATTATTCTATTGAAATATCCTGAGGCTTTTTCTACATCACCTTTTTCCATATTTATAGAACCCAGATAATAAATAGCCATAATATTATCAGGGTATTTCTTAATAAGCTGTTCGAGGATTTCAATTGCCTCCTCGTATTCTTGTTTATTTGCATAGAGGGTGCTCAGGAAAAGGGCTGCTTCCTGGTTATCCTGTTGTATCTTAAGAACCCTCTTGTATATTTTTATTGATTCTTCAGACCTTCTCTGGCTGTTATAAAGCTCGCCAAGAAGCATGAGTGCAGGAATATATTCAGGTTCTGACCTCACAACATCTTCAATAAGTGATATTGCCTCTGTCACTTTTCCGGTCTTCAGAAGGACATCCCCTATCTGGGTCTTCAGATATGAAGATGAGGGATCAAAGTCAAGAGCCTCATTGTAATATCTGAGGGCATCCTCCCACTTTCCATCCCTCTCTGCATTGTAACCAAGGAGATAAAAATAATAAGCCTCATCAGGAGGAAGACGCCTTTCTACAACCACTTGTGGCTGTTTTGCAGCACACGAGATTATGAGGAGAGGAAAAACCAAGAACACTATTATTCTAAAAAGCATCTTTAATTATCGCACAAAGAGAAAACCTATAACAATATGATAAAATCCTCCATGAATTTTCTCGATGTCCTCTTTCCTGTGAACCTGGGCCCTCTTACCTACAGATGCCCTGGCGAACTGTCAGAAAGAGCAGAACCCGGCATGGTAGTAAGCGCACCCCTCAGGAATAAAGTTACAAAAGGCATTGTCATGGGTAAATCATTAAAAATCCCATCGGGTGAAATAAAAGAGATTCTTAACATTCATGGTGAAGCACCGGTACTGAGCGGCAAGCTGATTCATCTCCTCAAATGGATGGCAGAGTATTACATATCAGAACAGGGTTTAGTCTTAAAGAATATGCTTCCAAAGGAAGCGTTTACAAAAATAAAACAAAGGAAAACAAAAATCCTTCCTCACCCCCTTTCAATTCCCCCTTTAGTAAGGGGGGATACAGAGGGGTCAAGGGGGGTTTGGGGGAATTACCTTATCGATATAGACGATATGACTTTATCCAATCTTTTCGATTCAATCAAGAAAAACACGTACCGGGCATTTCTCCTCCATGCCCCCTCTTCTGCGTATGAATACTCAGTTCTCACTAAAATCTTTTCAGAAATGAAAAATGCAATTATCCTCGTGCCCGAGGTATCTCTCACCGACAACCTTTATCCTTCACTAAACGAGAGGTTTGGAGAAAGGGTATGCCTTTTCCACAGCGGACTGAGCAGAGGCAAAAAATCAGAGGCTATAGAGAGAATTCTATCAGGCAGTTCAGACATTATACTCGGTGCGAGGTCCGCTGTTTTTGCTCCTCTGAAACAGGTATCTTTTATTGCTGTTCTCCATGAACACAGCGGTTCTTATAAACAGGAAGAAAGCCCTCGGTATCATGGAAGAGATGTTGCGGTCATGAGAGGTTATCTTGAAAAGGCAACGGTGCTTCTATCTTCTATCTGTCCTTCTTTAGAATCTCTGTTTAATTGCAGGGCGGGTAAATATGTGTTACTGAAATCAGAGGCGAATATGAAAAGACCCAGGGTAAGGGTGATAGATATGAAGCATGAAAAACTTTTCAAACCATATCTGTCAAAAAAAATTACTGATGCTGCCATGAGATATATTAAGAATGATAAAAAAGTAATGTTTGTGTTAAACAGGAGGGGATACTCAACACTCCTTCAATGTGCTGATTGTAACTACATTGATGAATGTCCGGTCTGTAAGGTTCCTTTGATATTCCATAAACAGGATTCCCTGGTGAAATGCCATTATTGCGGATACGCCGGGAAGATTTCTGAAAGTTGTAACAGATGTAAAGGATTTAACATGGAACTTCTCGGAGCAGGAACACAGAGGGCTCAAGAAGATATCGAGAAGCTCATCGGGATAAAGACATTAAGGATAGACAGTGATACGCATCAGAAGAGGTCAGAGATAGAGAGTTTGGCCGGGACAATGTACGGGGATGATATCAGGATAATCATTGGTACGAAGCTCATGACAAGGAGGCTGGGAATCAATGAAAGGTTTTCTATGGCAGCTATTCTGAATACAGACCTCTTTCTGAATCTCCCTGACTTCAGATCAACAGAAAAGATATATCAAGAAATTTCTTACATTATTGACAGGGTTGCAACTTCAGGTGAAGTATTTATTCAGACAAGAATGCCCCAGAATTACCTTTTTAAATGCATAAAGAATAATGACTACAATCTATTCCTCAGGGAAGAGCTCAGCAGGCGCAAGTCACTTCATTATCCTCCGTACACTCGACTTTTGCAGATCAGGTTCATAAGCAAAAAAGATCTGTCCGGTGAATTATCAGATATTCAAAAGAAGATCGATGAAAAAGTCGAAATCCTTGGCCCATCCGTATCAGTGAATAAACGGGGAAAATACGAATTCAAATTGCTTCTGAAGTCCTCCATTCGCGGCGCCCTTCACTCCGTGGCAAAGACCTTTCTCAGCAAATACAGGGAATCCAGGGATGTTGCGGTAAAAGTAGATGTAGACCCGATATCAATCTAAAGCACCTCTGTTCATTTGTAAGACTGATTCTGACATGCAATTAATCCAAAATCCTACGAAAAAATAAGACAAATACTGATACCTTTCTTGAGATATTTTTTATATTCTTAAATTAATCTTCAGAATAAAATCTCTATGGCGAGGACATTAAGAGAAAGGTAATTGTCAGGAAAAGGAGGTAGTGAGAATGAATGATATGAGTTTATACGAGGAAATTTTCACTGTAGCCCGTGATCTCTATGAGAGAAGTGGTCGAGTAAAAGGTCGTGACCTTGATAATTGGCTTGAAGCAGAGAGAATTGTGAGGACCTTGAGAAAAATTGCAGGAGAAGACGGCAAGAAGAACATCCTGATCAATGTTCCTGCGACTGGATACTTTGCAGAGTGGAAAACCAGAAAGCAGTTTCTTGGCCAAACACGTTAAAAGAACATGTAAACTTGAAATCGTTTTAAATCAACGTTGGTTTCTATCTGCTCAAAACCTCCTTAGTATGTTTGATATCATTCCTTATTTGCCTTTCAAGGATAGGAAATCTCATCAATAATAGACAAGATTGATCCCGGCGGAGAAATATTCATCCAGACAAGGATGCCACATAACTATCTTTTTAAGTGCCTGAAAAATGCAGAATATAAATTTGATATCTGGATTTATAGCGGTGCGTGGCCTTAGAATACAGAAAAATAAGCCAGATGTAGCCCTATTCCACTATGCGACAACTATTAATGGCAACTGGTACAACTACTATGTGATGAACAGATAGATGGCTTCAAAACCTTAAGTCGCTTCTTGTTGCTATCTGTGCCGTTGACTGTTATCCATACTTTTGGAGTTTTATAATCATCCATATGGAACCATTCGCAACTGTAATTTGGAATTCTTATTTTGATAGTGGTATTGCTCCAGAGCTTTATTCTGGGTTTAGTTGAATCAAATACCTTATCACCAATATGAACAATACTGTCACCCTGGATAGTGCCAAAGTTATATCCAATAATCTTGATCATATTCCCAGGAGCGCACTCTGCTGGACTCAGCCTGTATATTATGGGCCAATCTGTTAAGGTGAAAATAAGTGGGGAACTCTCGTATGTATTAAAGATGGTGTCACCAGGGCTAAGATTTCCACTACCATCCTCATCTCCAAAGTAAATCACTTTATTCCTTACCTCATAGTTGCCAGTAAGAAACTCGATAGGAGAAGAAAAAGGCTCATCTAAGTCCTGTACATAATTCCCATTCTTATCCTGATAGAAGTCCTGGAACCTGACCTTTATACAATAGGATCCACAGTCCATAAATTTCGTAGCTATCCACGTACCTGAGGCGTTAGTAAAGGTCAAAACACCTTTAACTCCATGATAGCCATCTGTAAAAACAGCATTACCTATACTCAAGCAACAACCAGAAATGTTAATCCAGGTACCATAGGGACCGCTACTTGTCAAAAGATAAAAAACTATACAAGGATAATCCTTAACTGTGAATACTCTTTTATTACTCCTTCCTGCCTCTGTTTTGACTGTTACATCATAATTACCTGGTGTAAAAGCTAAGCAGGGGAAATCCCACTCAATCATGGTATCAGTCCAGGAAACAATAGGTACGGATTTCCAGGGCTCAGAGGAGTCAGTAGGCCTCAACTCAACAGACCTATCTATGGTGTGCTGGTTAGCAAAGTTTTGTCCTTTAAGGGTTATGATTGTACCTAGTGAACCTGCTAAAGGCTGGATACTCCCTAAAGCCATATCAATGGCAGGCTTATTTAAAAGTCCACCAGTATAATCTTGTACTGCACCGCCATGACATGCCATACACTTTTCATTTGATGCGAATGTTCGGTAAAGAGAAGGCTCACCATCTGGGTCGGCTACTGCTTCCCATCCATCACTCGCTGCCATATGTGCTCCGATTGAATGAAGTGAGGCAATGGAATGACACCTCTCACAATAACGGATGAGGATTGGGTCATCACAGGGGAGATTATTGGGATCACCTAAATGACATGCGCTGCACTCAAATCCTATGTGATGGGTATCCAAGTTACCATTGATTGGCTTTGGGTATTCATGAAATCCAATAAAATTGCCCCATTGATCATAATGGTTATACGTTGATGGATGGCCTGGATTATCTGGGTCTGAAGCTCCGTCGTTGAGGTAATGTTTAGCTGTAATTGTTTGCTTCCAGTGGCAGTTCTCACAGCTAAAAGGTGTTGGTAAAAAGACTACTTGGGATGGATATGTAGTAAAGTCTATAAGGGGACTAATTTCGCCTACCAGGTTTGGGTTGTGGCAGGTGGTACACGCATTAGCGCTTGTTAAATCAATCGTATGGTGTCCGCCATTGTCATTGGTATCATGACAACCACTGGTCAGACAGTTCCTGTGCATAGTTGCCCCGTTTTCACAATCAGGGGTACCTATCGTGCATTGCGGATGGCAAGTAAGACATTGATGCTCAAGCACAACCATAGGGGTTCCATGATGCCTATCTGCTGTGCTTTCTCCGTGGCAACCCCGACAATCCTGTTCCACCAAATTACCGGATGATATGTCATAGGTGCCTTTTTCCTGAGATACATAATCCATTAGCGGAGCGGGGCGATAATAGTCGGTACACAATGCCAGGGCCAAACCAGTCGTGGCCAAGACAAAAGCAGTACACAGAAATAAGAGATATTTTTGAGTCTTTACTCTTAGAAACATCTCCCGCCTCCTTTAGTCTTCCGTTTACAAATGTTTGTAAAAAGTAGTTTTCATCAGAAATCTTCTCAGATTGTATTTACGGTAAAGGTGAAAGTATGGCGAGCGGTTTGATGTTGCTCTTCATTCCGCCTTTTTCAATCCATACGTATCTTGTCTTGCCTCTCCAGATGTTCGGTATCTGATCTGCCCTTACCTTTATTAAGGTATCACTCCAAAGGACAACTTTTATTTGCTCCTTACCAAGGTCAAGAACAGGTCTCAGTGCATCTAATTTTTTACCGATGCGAACAGAGTCACCAGCTTCCTGAGTCAGTCCAAAGTTGCCACCGAAAATCTTTAACAGAGGATAAGGAGCAGCATCCGGGTCTACAATCTGTTTTGGTTTGAGATTATTGATATAAGGCGGGGTGTTGCCATCTTTCAGGGTGAACGCCACTCTGTTGCTGTTTATGCTGTTTCCGTACTCTGTCTTCTGTATCCTCACCAGATAGTTTCCCGGAGCCAATGTCAAGCAGGGAATTTGTATCTCGATAAGGGTGTCTGTCCAGGAATGAATCGGAACAGTTATCCATGGTGCAAGAGGGCCAGCCTTCAGCTTCATCTGGACCTCGTTACTGCCTTCAATATGCTCGCTTCCGAACCAATGCTCGCTTCCGAACCATTCACCTCTCAGAGTTACGATCATGCCGCAGCTTCCTGCGACAGGACTGATTCCGCCGATGGCATCAATTGCCGGCACACCAGGGCCCCAGACATCAGCCCAGGGTGGTACATTATCACCATGGCAGGCATAGCACATCTGACCATCGTGAAAGCCAGGGTTTACCTGAGGCGTATAATCTATTGAACCCCATTTGGCATAGGTTGTCGGGTTAGGTCCAGGTCCGCCGCCGCCTCGTACTGAAGGATTGCCAGGGTTTGCATGGAAGCCTACAGGCAACCACCCATCTGTATCTGCCACGTGCGGCAGTACTGGATTATGAAGCGTCCTCCAGCTGTGGCATATCTCGCAGTAACGGATAAGCTCTTTATTGTAAGGATCCCAGCTCGGGTTACCCGGGTCCTGAGAGTGGCACTTGTAACATTCACTTGCCACTTCACCTACAAAATCCAAGTGGTGGGTATCGATGTTGTTGAAAATTGGCATGCCGTATTCGTAGAACCCTATATAGTTCCCCAATTCGTCATAGTGCGCATAAGTTGAGGGATGGCCGGGGGCATTGCCGTTGCCGGTAACGGTAACAGGCTCCTGCTCCCAGTGGCATTTCTCACATGAGAATGGTGTCGCCACCATCACTGAAGGCGGATACTCCGCAAAGGAATGAAATGGGCTGATCTTTTCAATAAGGTTAGGATTGTGGCATGCGGTACAGTTCTCAGGGTCCGTCAAATCCGTATTGTGATGCCACGCTTGATTTCCGAACTGAACATCTCTCGGGCTATGGCATCCGCTTGTCAGACAGTTCCTGTGAATCGTTATACCATTTTCACAGTCAGGCTCACCTATATTACATAAGGAATGGCATGTATTACAGACATGATATATCACAACCTGAGGAACACCGTGGTGCCTGTCGGCTGTAATATTGCCGTGGCATTTTCTGCAGTTCTGCTCGGTAAGCTCATAGTACATGGTATCGTAGAAGCCGAGCTCTTGCGGGGTGTAGTCCATTGACGGGTTGGGCCTGTTATAGGCTGCGCTTTGAGCCCAGACGGTTCCCGCAACCCCTAAAAGGAGTAAGATAAAACACATAACATATAACAGTTTTTTACTATTCACCGTTGCCATCCCTTTAAAAGTGTAAAAATATATTGAAGCATATTTTATGAGTCGTTTGTAAGCTGTTCTATGCGATATGCAGAGTGGGAAATGCATGTACAGATATTGTTCGAACATTGATGAAGCTAATTTTGAAGAGCCTGCCACTTTCCAACCCCAAAGTGAATAAAAATGTTCAGCCTTAAAAATATTTTGGCATAATTATCCGTTAATATTTATGCATATTTTATGCCAAAATTGCTTATGAAATAAGCTCTTGATATTATTCTAAAATTTGAACAGCATACAGAATTTATTTGTAGCCTTGACAGGAATCACTGTTTCTTATGGATACATTTCACTGTCTTCATAAAAAGAATACGCCTCCGCAATGTATCCACCATCTAAGGTCTGCTGGATATAATGGGCATCTTCCACTCCCTCCAGTCACATGATTTTGCCCACTGGTCTGCATGGGCAGATGAGGAATAACATATACTCAGAAAAAGTAATATAAGAATCACCGATACAAACCTACCTTTAATCTGTGTTGAGCCAGAGCATAATGGCCAGGAATAAGGTCTCCTTTTCCCGAAACTGAGAATCAGTTTTGTTAAAATAGGAAAGTTTAAAACGTCTTTGATTTAACATTGTGAAAAAAACTTATAAAGTGCATTCTGGACGGAGAACAGGAAACATTAAAAAGAGAGCTGTAATAATAACTTTTCTCTTAGGACTCGCAATATTGTCATTTGGCACATACATTTATTTGCATAAAAATGTTTCTTATGAAGAAAAAGAATTACCAAAAAGCAAAAACTCCATTGAATCTTTGAGACCTGTCGAGGAACCGAAATTTATCAAACAAGGTGAATTAATATTTCTTAGAAAAGAAACTAAAGGAAAAATTATACGAATAGAAATTGAGATTGCTGATAATCCCTATGAAAGGGACACAGGACTAATGTATAGAAACTCCTTGCCAGACAAAGCCGGGATGTTGTTCATTTATGAGCGACCTCAACCATTGCTTTTCTGGATGAAAAATACCTACATTCCCCTTGATATCATCTTTACTGATGAAAACTTGCAGATAGTAAGAATACAAAAGAATAGTAAACCGCTATCCGAGCAGTTAATTCCATCGTATCTCGATTCAATGTATGTCGTTGAGGTAAATGCCGGATTTTGCGACAGCTATGGTATTAAAGTTGGAGACTATTTTAGGTTTGAAACAAAACCTTAACGGAGGCATTCAAGGACTCAAAGGAAATAAAAATAAAAGTCGATGTTGATCCTATATCAATTTAGGTCTTTTCTCGCTTAAGGTTTCTTTAGCGTGCTCAATATCATCCCTGATCTGCTTTTCAAGGGCTAATGCATCTGGGAAGGATTTCTGACTCCTTATCCAGTCTATAAAATAGATCCTTAGATGCTCTCCGAGAAGGTTGCCTGCAAAATTGAATATATGAACCTCATAACTCTTCTCAGGGTCATCAAATGTCGGTTTTCCCCCGATATTGGCAACCCCATCGAGGAATTCGCCTCTCAAGCCAATCCTCACAGCATATACACCTTCCTTTGGAACAAGCTCATTTGGTGTAGTTATATTGGCTGTGGGTACGTGTAAAAGTTTTTCACCCCTTCCAGCACCCCTAATCACATTTCCTTCTATTGAATACGCTCTTCCAAGGAGAGTTGATACCTCATGCACATTTCCTTTTAAAAGAAGTTTCCTGATCCTGCTACTACTCACAACATCACCATCAATCTCCACACTCTTAACAATTTTGACTCTGAACCCTAACTCCAGCCCCCTCTTTTTTAAAAGTTCTGTAGTCCCTTTTCTGTTCTTACCAAAAGCGTAATCAGGGCCTATAACAATCTCCTTAACATTTATTTTCTTCACGAGTATATCCTCGATAAATGCGTCGGGAGAGAAGTTAGCAAACTCTCTTGTAAAGTTTATGCATAGTAATACGTTTATGCTAATTGCATCCAGTATTCTTGCCCGCTCCTTGAAAGTTGTAAGCATCTTTATTTCCTTTTCAGGCGCAAGAACCTTTACAGGATGAGGGTCGAAGGTTACAACCATCGAAGTCCCTTTCAGTTCCTCAGATCTTCTTTTTACAGCCTCGAGTATCTTTTGATGACCGAGGTGCAGGCCGTCAAAATTGCCTATTGTTATAACAGTGTTAGGATAATTTTCTCTTAGAGCTTCGATTCCCCTGATTATCTCCATCTCCAGCCTCTTTCAGGACGTTGATGATTTATCTATGTCCTTTATAAGTTTCTTATAGATTTTTTTGACCTGTGCCACAGTCTCTTTAAGAGTACTATTATTGTCTATCAAAAAATCAGCCTTCTTCATCTTGTCTTCTATAGGAAGCTGGGCCTTTAACCTGAGAAGAGCATCTTTCTTTGGTATCCCATTCTTCTTGAGACGATCAAGTGCAACTTTTTCCTTTGTATAAACAACGATCGTTCTGTCAAACCTGTTTTCGTATCCTCTTTCATAGACCAGAGGTACTGCTATTATGAGAAGTCTATCACTCACACTTATTTTTTTAGTAAAATCTTTTATTCTTTCAAATACAAGGGGATGAAGGATGTCTTCAAGTGAGTATCTTAAAGAAGCATCTTTAAAGACTATTTCTGCAACCTTTTTTTTATCCAGATTACCGTTTTTATAGAATACCCTATCACCCAGGAGCTTTTTTATCTTCACAAGAACTTTCTTTTCTATAAAGAGGGATTCAACAAGTTTGTCAGTATCAACAGTAGCAACACCAAGATCTTTGAACATTGAAAGGACAGTGCTCTTGCCCATTCCATAATTACCTGTTAATGCAACAAGAAACATAGGAGAATATTATACACTAACACCAATTTTTGCCTCATCCTGATTCATGCCATATCTCTACGAATCAATATGAACAGATAACCAAGCACTAATTACTAAATTCCAAATAAATAAATCAAGGCTGATATAGTATTTTAGCGATATGTCATTCTGGCTTGTCCAGAATCCTTCCGACTTGTTCGGAATCTGAAGAAAGATTCCCGACAAGCTGGAATGACAGACAATTATTAAAACAGCGTTCTCTATGAATTAAGTGCGCTAATAGTAGGAAAATGGAAAGCATCAAAAACTTCTCAATTCACAATGAGCTTAACCTTATCACCAACTCTTATGCTGAAGTCTGATGAAGCACTACCTCTGTAAACGAAAAGTTCAAGAAAACCGAAACTGTTAATTAATGAATAGAGACCTGCGTCTTCAGCCTCTGCATAATGATTTTTAAAGGGCACTTCTTTTCCTTTAACCAGAACCTTTAGTCTTCTTGTAGTCTTATCCTTGAAAAGGTCATCTATTGTCTGAGCCTTTATATTTGTTGCAGCATTCCCGAAACGGTCTATATAGACAACCTCACCTTCTACAGTATTATCTTCTGCAATAACTGGAACTGGTACCTGGATACTCACGTAATCATTAATTGGATCTCCGAATTTTGATGATTCTATACCTCTTGAAAGCCATGCAGCAACAGGAGCAAAAATATCTCTTCCATGAAAAGTGGAGCTCCTATCAGGCATAAAATAATGTTCTGCTGTAACATGGACAACAGAAATGGTTTCATTTCGTAATCTGTAGATCTGAGAAAAAACACCATTATCCGGCCCTATAAAGTAGTAATGATCTGTTATTACAAGGATCGGTCTTCTATTAGAACCCACGCCTGGATCAACAACAACAACGTTTATCGTCTTATAAGGGAAGGATTCAAAGCTCATCTCCATCGTAATAGCAGCCTCAAGAATATTCTGAGGACTTATTTCATGTGTGATATCAACAATATTCACAAAAGGATTTATATTAAGTATTACCCCTTTCATAATTCCCACAAAGGGGTCTTTATGGCCAAAATCAGTCATCAGGGTAATTATCGAATTATGCTGCATGTAATCCCCCGATGATTTCTTTTACATCGTTTATCCCTTTCCTTCTCAAATACTGTTCAATCCCGTCAATGATCTCTATCGTTGCCTTTGGATTTACAAAATTGGCAGTCCCAACTGCCACAGCAGTTGCACCAGCAAGCATAAACTCTATAGCATCGTCTGCATTCATGATGCCACCAATACCAATTATCGGAATTTTTACGGTCTTATAACTTTCCCATACCATCCTTATAGCAATAGGCTTGATTGCAGGGCCTGACAGACCTCCAGTAATATTAGCAAGTCTTGGTTTTCTTGTCTCAATATCAATAGCCATTGCCGGAATTGTATTAATTAGCGACAGGGCATCACTGCCAGAGTCTTCAGCTATCTTTGAGAACTCTTGAATATTTGAAACATTCGGTGATAATTTTGTGAAAAGAACAGCCCCTTTTACAGATTGCCTTACCTTTGATACAAGTTTTGCAAGTGTTTTCTTATCAGTCCCGAAACTAATCCCTCCCTTTTTAACATTCGGACATGAGACATTCAGTTCTATCCCATCTACACCCGAATCGTCGAGGGCAGTTGACAGACGTACATATCCCTGAATGGTATTGGCAAGGACATTGGCTATTACAGGAGTGCGGAATCTCCTCAGGTATGGCAACTTCTTCTTCAAAAAATCTTTCAGCCCCGCATTCTGAAGACCAATGGCATTTAACATCCCGCATGGAGTTTCACATATTCTTGGAGAGGGATTACCCTCCATCGGATTTAATGATATTCCTTTTACAACAATAGCGCCAAGTCTATTCAAGTCAACAAACTCAGCATATTCCTCACCATAACCAAACGTACCTGAAGCCGTCATGACAGGATTCTTGAGCTTAAGATGACCTATGTTGACTGATAAGTTCACACTTTTCTCCAGGGAATAATCTCCTCTTTATTCATAAATATGTACAGGCGTGACATAACATTTATCCTAAAATGTCATTCTGGCTTGTCCAGTCTACGACTCATAGAGAATCCTTCTGAAGAAAGATTCCCGACAAGCGGGAATGACAAATGCAACCTCGGAGTCCCGATCTTATCGGGACGAGAATGAGCGAAAGGATAATCCCTCATCTTGTCTTCACTTAAAAAATATTTAACTACCACACAATCTCCTCTAATGGAAACACAGGACCATCTTTACAGACCATCTTATAAACGAGTTCGGAGTTCGGAGTTCGGAGTTCGGAGTTTATATTTTTAGTTTTCTTGCTCTTTGCTCTTAGCTCTTTGCTCCTAACTTTTACCGCACATCCCAGACATGCACCAAGGCCACATGCCATATTCTCTTCAGTTGATATATAACCTTTTATTCCATTATTTAAAGCAGTTCTGCTTAATACCTCAAGCATTTGTTTACGGCCGCAAGAATAAATTGTGTAGTCGCAGGCTTTAGCCTGCGTTTGCATTAAGAAATCATTCAAGACATCAATAACAGTCCCCTTTCTCCCCATAGAGCCATCATCTGTACTTATAATCAATTCGCCCACTAACCCTTTTAATTCATCGAGCATAAGAAGCCCTTCTTTATCCCGTGCACCATAAAATAAGCATGCCTTTTTTCCGAAAGCCTGTACAAGAGGGAAGATAGATGCAATACCAATACCTCCAGCAACAAGCATGGGTATCTTATCACCTTCTAATTCTGGATATCCCCTTCCAAGGGGTCCAAGCATGTGTATAACTTCACCGCTCTTGAAGCCTTTCATCATCAAGGTGCCTTTACCCCTAATCTCAAATAAGAACTGGATTCCCTCAGGTGTTTTCCTGAAAAAGCTAAAGGGTCTTGAAAGGAGTGGGGTTTTAGAATTACTGACTTCTAACATATAGAACTGCCCGGGATCAGGATCAGTCGCTGGTTCTAAAGGCTTTATAGTTAGAAGATTGTTTTTATTGTTTAAAGGAAGGTTGCTTACTATTTCTGCTCTGAAGAACCTACTCAAAATTAATCTCTAATATCTCATACTCCATTGTTTTTGCAGGTGCCTTGACTACAACTGTGTCACCAACTTTTTTCCCGAGCAATGATCTGCCTACAGGAGAGTTTATGGATATCTTGCTGTTTTTTACATCTGCTTCATCAGTGCCTACAATTATAAATATATTTTCCTCATTCGTGTCTGTATCTAAAACTTTGACCTTTGCACCAAAAGCAACCATCGACTGATTTATTTTAGAGGGGTCTATAACTTTGACCTTTGCACCAAAGGCAACCATCGACTGATTTATTTTAGAGGGGTCTATAACTTGTGCCATAGCAAGTTTTGCCTGAAGTTCCTGTATCCTGCCCTCAATAAAAGACTGCCTTTCCTTTGCAGCATGGTACTCTGCATTCTCAGAAAGATCACCATGCGACCTTGCCTCAGCAATTGCCTTTATGATACCAGGCCTGTCAACCTTCAAAAGCTTCTCGAGATCTTCCTGCAGCTTCCGATATCCCTCAGGTGTCATCGGAACTCTTTGCATCAAAGCATATCTCCTTTTACAAATATACAAAAAGCATAAACAGTCATAGCCTGCTTTTTTAAAAAATATCATATCACAAGAATAGAAATCAATTCTTTAATAAGTATTTTGTTTTTTCTGACAAAAATTAACAATACCCAAATCCACCGATAACCTTCTTTTGCATCTCCCTTGGCCAACTCATACCCAAATCAAGTGATAAGAATTGTCATTGCGAGTGAAGTTGCGAGGTAAAGCTGAAGCAAACCCGGAGCGGGATTCCTCACTTTGTTCGGAACAAGCTCCACAATCTCGCTTCTTTCAAAAGAGATTGCCACGCACCCTTCAGGTGCTCGCAATGACAGGTGCATCAAGGGATTATATTATTAATCACCGGATCGGTTTTATAGTAAGTTTTTTGACTTTTTTTATAACTTTATGTGATGATTATAAAGTTTATAGGTCTGTATAACCTCAGTTAGTAAGGCAAAACAGGAGGAAACACCAATGAAAAGATTTGCAGTGCTTTCAGCCTTGATAATGCTTTTTTTCATCTTTGTTCAACCGGTCCTTGCTCAATCTACTGATTCGATCAACGAATTAAAAAAGGAAATAGATGCCCTCAAAGAAAATCAGAAGGCTATGCAGAAGGACATCCAGGAAATTAAGAATTCCCTGCGCTCAAAACAGGCGCCACCTGAATTCAAGGAAGCATTTATCGATTTAGGCGATAGCCCTTTCAAGGGAGACAAAAGCGCAAAGCTTATAATCGCAGAATTTTCTGATTATCAGTGACCCTACTGCGCCCGACACGTCCGTGAGACGTTGCCAGAGATAGAGAAAGAATATATCGCAACAGGCAAAGTCAAATATGTATTCCTTGACTTCCCTTTGCCTTTCCACAAACAGGCAGTCAAAGCTGCCGAGGCCGCACATTGTGCTGGCGATCAGGGAAAGTACTGGGAGATGCATAATCAACTCTTTGCGAATCAGAAGGCCATGGAACCTAAAGATCTGACAGAATATGCCAAAACAATCGGATTAGATTCACAGAAATTCCAGCAGTGTCTCAACAGCGGAAAATATGCAGAAGAAATCAAAAAAGACATTGCTGAAGCCCAGAAGGCCGGGGTAACAGGCGCACCCGCCTTTTTCTTTGGATATGCGGAACCGGACAAACCAAATACAATAAAAGCAACCAAGATGTTAAAGGGAGCCCAGCCTTATTCTAAATTTAAGGAAAGCATTGACAGTCTCCTTTTGCAGAAATAGAAAAGAGAAACTTTAATATGTAATACATCTTGAAGGCTGCCTGATGATTTAAACCTGAATTACGAAAGGGTCATTATAAATCTTGTAGCCGCAGGCTTCAGCCTGCGTATAAATGCTAAAAATAAGTGACATACAAACTATATAAACCCACGCAACCTAAAGGTTGCGGCTACACCCTTTCGTAATTTGGGTTAAAATATATTGGTTTTTATCATTCTGAACCTTTTTTCAGAATCTCATATTTTCAGAATGTTATATTTATGAGATCCATCTTCTCGGGTCATAGCGCACCTTATGCGGAATTCAAGGTTTCCTGTGAAAACAGGAATTCAACTCGTTTATGTTGAAAAAGTTAAGACTTTACCCGTCAGGCAATGTCTGTAGAATTCAATACTTTCTTAAACTCTTAGAACATACAGTTTTATTATGATGGTGCTGATAATAACTAATAATCATTCATTAATGGAACAGATTAAACACATTTGATTAAAAACGGAAAATAAATTTATAAAATGTATCCTGCACATATGCGCAGAAAGATTAAAAAAATTCATACTTGTCCAAAATAGCATATGAATGTATTGATTTTATTGAATTTTATAATTGAGATTGCCACGTCGCTGTCGCTCCTCGCAATGACATAAAGGTGGCGTCATTACTCCATTTGTCATTGCGAACGAAGCGAAGCAATCTCATATTTTGGACACTAATGAAAAAAATTATAATTTTAGTTTTTCTCGTGGGATTAACTATATTGTTACTCATCTCATCCACTTATTTATATAAGAATGTTTTTAGTGGAAAAAAAGAATTATCAGAGAGAAAATTTCCTCTTGAATCTATAAACCCTGTCGGCAGAGCAAAATTTATCAAAGAAGGTAAGGTAATATTTTTTAATAAGGAAACCAAAGATAAAATTATACAAATAGATGTTGAAATTGCTGATAATCCAGAAGAAATAACTACTGGATTAATGTATCGGCACTTTATGCCGGATAAAGCTGGAATGTTATTTATCTATGAAGAGACTCAACCGCTGGCCTTTTGGATGAAAAATACATACATTCCTCTTGATATTATTTTTGTTGATGAAAACATGCAGATAGTAACTATAAAGAAGAATGCTATACCACTATCTGAGCAATTAATTCTATCAAATCGGGATTCAATGTATGTGGTTGAAGTAAATGCTGGTTTTTGTGACAAATATCGCATTAAAAGTGGTGACTATCTGTCATATGAAAAAACCCTCTACTGAAATCTTGACTCTGCCCATAGAATCCTTTAGTCTACTTATAACCCTATAATCGCAGGCTTTCCGTCTCAATTGATTGCGTGGGAATAGCCTGCGTTTTTAAGTACAATAATCACGCAACCTAAAGGTTGCGGCTACATCCTTTTTAAGGAACTGGAGAAATCAAATGCGTTTCTCGAGGATGTTTATAGCAACATTAAAGGAAGTTCCTGCTGAAGCAGAGGCTATCAGCCATATA
>Ga0209323_10001254_pt1 | contig 16710 bp, 21 predicted proteins | sample Rifsed19ft2_FD_184014 | JGI IMG/M metagenome (GOLD analysis project Ga0209323, IMG submission 184014) | Soil microbial communities from Rifle, Colorado, USA - sediment 19ft 2 (version 2) | ecosystem: Environmental > Terrestrial > Deep subsurface > Rock core/Sediment | place: Rifle, Colorado...
CTGTGACGGCTTAATTTTGTATGCGAACGCTCAATTGGCTGGGAGCATCCCGCTTTTTAACTAAGCAGAAATACTGAGTTTGATGTTGTTATTTAAATATGCACATCTCAGTCTTAAAATTTGAGGCACATTTTTTTCGTTCCACTGTGCACCTACAATCTTAATTCTTCCTCCAATCTGTTTAATTAAAGACTCTACAGCTCCCGAACCCATGTCAATACCCTGCTGTTGATAATTTTGGTAATCTGGGATTCTTGACTGATGTTTTCGCAGATATTTCTGGAACTTTTCACTTTCTTTACTAGCAACTCCTGCAAATTCGGCTATAGCTTCTAGTGTTAACCCGTGCCACAGTTTGTGAAAGCGCTCTCCTCATTCGTTTGAGCGAACCTCCTACTCTATGTAGATTTTCTCTCAAATGATACCAATCTAGTACCTCTCTTCTTTGCTCAATAGTCCCTATTTGATTAAACAGATTCCACACTCCATCATGACCATCTCCCAAACAAGTTATTGCTTCACTTGTTCGTTGGCTATTTACCCACGCCACTTGATCTGCATTATTTTGAAAGAAGGCTGCTCCTACAAAGGCGATGTACCTTAACTGCCTTATAATTCCGACCGACTCTTTCTTCTCCTTCATGAGTTCTTAGTCTGACGTTTCCTCCGTCTATACGAACATGCTTCTACTTTCTCGGTAGTTTCAAGCTCAGCCAATTTGTAACGCTCTAATAGCCGATGTTGTGTACTATGGGGTACATAAATTCCTGTCAACATTTTGAGGTTTCTCTCGGCATTGGCTCATGACTCCTTTCCCACTAATAATAAACAACATTTCTCCAGATTAGGACTCAGGCGACTTCCCTTTTTCACTCCCAACCTTTGAGCTTGCTTACTCGAGAGAGTTATTTCTCCTACACAACTTTTTATGGTTCTGTTTCTCCCCGAACCTTTTCCACCCGCCGAGTTAAAAAAAAACCGCTAATTTCTGGTGCTACTGTTTCAATTAAATGTTCCCTAACACTCAGTTCTACGGATTCAAAGTCTTGTAGTTTTTCTCCTGGGGTGTTTTTATAAAAGATAGCGGCTATTTCTTGGAGATTTATTTTGATTTTCTGCTGTTCTTCTGGGGTCATATCTACTCGGTTTATCGTATTGTCTCTGATTTCTATTCTCTCATCAATTTGCTCGTAATTTTCCTCAGCATTTATACTTACTGCAAAACTGGGATGCTCCCGATGAAACCTACCATTATCTAATTGAACAACATTTAAATTATCTGGATATTCCCCGGCTAACTGCTCTCAGAATATTTGAAAACATAGACTATCCAGATGTGAAAATTCCAGCCAAAAAGTTTCTCCTGTTTGCGGAGCTATCGCCCCATATAAATAGTAAGCTTTAAAATTCCATTGAACTAAACCTATTGGTTTGACTCCACGGGCTGTAAATTTTTTCCTTTCAATCGTTTTTAAGCCGATTCTAGTTTCATCTTGACACCAATATTTGAGACCATTTTTTGCTGGATTAGGGGTAGTGGACTCCAACCAGGAGACAACTTTCAGCAATTTTTCTAGTTTTTTTTAAACTCGATTGCTGCCGCCGGATCTTTTTTGCTATTCAAACGCCTTGCTACTTTTAACTTGGCTTTCATTCGATAGCGCACTTGCTTGTGTAAAGTTTGATATTTGATGGATACTTGATAGTTATCTTCGACCCATGCCGCAATTTCTTGGTAACTCTTAAACTCGCAGGATTCCTCACTGATTTTTGTCGAGATTCCTGCTATTACTTCTGAGGCGATTACTCGGGGTCTCCCAGTCGAGCGGCTCCGCTTTAATAATGATGACAGACCGCCATCATTATATTGCTTTAACCATCTTTGTACGGTGATTCTATGTACCCCTAAAAGTTCAGCTACATCTGTAATGCTCTGGCTCAAACCTGATTTTAACAAATAAAGTGCCTGAACTTTTTGTCTATTAGTTACAGTTGGCTGCCCGGCCATAATTATTTTTAACTCAGTAGTGGTTGCCTCAATTCTTTCTTGGTAGTTCACTTTCATATAACTATCCTTAAACTCTCATACTACTGTAGCATCTTTTTGGAGAAGTGGTATTATTTACGGACTGTTTACCGTGATTCACTTACAACGAATCGCACTTTAGGCTCGGTTTCACCATTAGAACTCCCCATTAACGCCAGTGTCACCCCACATAAGATGTCTGATTGCGTCCTGTTCCCAGCTTAACTCCCCAAGAATTGAGCTTGGTCGGTGTGGGCAGATAGGAAGTCATACCTGAGTCTGGCAGAAGGGGCTTGCACCCTTATCAGACCGAGAGTTCAGCCTTGTGGCTGGAAACGCTATGTACGGGCTTTCACCGTGATTCACGTTTCAACGAATCGCACCCTTTTTACCGATGCTGCCCTTCCTTCCCCTTAGTCCAGCAACAATGTAAAGTTCCTTGCCCTGCTGAACTAATTCCCGACAATACTCCTCTAAATGACACCATACACCTCTGTTGAGTTCTGGCATTTGGGGCATCATATTTGTCATCAAAAAGGTAGCGCTGTTATCTGCTTCGAAAGTGAGTGCGATCGGCACTTGGTGCAATGTGTCTGTTGTAGCCGCTTCCCGTGTAATCACTCGGTCGCACTTTGTACATAGCAGCGGGGAGGGCATCATCGAGGCGGATATCATTCTTTTGGTCAGCCGTTCCAATCCAAGAGCGGTTCAGTTGCCACGAAACCCAGTTAGCAGTGTGAGTTTTGTTGTTGTAGGAGAGCACACACTGCGACTTCACCATTAAATAGTTGTGGATGCTGGCAACACTCGAAGCTTCATTAATTGGATTGCCCAAGAGTAAGTTAGGGTTATTGATGGCGGATGCGACTGGTTCTCTGGTTCCAGGTTTGGGTGTTGGTTGCTGCACCCTCGATTTCTCGTGACCAACTTGAGGAAGCCTAGAAGGCGGTGATACCGAAGTTAGGTCGCAGCCACTAACAATCCCTACCAAGATTCAGAATGATCGCCCACCCTTGATAACCTTGCCTTATTGCCACTACTCCTGCACTTGCTCGTCTTCCCTACTCTGCAAGCTTACAGCGGTATGAGGTACAGCTTACTAATTATATCAGGTTCGGATAAATAGTTATAATTAAGAGTAGCCGACTCGCACAGCGACCCCAAAGCACCTATGCCAAAAAAAGTCCAACTAGAACCGCACTTAATACCATTTTTTTAAAGATGTGATAGAGATAAAGAATGTAAAATCCAAGACCATCCGGTGAGAAAACCAATGACGCGATCGGTGAAAGATGCCAAAATTTTCTGGACTTTTGTGCGGAGCTCGTCAAGATTACTAAACACCGACTTTCGCTAAAAAATCTTTGAGATATTCCCACACTCTTTCTGTGGGATTTACTTCAGGACAAGCCGGAGGCTGAAATAGTAAAATTATATTGTCTGGTAATTCAGATGAGCTTAAATTATGAGCGGGTGCGTTATCTACTTGAATGATGTGTAATTCATGAGGATATTGTATTGACAAAAGTTGTAAATATGCTTCAAAACAAACTTTGTCTAAATGCGAAAACTCCCAAAAAAAACTTTTTCCCGTAGCGCTCGATACTGCCCCATACAGCCAAAAACACTCTTATTTCCATTGATGCTTCTTAAGGGGCTTTACACCTGAAAGCGTCAGCTTGCGCCGACGAATTGTATGCAGCCCTATCCGCGTTTCATCACTACACCAATAAGTGACTTTTTTATATTTGTTTACTTGAGGTAAAGCTTTGTTTAGTAAAGCTTTTATCTGTTGATGCAAGTTATTTTTGAATTCCTTAATCGCCGTAGATTTCTGAGAAATACTGCGAGGTCTTGGAATTTTTAATTTACTTTTTAATTCCCCTCTTACTAAAGAATATACAGCCTGGTAACTACTGGCTATTCCTTTAATCAACCAGAGCCAAAGATGAACTTCTTTATAACTCTTAAATCCTTCTGGGTCTCTCAACTCTTGTTGCAAGGTCGCTGCTATTTCAACTGAGAACTTTTTTGGGCGACCGAAAACCTGCCTATTTTTTAACAAATTTTCCAGACCGCCCTTTCTATATTGGGAGAGCCAGCGATGAATCGTTGCCTCACTTTTACCTAAAACTGCGGATACTTCCCGCACAGTTTCTACTTGTTTTGACTGAAATAAATAAAGCATTTGAACTTTGTTATAAGCTAGGATTTTTTTTTGCTGTTTGAGGATTTATCGTAAATTTTCTACAGATTCGGTAATCTTTATATGAGGACGACCAGACATTGTAATTCTCGCCTTTACTTTTTACACAAGTCTATCACATCTTTTAAAAAATGGTATGAGACTTATCAAACAAGCTCAATCGATGAGACAAAGCCCACCCCAAGCGTTGATATTCCTGGGTCGTGCGGTGAAGGGAACAAAACTCAAAACCGAAGCAATGGAATTGTTAGGGAAACTTGCACCCACCATCAAGCCGTGCTTAAATCGGTCATTCACCAAAAGCAAGTAATTGCCGATTCTTCGGGTCAAGCAGCTACGGTGTGGGATGCGAGGCGGTCAACCAGCCTCATATTCTGGGAAAGAGTACAGCCGACTCTTTAAGGAAATCACGGGAGTCTTAACATGAGTACCAAGAAACACAAACCACTCGGCAGCGCGATGGAAGAGTTTGTCTTCGGTACAAAAGAAGCTGTACCAGCACCAACAGCAACAGAACTTGTATCGCCAGCACCCATACCCACAGCATCACTAATAACGGAAACACCACCAACACCGCCAACACCGTTCGCTTTATTGCCAACGGAAACACCACCTCCGCCAAAAGCCTCTGCACCACATCCCGTACCTACTCAATCAAAGGAGCCTAGTCTGATGAGCAAACTGCAAGCACCGGACAAAGAAGCAACAGTCAGGTTTAGCGTGGATATGTCTGAATCTGTGCATCGTAAATTGTCGATGTTGGCAGCGAAGACAGAGCGCAAGAAAGTGAACCAGAGTGCGAATGTTGTTGGAGGATGAATTGAAAGAGATGGACGGGTAAAAGCGATCGTTCTAGCCCCCATCACGGTAGTGAAGAAGTTCTCCAAATCCTCCAAATCTCTGATTGACCTGGCAGCATAGTGGCTAGCCCACTAAGCACCCGTCCAATCAGGGCTTGAACCCTACACCCCAGGGCAAAGAGAATGCGTTAGTTTGTATGAAAGAGTGTTCGTCTTGTCCCGGCGAAACTCAGAAATATGATTCTCGCAAACGCCTGACAACTTGGATAACTGTTTTCCACATATCTCATAGGTTCAATAGTCATCCTAAAAATTTTGGCAATAATTGTAAAGTTTTGGTACAAAATCTATGATTAGCCTTTACCTGTGGTATACTCCTGAAGCTGCTACTCACGAGTCCCAGTAACAGCCTCACAGCTTTAATAACTCAATCAATTATAACTCTGCCTGCTTAATATAGTGTTGGCGCAGTTTTCTTTTGGCCTGAACACAATAGACACCAACCGACTTTAAGCTTCCAGCCTTGACACAATAAGGCTTGCAAACTCATTATCGGTGATTTCTAATGGCTGTGGCTTGTTTTACGAAAGGAAAGGCAAGATTTGAATACAAATGGCAGAGTATGGTGTTCAGTCATATTTTTCTGTCATCTAATTCCAAGTAACATCTTGGTTCGAGTGTGCTGTGACTAGAGTCACATTTTAACGCCATCTGTTATCTATAAATGTAGGATCTAAAAAGTGTCAAGAAACTTAACAGAGCCGATGTCTCTAAAATTACCCAAATGGCATGAGCCTAATTTGAGTAACGTAACTGTAGGGAACCGACGGCTGAGTATAGAAGAAGTTGCCAGGGTTGCTCGTTGTGGAACCAGAGTCCGGTTGAACGATGAAAGCGATATTGCGGAACGAGTGCAAGCATCTTGCGACTACATTGCAAATGCTGTCGAGTCGGGAAAGCCGATTTACGGAGTTACAACTGGCTTTGGTGGGATGGCCAATACAGAGATCGCGCAGGAAGAAGCCACGAGTTTACAAAATAATTTAATTTGGTTTCTCAAAGCTGGTGCAGGATCAAAGCTGCCCACAGCTTGCGTCCGCGCCGCCATGCTCTTGCGAATTAATTCCCACCTCCAGGGTGCTTCAGGGATTCGGCTGGAGTTAATTAAACGGATGATCGCATTTCTCAACGCAGAAGTTACGCCTCACGTTTGTGAATTGGGTTCCATCGGCGCTTCCGGGGATTTAGTTCCCCTAGCGCAAATCACAGGGGCATTAATAGGTTTAGATGAAAGCTTCACTGTTGATTTTAAGGGCAGAGAGATGTCAGCAATTCAAGCCCTGGAAATATTAGATTTACCAAGAATTGATTTGCGCCCAAAAGAAGGGTTAGCAATGGTTAATGGTACCTCTGTAATGACGGGTATTGCTGCCAACTGCGTTCGGGATTCACAAGTAATACTTGCCTTGGCGATGGGTACTCATGCTTTGATGATCCAAGGATTAAGTGGGACAAATCAATCCTTTCACCCCTTCATTCACAAGCTCAAGCCTCATTTGGGTCAAGTGTGGGCGGCTTCCAAAATGGTTGAACTCCTCGAAGGTTCCTGCTTGAATCGAGATGAATTAGATGGGGAGAATGATTATCGCGGTCATCAGCCGATACAAGATCGTTATTCACTGCGTTGTTTGCCTCAGTACATGGGGCCGATTGTGGATGGAATCGCAGAGATTGCCCAACAAATTGAAGTTGAAATTAACTCTGTTACTGACAATCCTTTAATCGATACTGAGAATCAAGCTAGCTATCACGGTGGCAATTTTCTGGGACAGTATATTGGTGTGGGAATGGATCGTTTGCGGTACCTTTTAGGGCTGCTGGCTAAGCATTTAGATGTACAAATTGCGTTGTTAGCTGCACCTGAGTTTAATAATGGTTTGTCGCCTTCTCTGGTTGGCAACACGAACCGTAAAGTAAACATGGGATTAAAAGGTCTGCAAATAGCGGGAAATTCCATTATGCCACTCTTGACCTTTTACGGAAACTCAATTGCAGACCGCTTTCCCACTCACGCCGAACAATTCAATCAGAATATCAACAGCCAAGGATTCGCTTCAGCTAATTTAGCCCGTCGCTCAATTGAATTGTTTCAACAATATATGGCAATTTCCCTAATGTTTGCCGTCCAAGCAGTTGATTTGCGAACCCATCAAGTAGCCGGTCACTATGATGCACGGGAGTGTTTGTCGCCACTTAGCTTACCGCTATATAAAGCTGTGCGCGACGTTGTGGGACAGCCACCGAATGCTGAAAAATCTTACATTTGGAATGACAACGACCAATCTTTAGATATACACATTGCCATGATTGCTGCTGACATTGCACAGGAAGGACGAATTGTGCAAGCTGTGAACCCGATTTTATTAAGTTTGAAGTAGGAAGAGCAAAGGAAAAGACTTAAAAAAAACTCCCCTTATGTTATTTTACTTTTTCCTCTTGTTATCTGGGTTAAACAATTCCTTTGTAGTTAAAAATAGCCTAAAAAACAGCGTAAAAATGAGTTGAAAATTTAACTTGTTAAGTGCTGCTTGTCTGTCAGAAAAGCAGCCCAAACTAGGCGGTTGCAAAGGATTGTTAAATCCTACTAGAAAGGCACAATAATGATTACTCACAATATTTCAGGTAATATCTCTGAAACTACTTGTCAGCAAGATATTTACCTCACTAAAAAAGCAGACAGATTGTTCAATCAGCAACACTTGTTACCAAATACTGTTCGCCAATGCGTCAAAGTATATCAACTTGAAGCGAGGGATTGGCAACAATTTTCTCAGACAATTCATCAGATTTGCGTGGGGGATATTCCATCAAAAAAACAAAAGCGATCAAAAGTTTTAGGTACTGGTTTCCGATTTCTTTTAATGACGGGGCAGCAGTGCATCCAAATATTGAACATGAAACCTATGGTTGGGCGACTATTTCACGGAGAAAAAAAATAGGGATGAACATTACACAGCATATCGAGAGAGGGTGTAGATTTTTTCCTCAAAAAACAGCGTTAATTTTTGAGGGTAAATCTTTTACTTACAAAGAGCTAAATCAATTAGCAAACTGCGCTGCCAATGTTTTACAAGGATTGGGCATTAAACGGGGAGATTGCGTTGCTCTCTTCTTGCCTAATATTCCAGAGTTTGTCATCTCTTATCTGGGCATCTTAAAGATCGGGGCTGTTGCAGTTTCTCTCAATGCAATGCTCAAAAGCGATGAAGTTTGGTTTATTCTCAATGACTGTGCTGCTAACATACTAATTACGACAGAATCATTGCGGATGCAAGTGCCTGATGATGACTTAGGGTACCTTAAATACATTTTGATTGCTGAAGACGGAGTCATTAAAGCGCCGGGTGCGGTTGAGAGCGATTCTTCTCATGTTTCTGGGCGAAAGCCGAGTTTAAGGTGTAAGGAACTCAATTTGTTAGAGCTGATAACAAATGCTTCGCCTGAAGCTAAAACTATTGAAATGGATCCTCCAGATCCCGCTGCAATTATCTATACATCGGGAACGACGGGTTTTCCTAAAGGCGCTGTGCTTTCTCATGGAAATGTGACTTCTAATATGCACTCTGTCAAACATTGCTGTGGTATGAGGGCGGAGGATCGGTTACTGTTGTACTTACCTTTGTTCCACTGCTTCGGTCAAAATTTTATTCTAAATGCGGGATTGAATGCTTGTGCAACTATCATTTTGCAACGCAAGTTTTATCCGGCAGAAGTGTTGCAAATAACCGCTGCCGAGCAAATTACCATGTTTTTTGGAGTGCCGACCGCCTTTGCCAAGTTGTTAGAAATGTCGCCGGATGAATGCAACTTTAACTCAGTACGCTATTACTTTAGCGCTGCTGCCCGAATGCCCCTAGAAGTTGTAGAGCAGTGGCAGGAACAGTATGGTTCTGTGATCCACGAAGGGTACGGTTTGACGGAAACTTCGCCTTTTTCTTGTTACAACCATTACTTAAAATATAAGCCTGGTTCGATTGGGATGCCAATTGATAATGTGGAAATGAAGGTGGTGGATAGTAAAGGTTCAGAAGTTAACATTGGGGAGGTCGGCGAAATTATTATTCGCGGGCCTAATGTGATGTCGAGCTATTGGAACCGTCCGGGTGAAACAGCCCAAGTTATGTCAAATGGTTGGTTTCATACTGGAGATTTAGGCCGGATGGATGAAGAGGGCTATTTCTACATTGTTGATCGCTTAAAAGACATGATCAATGTTTCGGGATTTAAAGTTTCGCCGAGTGAATTGGAGCGGGTAATTTCTCAACATTCATCTGTGGCCGAGGTGGCTGTTTGTGGCGTTCCTGACAAAGTGAGAGGTGAGAGTATTTTGGCGAGCATTGTCGTTAATACTGGGCACGTTCTTACGCCAGATGATGTAATTTCTTTCTGCTCTAAGCATATGGCTACTTATAAGGTTCCTCACTTAATACGGTTTGTTAATTCGCTTCCGAAGAATGCGACGGGAAAGGTTTTGAGGCGGGCTTTGCGCGAGGCGCCTAGTTAAGTTGCTTATAGTTAAGAAAAACCCAATTATTAGCTAATAATCCTTAAATTTGCTAGCTTTTAGGAGCCATAACTTAGAGCTAGTAAATTTCAAAAATTTCATGTTGTTTATTTTTGTTCAAATGAGGTTGGTTAAAATGAATCAAGCTGTAGGAATCCGAGCAATTGCAGTTAATTTTCCCGAGCAAGTACGTACTAACAATTACTGGCAAAAAAATTATCCAGAGTTTTTAGCTGAGCTTGAGCAAAAAAATCAAAAAGTGCGACTTTTTGACAATGATGCCCAAGCAAATGTTAACTGGGTACAGGCAGTAAAGCCTTATCGAGAAGATATATTCAGGGGAGCATTAGAAAGAAGAGTTTTGGCGGAAGGTGAAAGTTCTATTTCTCTTGAATCTGGAGCTATCCAAAAGGTATTGCAAGCCAATAAATTAGAAATTAACGATGTTGACTTACTGATTTCTTGCGCGATGTTTCCCGAAAGATTAGTGATTGGAAATGCCACTATAATAGCAAAAGAGTTAGGTTTTCGAGGAGTTGCTTGGAATTTGAATACTTCCTGTTCAGGAGCTTTAGCTGCCTTAAGTAATGCTGTGGCTTTAGTCCAAAATAACAACTTTAACCGAGTGTTAGTCTCGTTATCGTGCAATTATTCAAAGTACGTAAAATACACTAACTCTTTTTCCTTTACAGTAGGTGATGGAGCCGCCGCTTTTATTGTCGAGAAATGTGAAAAAAGACAAGGATTAATTCATTCTTACTCGACTAATACTTACGATACTTGCGATGTCGTTTATCCCCATTTTACTGTAGATGCTAACGGACAACCAACAATATTGATTACAGTGAATAAAGAAACGGTTAAATATGCCACATCTTTGTTCGTTAAATACTTTCAAAAATGCTGTACTCAAGTATTGGCAGAGTCTCACATAAAAATCGAAGACATTGACTTCTTTATCTGCTTTGCAGCAGCAGCCGGTTATGCCGATTTTTGCGCTTTAGAATTAAATCTTCCCCAAAGCAAAACAATCGACATTTTCCCGATATATGCTAATATTTCTTGTGTTTCTGTGATCGCTGGTTTATATCATGCGGCTGAACTTAAAAAAATTCAGCAAGATGATTTAGTGATGATTTATTCTCACGGTTTTTCTGGCACTTCTATTGCAAGTATTGTACGCTGGGGTGATGTGGTTCTGGGGCCTCCTCCTAACCGCTCAGAAAATTTAAGCGCTACACTTGTAGGCGTGCGGTAAGCCACATTGTGGTGTCAACTTAAGCTGAAACACTGCGAAGGACTTAAGTCTCTGTCTAATAGCGAAAGTCCTCTAAGGAGCTTTCCACGAGCGCCTCGCGCCCGTTATGGATCAAAGAAACAGTGTCGCTAGCCCAAAAGTTGTTATCGATCGGATATATTATCCCTGTGTCCTGAGAGTAAGACCGACAAGTCACTGGTGCGATTTTGAGCCTGATGAAAGAGTGTGGTCGTGGGCATGATGGTTATGGCATTGGTGAAGGGTAATCCCTACCCCGTTTAGGAGAATATACAGCCGATTGCAAGTAAATAGAGTACAATTAATATTAGTATATTAATTGCAGCCATGAAACCATTACCGATGGAACTTCGAGAAAAAGTAGTCAAAGCTTATGAACAGGGTAACACATCAATTAGAAAACTAGCTGCTAGATTTTATGTGAGTAAATCTTTTGTCGAACGGCTGCTAAAACGCAAACAAATTACAGGAGATATTCAACCCTTGCGTCAAGGTGGAAGTCTCAAAAGTGAGTTAAATGGATACTCCGATGAACTGATTGCTCTGGTAGAAAAATATCCAGATAGCACCTTGTCAGAATATTGTGAATACTGGGGTAATATGTATGGGCAATGGATAAGTCCTAGTACCATGTGCCGAGGATTAAAAAGGCTAGGACTGACAAAAAAAAAAGAGGCTGCTGGGCAGTCAAGCAGCGACAGACCGGGTGCAAAAACTAAGAGGAGAATACTGGGAAAAAGTAAAAAATGTCGAGCCAGAAAACCTGGTATTTCTAGATGAAATGGGGGTTTTACTTGGTTTGACGAGGAATTATGCTCGCTCCCCTCATGGTAGTTGAGTATGCGATATAAAACCATTTTATCGAGGAGCGAAAGTTACAGCAATTGGAGCTATTAGTATTAAAAAAGTGGTAGCACTAATGACGATGAATGACTCAATGGATGGCAAGGCATTTGAAGTGTTTATCGAAAAATTTTTAGTGCCGGAACTCTGGGCGGGAGCGGTAGTAGTAATGGATAATCTGCCAGCACATAAAATGGCTTCTATTGCACCGATGATTCACGCAGTTGGCGCAAGTATTATTAACTTATCACCGTATTCTCCCGATTTTAATCCCATTGAATTATGGTGGTCGCAACTTAAGTCTTTCCTGCGTAAGTTTTCTCCAACTACCCCCAAAATGATTGATACATTAATTGCCGTCGCACTCGACTTAATAAATCCTCAACATCTAAAAAACTGGTTTACTAAATGCTGTTACTGTCAGCTATAAACCTGCAATCTGCTGTAACATCAGAGCCAGCCACCGCTCTGGACACCATCTAGTTCCCTAGCCAAGGGGAGTCATCCAATGATTAGACGTAAGACAAACAAACCTGCTGGGGGTGAAATGTCTAATTTCCCACAGATTAACCCGAATGCCGCAGGCATAGATATTGGCTCACCAGAACATGCTTGTTTGCGTCGCACCTAACCGAACGCCACAGAATGTGCGTAAATTGGGTTGTTTTACCCCTGACTTAATCGAGATAGCTTCGTGGTTTGTAGAATGTCGAGTAGAAACCGTAGCGATGGAATCTACAGAAGTTTATTGGATACCAGTCTTTCAAATTCTCGAAGAAAGGGGTATCGAAGTCAAACTAGTAAATGCCCATTATGTCAAAAGCGTACCGGGTAGAAAAAGCGATGTTTTAGATTGTCAGTGGTTGCAATAGCTACATATCTACGGTTTATTGTCCAGTTCTTTTCGCCCTGATGTTCAAATTTGCGTCCTCCGCAGTTACATTCACCACCGCCATGACTTAATCAAAAGTAGTAACGCCCACGTACTGCGGATGCAGAAAGCATTAATTCAGGTGAATCTGCAACTGCATAAAGTCATCAGTGACATCACTCGAGTCACAGGAATGGCAATCATCCGCGCCATTGTGGCTGGCGAAAAGAATTCTCAAGCCTTAGCTGCCTTGAAAAATTACCGCATTAAAAGTATTACTGCAGATATTTTCAAAGCCTTGACCGGAGACTATCGAGCTGAGCATATATTTGTTTTAAAACAAGAGTTACAACTTTATGAAATCTATCAAGGACAAATTGCTAGCTGTGATGTTGAGATTAAGCGATATTTAGCCAGTTTTGCTGGTCAGGAAAACCATCCCCTACCAGACCCTCCGAAACAAGGCAACAGAAAGCCCAGAGTTGATAAATCGGCTTTTGACTTGGGTAACCGTTTATATCATACCATTTTTTTAAACATGTGATAGACTTGTGTAAAAAGTAAAGGAGAGAATTACAATGTCTGGTCGTCCTCATATAAAGATTACCGAATCTGTAGAAAATTTTTTACGAGAAATCCTCAAACAGCAAAAAAAATCCTAGCTTATAACAAAGTTCAAATGCTTTATTTATTTCTGTCAAAATAAGTAGAAACTGTGCGGGAAGTATCGGCAGTTTTAGGTAAAAGTGAGGCAATACTTCATCGCTGGCTCTCTCAATATAAAGAGGGCGGTCTGGAAAATTTGTTAAAAAATCGGCAGATTTTTGGCTGCCAAAAAAGTTCTCAGTTGAAGTAGCAGATTCATTGCAACAAGAGTTGAAAGACCCCGAAGGATTTCAGAGTTACCAAGAAGTTCATCTCTGGCTCTGGTTGATTAAAGGAATAGCCAGTAGTTACCAGGCTGTATATTCTTTAGTTAGAGGTGAATTAAAAAGTAAATTAAAAATTCCAAGACCTCGCAGTATTTCTCAGAGGTATACGGCAATTAATGAATTTAAAAATAACTTACATCAACAGATAAAAGCTTTACTATACAAAGCTTTACCTCAAGTAAACAAATATAAAAAAGTAACTTTTTGGTGTAGTGATGAAACTCGGATATGGCTGCATACAATTCGTCGGCGTAAGCTGACGCTTTCAGGCGTAAAGCCCATCGGAAAGCATCAATGGAAATAAGAGTGTTTTTGGCTGTATGGGGCAGTATCCAGCGCTACTGGAAAAAGTTTTTTTTGGGAGTTTTCGGATTTAGACAAAGTTTGTTTTGAAGCATATTTACAACTTTTTTCAATACAATATCCTGCTGAATTACACATCATTCAAGTTGATAACGCACGACTCTCATAATTTAGGCTCATCTGAATTACCAGACAATGTTATTTTACTATTTCAGCCTCCGGCAAGTCCTGAAGTAAATCCCACCGAAAGAGTGTGGGAATATCTCAAAGATTCTTTAGGTTGGTCGGTGTTTAGTAATCTTGACGAACTCCCCACAGAAGTCCAGGAAATTTTGGCATCTTTCACCGATCGCGTCATTGGTTTTCTCACCGGATGGTCTTGGATTTTACATTCTTTATCTCTATCACATCTTTTTAAAAATGGTATCAGATTAGTGGAGTAGATTTCACTCAAATTCCTGGTTTTGATGTCCTCACAGTACAAACCCTACTATCGGAAGTCGGATTAGATGCTACTCGTTTTCCCACCGTTAAACACTTTTAGTTCTAGCTAAAGTTGTGTCCAGGTTCTCGGATTATCGGCGGTAAGATCAAAAGTTCTCACACCTGTTATGTAGTTAATCGGGCTGCTAATGCCTTGCGTTTGGCTGCTCAATCTTTATCTCGCTTTCCTGGGGGGGTAACAAGGAAGCTGAAACCGTTAGAGAGAAAGGATGAGAGCTTGTCGAGCAAAAAAAAGATGGGTAGGCTATAGTGACAAGCAAACCCAAAAATCAAAAAAATGTTACTGCAATTCTATCACGAGCATCTAGAGAAGCAACTGGACCGCGCCCAGTTCCTGATGTTGCTGCTTCTAATCAATATCATTCAAGCAGAAAAAGAAGTCAGACTAGAAACCATAGCGAGAGTGTTTCCGCTGTGGATAACTTGTGAAGAAAGACGCAGAAAGATACAAAGATTCTTAGATTTACCCAGCTTAACCATTAGTAGCTTATTGTGGCCCATCATCAGTTATTGGCTACAGAAATCGGTGCCAAAAAAGCCGAAACAGAAGTTATACCTAGCGATTGACTGCAGCCAGTGGAAAAATATCAACTTGCTGATGGTGAGCGTGATTTGGTCAAGAAGAGCCATTCCCTTAGCCTGGAGATTACTGCCCCACATAGGCAATAGTAACCAGGAGGAACAAGAAAGCGTACTCTCCCCAATCTTAGAAAGGTTAAAAGAGTATGAAATAGTGGTGCTAGGAGACCGCGAGTTTTGTTCCCTAGATTTAGCCACTTGGCTCCAGGCTGCGTAATGTCGGATTTTGTTTAAGGTTGAAAAAAGCGACTTGCCTAGAAGTCGAAAATCAAATTTGGCAGCGATTGGATGAGTTACCAATTAAATCGGGAGTAACGTTATATTTTCAAGGAAAAAATTCGCACAACTGTGCCGATCTCAGGATTTGCTTTGATAGCGAGATGGTAAAGAAGCTACCGTTGTCAAGTTTCAAAAGAGCCTTGGTATATCTTGACTAATTTGGGAAGTTTAACGGAGTCTATTGAAGCTTATAAAAAAAGAATGGGCATTGAAGAAATGTTCCGAGACTGTAAAAGTGGGGGTTATAGCTTAGAAAGCACTGGATTAAGAGGAGAGCGATTAAACGCAATGATTTTGGTGATGTTTCTGGCTTATTTACAATCAACCATGCGCGGGTGTGAAATCAGCAAATATCAGGGAAAAAAATATGTCTGTCGTCCAAAATAATTTGGGAGAATCTATCGAAGACGCAGCACCTTTGGCGTGGGGTTAGATGGAGAAAACTGGGTGAAAAACTTGGAACAATATCACCAAGAGACCGCAGAATTAACCAATTTGTCCTCCCATAAACGCCACTTTTATCAACGAGGGATAAGGGCGGAAACCATTATCAGTTCTATCTTATAGCTCTCTTGCTACCCCTTCAGCTCGCTTTCAATCAATCTTAGGGGCTTTTTACCGTCGGCTGCGCGCTCGATTGGGTGCTGCTAAAGCCAATACCGCTGCTGCTCACAAGCTAGCCCGCATCTTCTATCATCTTTGAAGTCAGGACTTACGCAACTGTCACAAATGCTTCGATAGCCTCTCTAAAAGTTCCAAACTTTGCCCTTGGTTGGTTGATGAGTGCCGTCCCGATCGAGGGACCGCACTCATCAACCAACCGTCCGAGCGCGGTTGTCAGCTTTCTAAATCAAAACTTCTCTCAGTTTATTGTTATATTCTTTAGACAATAAACATCGAAATTTTGGGGCGTTTCAGTTGTTCAATTAAATAATACTAATTCTCCAAAAAAATGCTACAATAGCACAGAAGCGCGTGAGGACAATCGTATGAAAGTAAATTACCAAGAAAGAATTGAGGACGCGGAGGCCGGCTTAAAAATAATTATGTTACAGCAACGAACTGTAACGAACAGACAAAAAGTTCAGGCACTTTATTTGTTAAAATCAGGTTTGGATCAGAGCGCTACAGATGTAGCTGAACTTTTAGGGGTACATAGAATCACCGTACAAAGATGGTTAAAGCAATATAATGAGGGCGGTATATCATCATTATTAAAGCTGCGTCGCTCGACTGGGAGACCCCGAGTAATTACCTCAGAAGTAATAGCAGGAATCTCGGCAAAAATCAGTGAGGAATCCTGCGAGTTTAATAGTTACAAAGAAATTGCGCCATGGGTCGAAGATAACTATCAAGTATCCGTCAAATATCAAACTTTACACAAGCAACTGCACTATCGAATGAAAGCCAAGCTAAAAGTACCAAGGCGTTTGAGTAACAAAAAAGACCCAGCGGCAGCAATCGAGTTTAAAAAAAACTAGAAAAATTGCTGAAAGTAGCGTGCTGGTTAGATTCTGTCGAGCAAAA
>Ga0209323_10001257_pt1 | contig 16702 bp, 16 predicted proteins | sample Rifsed19ft2_FD_184014 | JGI IMG/M metagenome (GOLD analysis project Ga0209323, IMG submission 184014) | Soil microbial communities from Rifle, Colorado, USA - sediment 19ft 2 (version 2) | ecosystem: Environmental > Terrestrial > Deep subsurface > Rock core/Sediment | place: Rifle, Colorado...
AACCGATACAACCGCTCCTACCGGCGGCACCGTTTATGACGGAACTTCCACGGGAGTAGATACAAACTTTAATACAGGTTCGCTATCGCAATTATCCGCGAACTGGGACAGCTTCAACGCCGCCGCGTCAGGGTTGTTAAGATATGATTATTCAATAGGTACAACCGCCGGTGGCACAAGTGTAGTTAATTGGACATCCAATGGAACTGCAACTTCCGTTACAGCTTTTAGTTTAACTTTGCAAACTTCGCAACAATATTTCTTTAATGTTAGGACGGTGGATAATGCCGGGAATGTGCAGTCGCCGGTTATATCTTCAAACGGTCAAGTGGTAGCGCCTTCTCTAACATTTAGCGTTTCGCCTTCTACTATAACTTTTAGCAACTTGAATGAAGGAAATGATTTTAACGATACTGATACGACTACTCTAACTACTTCGACCAATGCTTATAACGGCTATGTTGTACGGTCTTACATAACAAGTTTATTAACCGATGTAGGTAATCCGGGCAGAACTATTTCTAATTTTAATGGGGGTACATATGCCTCTCCTGATCAATGGCAAATCGCAGATAGGGGATTTGGCTATCATTCAAATGATACCAGCGTTCAAGGGTCTAACATATTTAATGTTGACCCGTGCCCCGGAGGGACTGCGGGAGGAGTTTGTTACGCACCGTTTTCCACAACCGGTCCGGGAGATATAATAGCCGATCATATAGCCACGGTTTCGGGCTCTGCAATTTCAAATGAACAATTTACTATTACATACCAGGTAAAAACCGACCCGACGCAATCAGCGGGTACGTATAGCACAAATGTGGTTTATACTATAACTGCTATTTATTAATTGATTCTTATGTATAAATATCATTTTCTTCTGTTTGTATTTTTAGGAATAATGGTTGTGGGGGTTGCAAAAGCTCAAGAAGTCCCGCAAGAAAAACCGGCTATGCAGTCTGCTTTGGGAGTCTCTCCGGCGATTTTAGAAGCAGTGCTGGACGAAGAACCCCTGAAAAACCAAATAGTGGTTTTTAACGTTACAAATGTACCGCTCCCAATAAAAGGATATGCGCGGAATTTTGTTTCTTCCGAGGAGGTTTCGGAAGAAATGAAAAAAGTGTTTGACGCGTCCGCCTGGCTAAAGCTGGAGCCTACCGATTTTATATTACAGCCCAATAAAGAACAAACAGTTGAGGTAGAAATAACTCCTCCGGAAAACGCCGAACCGGGGGGCCACTACGCTACTATTTATTTTCAACCGTTAATACCCGAAGAAGTTCTTTCTAAAGGAAATTCTATTATATCTTCGAGAATAGGAGTTTTGGCTTTTTTGCTAGTTAAAGGGGATATGATAGAAAAAGCTTCATTGGAAAACTTATATTTTGATGAATTCAGCCAATACGGGCCGTCTGTAATAAGCTACGCGGTTAAAAACGAGGGGAATGTTCACATTGTTCCTGCGGGCGGATTTAAGATTATAGATATTTTCGGTAGAGAAATGCGAATCGATTTGAAAAACAATGTGGTGCTGCCCGGCACTTCACGGAATTTTGAAATTCAAACCGCTCAAAAACTTTTTTTGCCCGGCAGGTATAAGCTAATTACAAATATAAATTACGGTGTTGAACAAAAATCTCTGGCTAACAAAGAATACATATTTTGGGTTTTTCCCTTTATACCAATAACTGTCTCTACAATCCTATTGACAACCATTTATTGGATACTGATAATTAGACGAAGTAGAGTAAAAGTTGCCCTAAAAATACTTTTTAAAAAGAAATAATATGCCTGCCCGGGAAAAAACACTAAACAAAATAAAGAAACTAAAATATAAAGCTTTTTTTGCAATTCTATTGGGTTTGTTTGTATATTCATTAACCAGAAGCAATCTTCCGTACGCTCAAGCAGCTACCTTAACGGGCGGAAGCGTTTCATTGTCTGATTCCAGACCCAGCACAGCTTCTGTTACATACACGATTGATTTCGATAACGTCACGACCTCCGCTATAAAGTGTATTAAAGTTGTGTTTTCCGACGCGGCAACAAGCGGTTCGGTCCCCACAGGTATGTCCACTGCATCTGCCGCACTCGGCGGTACATCAGACTATATTCCTACCCCCGGCAGCTGGACCGCGGACGGTTCTACCTTAAATGGAACTGTAAGCATCACATATGCTACCGGCGAAACCCCCGCTTTGGCTACGGACAGAACAGTAATTATAAGCGGTATAACAAACGGTTCCACAGCCAATACCACTTATTATGCGCAATTTAGCACATACAACAATACCAACTGTTCCGCGAGCGGAGTAGACAGTGCCGCAGCCACTTTTATTTTTACAAGCGGACAATCAGTGTCTTTAACAGTCGATCCGTCGCTCAGTTTTTCAATTGCCGCAGTTAACTCCAGCCAAGCTGTTAATAGTGCTACAACTACTGTAACCAGCACAACTACAACAATTCCTCTTGGTACGGTAACCGCTTCTGCAAATGCTATTGCTGCACACGATTTATCTGTTACAACTAATGCCGGCAGCGGTTATACGGTGTATACAAGGTACAGCGCTGCTCCCACAAGCGGTTCAAATTCCATTGACGATCATTCCGGATCTAACGGTACGCCTGCTGCGTTTTCTGCTGCAGGTACTGAAGCATTTGGTTATACCACAAACGATGCGGTTCTTGGTACGGGTACCGCGGACAGGTTTACTTCTGCGGGCGGAAATAAATGGGCGGCATTTACTTCTTCTAATGCTGAAGTTGCATATAGCGCAGCTGCGGTTTCGGCGCAGACTACCCGCGTAGGTTATCAGGTAGGTATCAGCGGAACAACTCCGGCGGGGACTTACACAAACACAGTTATATTTACGGCAACACCCCTTTATTAATTCCCATATTTAAATGTTTGAATGAGTATAGTATGATATACGCAAGTGGTTTTATGCCTTGAAATAAGGAAAAACATTGATGAACGTCTATAAAAAATATTTATCGGTTTTGCTGCCTTTAGCAGCTTCTTTTTTTGTTTTTAAAACTGTTGCACAAGAATCAATAGGGTTTGCCGTTTCGCCGCCGACTTTTGAACTCTCCGCCAATCCCGGAGATACACTTTCAAACGTTGTCAGAGTTGAAAACTTGAGCGATTCCGAATTAACGATAGAAATGGATACCAGAAATTTTACAGCGTACGGTGAAGAGGGAGCTGTAGGTTTAACCGATGAAGAAGGCGGCTTTTCTTTGGCGTCATGGATAGAAGTTCCTCCCACGCAAGAAGTTATTCAGCCCAGAAGCAATAAATTAATAGGTTTCAAAGTTAATATACCTAATAATGCCGAGCCCGGAGGGCATTTTGGGTCTATTGTTTTTAGGGTAGTGAACAGCAAGACTGTCGACGGTTCCGGCGCGGCTTTATCGCAAGAGATAGGTGCATTAGTTTTATTGAGAATCGCGGGTGATACAACAGAAACGGCTGAAATACTGGATTTCAAGCCCGAAAACACATTTAATGAATACGGACCTGTTAGCTTTGATGTAAGAATTAAGAATGAAGGCAATGTTCATGTTAAACCTCAGGGTGGGGTGGTGATTGTAGATTTTTTCGGCAGAAAAGTGGCTAACGTAGATATTTCGCCCAAAAATGTTTTACCGGGCGCCGTGAGAAAAATACCCCTATCGTGGGATAGGAAATTACTTTTCGGCAAGTTTACCGCTACGACCTCTTTGGTTTACGGTTCCGAAAACAAAATTTTAACAGCTTCTACTACATTTTTTGTTATTCCGTACAAATTGGCGGGGGGAGTTTTGCTGGGTGTTTCTATTGTGTTTTTATTTTTTTACAGAGCGAGAAAAAGATTGAAAATGGCTTTTAAAGTGCTTTTTGGAAAGTGAGGCTCCTGCAGCTTTGACGCACAGCTAGTATTCGCAATAGCGAATAAAAGTAATGAATTGTAAAATTATAAATTAAAGTTATACAACTTTGCATACCCAGATTATAATGGTCTAATGTCATTGTCAGTTGGAATAGTAGGTCTTCCCAACGTCGGAAAATCAACATTATTTAACGCTTTACTTAAGCGCCAGCAGGCGCTGGCTGCGAATTATCCTTTTGCCACGGTAGAGCCGAATGTAGGTGTTGTGGACGTGCCGGATAAAAGGCTGGATAAGCTTGTGCAAATTGTGAAAGGCGAATATGGACATAAATTTAAAGACAGGGAAATACCAGAAAGGGTAATACCGGCGGTTGTAAAATTTTATGATATTGCCGGACTTGTTAAGGGAGCAAGTCAAGGCGAGGGTTTGGGCAACCAATTTCTGGCGCATATACGCGAAGTAGACGCGATAGTACATCTTGTAAGGGACTTTGAAGATGAAAATGTGGTGAAAGCAGGTTCCATAAGTCCAAAGGATGATATTGAGATAATAAACACCGAGCTCGCTCTTGCTGATTTACAGACGGTGCAAAAAAGGTTTGAAAGGGTAGAAGCTGAGTATAAAAGAAACAGAGATAAAGAAACAACCGAAAAGTTTAATGTTTTAAATAAACTTATTTCCGGGTTGAATTCCGGGAAACCGGCGAGAGATTTATTGAGTGAAAACGAAGGGGAAGCGGCTAAAGAATTAAATCTTTTAACTCTAAAACCCATGATTTATGTTTTCAACGTTTCCGAGTCAAATTTGAGCACTAATAGTATTCACCAACCCGGTAATGGTTTTAATGACGGGGTAAGAATATGCGCCAAGGTTGAATCCGATCTTTGTTCATTTAACGAAGAAGAGAGGGAAACGTATATGAAGTCTATTGGAATAACAGAAAGCGGACTGGATAAACTAATTCGTAAGGCGTATGAAATACTTGAACTCCAATCGTTTTTGACAGCCGGACCAAAAGAGGTTAGGGCTTGGACTATAAAAAAAGACACTAAGGCTCCGCAAGCCGCCGGTGTTATACATACTGATTTTGAGAGAGGGTTTATATCTGCAGAGGTTATAGGATTTGACGATCTAGTAAAGGCTGGAGGCTGGAAAAGCGCAAAAGATCAGGGATTAATCAGAATAGAGGGTAAAACTTACGTTATGCACGACGGAGACGTTGTTGAATTTAGATTCAGCACTTAATTTCTTGATTTATCTGTTTTGATAATGTAATATTTTTTTCGCTGTCCGCTAAAAAGCAGACTCTAGTTAAACTAGAGTTGGTTAAGTAGACATTTAATAAAATGTCGGTATAATCGGGAAATATACATAGGACGACTTTGTCGTTTATGGAATACCATATGAAAAAATACGAAGTGATGACAATAGCAAAATCAAAACTCGGGGAAGACGGTTCAATAAATCTTTCCAATTCTATTAAAGATATGATCTCTTCTTTTGGAGGCAAAGTTTTGGACAATACTTTTATGGGAAAGAGAAAGCTTGCTTATCCGTTAAAAGGGGACAGTGAGGCGTTTTATGACGTAATTAATTTTGAATTGGAATCGGGCGAGCTGGGTAGTTTAAAGACTAAACTCAATTTGGTAGATGATTTATCGAGGTATTTAATTACTGCCAAAAAGTGATTTTTGGTGGAGCGGAGGTAAAATGTCAAGAAGTGTAAATAAAGTAATATTGATAGGAAATTTAACAAGAGATCCGGAGTTAAGATATACGCCACAGGGGAGTGCAGTTGCCAGTTTTGTTGTAGCGACAAACAGAGAATGGAATATAGACGGAGTTAAGAAGGAAGTTGTGGACTTTCATAGTGTGGTGGCTTGGAATAAATTAGCAGAGCTTTGCGGTCAGCTGCTTGCTAAAGGGAGTAAGGTTTATGTTGAAGGAAGGCTTCAAACCAGAGATTGGACAGATACTGAAGGAACTAAAAAATATAAAACGGAAGTCGTAATAGATGAAATGATAATTTTGAGCAATAAAAGAGTTGGTAATGGCGCGCCGAGCGGAGAGACCCCCTCGGAAGAAAACAGCTCGAATGAAGCCGGCGGTGGAGAAGATATTGATTTAGATCAAGTTTTAAGCGAAGATTTCTCTAAATCTCAGTAAACAATAATATGGCATTAAGAAAAACAAAGGAAGAAAGAGCAAAAGTTAATAATAGAAGAGTAAATACCGCGACCTGCTATTTTACCCTCAACAAGTCAAAGCCTGATTATAAGGAGGTTTTGATATTAAGAAGATTTATTAATGATAGAGGTAAAATAATTAGACAATCCATTTCCGGATTAACCGCTAAAAATCAGCGTTTACTAACTACTGCTATAAAAAGAGCCAGATATATGGCTCTTCTTCCTTATACGGATAGACATTCATTATAAACGTAGAACTCAAAAATAAATCTGCTAGAATTAATTGTATGCCTATACTGTCCGTTATTTTCGGTGATTCTGGCGTTTCTTTTCTTTTTCTGGATTCGCTCAGTAATTATAAAGCTCACAACTTTCCTTATATTTATTCCCGCGACCTTTTTGGCGGGCAATACAGCGAAAGTGCTTTTTATTCCGAAATGTTTAATATTGTATGTAAAACTTTGAAAAAGGATTTAAACAGTTATCAAGTACTTATAGGTGGATATCCGGAACCGCCACGTATTGAAATAAACCGGGTGTTCGAACTGCCGCTTTCAAGTTTCATCCATTATGGAGCAATTTACCATTCGGTTTTGATAAACAATACATCTTTAGTCAGTCCCTCCCGCTGCTTTTCCGCTTTTCCCGTTAAATACTTAAATGATTCCTTGGTTGACGAAACCTATGAACATGTCAGAACCAATTATTTTGCCAATATGAGCGCGTTTCCTATGTATAAGTCAAACTCCAAGGAAGATCCTGCACTTTTAATTGAAAAGGACAATATTTTTAGGTTGCTGGATGTGTCCCCGAAACACCCCGATATGGAAAAGGATAAGTCAATTCTTTTTTCAGGGGAGCGGTTTTTAAATATTGAGTTAGATAATGCTAAATCTGTAGAGTTTTGCTTGGATTTGATAAAAAAGCCGGGTGTTTTTCAAATTAAACTTGATACTCAAAATTTATACTCGGCAATGGCTCTGGCACAAGCGTACGACCAGTCTTATGAAACCCTCATACTTGAAGCGGAATTTACGAATTTATGTACTTTGATTAACGCTCCGGGTGCGAGTGAATTTTTAGTTTATACAGGAAATAGCGAAAATAAATATATGGAACTTCTACCGGATGCTTTGTATTTTTTGCCCGCTTCGGAAAAAACGCAACTCGCTGTAAAAATGAAAAATGGGGTGCTGGGTACTGTGGAAAGATATATACAGGGCGGGGCTTTAGGGCTTATTGTAGATACCAGAGATAAGAGCAACGAAAAAACATTTACCAGTCATTATGTTTCGAAAAATATCAAAGAATGGATATCGGTTATCGATAAAAACATATGTATGCGCCGGTTTTAAAACGAATTAAATATTTAGATAATGTTCTGATTGAAAGAGCCTTGCCTGTGAAAGGGTTTACTTCCGTGCGCGACGGGGATACTGTGGAACCATTTACCAAGCTGGGTATGGCAAAAGTTTCATTTTCTAAAATCTTTCTGCCCGAGAGAATAAAATTAGGTCAAGAGTTTTCAAATAAAATGTTTATAACTGCAAAAAAAGAGGTAGGAAGAGTAGGATTTAGGAGGGTGTTAGCGCCTTTTGACGGATATTTGACGAAGGAAAACGGCAGGTTTGTTTTCCAAGAAGAGCCGCGGGATTATTGGCTTTTATCCGGTGTTTGGGGACAAGTTGTATCAGTTGTTAAAGATAAATCCGTTTTGGTGAAAACCCGGGTGATCGACGTGAAAATGGTTGCGTGCACAAATCAAAATGTAAGCGGAGAATTAATTGTTTTTCCCAATCCCTCAGATACTTTGGAAATGCATTATTTGGAAAAGTTTTCCAGGGACGTTCACGGAAAAATAATTTACGTGGGGGATTTCGCAGCGAAGAGGCTTGTAAAAAGAGCTATAGAACTTGGGGTTTCCGGTATATTGGCCGGAGGTGCCGATAAAGAAACTTTTGATTTAGCCAAACAGAATAGTTTGTTTTTGGGTATTTTTACCGGTTACGGATCCGAATATATATCAAATGCTATTTTCGAAGTTTTAAAAAGTGTTTTCAATAGATATGTGTTTTTGTATGGAGAAGAAATGATTTTGAGAATACCCGATGCTATTTCAAGTACTAATCCTTCAATAGATTCAGTTGCGAAAGTTAGAAAAGTTGTAGAAAAACCAAAAAAAAGCGTTCCCAAAGAAAGCCCTAAAGTATTTAAGGAAGTGCAAAAAGGGGAGAAAGTTTTGGTAGTCCAATATCCTTACCTGGGGTGGGAAGGCATTATTGACTCTGTAGATGAAAGAAGTATACTTGTAAAATTTGATAATAAAAAAGATTTGATACAAGTTTTTTTGCCTAACTTTTTGTTGGTAGAATAGTTTGGAGCAGGGCGGAGGGAACTTCATTTATGAAAAAGATTGTAATTTTAATAGTGTTTATGTTTTTGTCTGTTGTTGCTGCTTTTTTAGGCTATAGCTATGGCAGTTACAGATCTGTGTATGTGGCGAGAAAAAATCCCGTAAAAGTAGAAATTACAAATAAAGAATATTCCAGATCCGGTCAGGATTTTTCATTATTTTGGGACGTGTGGGATAAAGTAGTAAACAGGTATTTGGAGCGTCCTGTAGACCAGCAAAAAATGATGGAGGGAGCAGTTTCGGGAGTTGAAAAAAGTTTGGAGTCAACGGAGAGCGCCAGTAATTCATTATGAACGCAACTGCGTATGAAAATAATATGAATACGGAAGAAAATCACCATTCACAAAATCCGCAAGTGAAGTTTCAAAAAAAATTAGGAATAGTTTTAACTTTTATCGGATTGTTTTTTTTGGGCTACTTTGTCGGAGTTAGCGGGTATGAGTTTAATGTGACAATGCAGCGCTTTAAGGTTTCGGTAGCAAGAAATCTCCCGGGTTCAAATACTGTGAATTTTAATAAATTTTGGGAAAAGTGGGATTCTTCGGTTGGAAATAAGAACAGAGATGAAGTAAAGAAATTGTATTACGCGTCTATTGCCGGAATGGTGGAATCTTTGGGTGATCCCTATACTTCCTTTTTGGCGCCCCCCGTAAATGAGGTGGTAAATAATGCTATTAACGGTACGTACGAAGGAATTGGAGCGGAATTGGGGTTTAATGATGATGATAAACTTATTGTTATATCTCCGCTGGATGGGTCACCTGCGCTAAATGCGGGTGTGAGACCCGGGGATAGAATACTCAAAATAGAAGGGAAAGATACGGAGGGTATTTCGTTGAACGAAGCTGTTGCTCAGATAAGAGGCCAAGCCGGCACTTTTGTAGCTTTAACTATTCAGCGCGATGACAAAGAACCCCAGGAAGTAAAAATAAAACGCGGTGTAATAACAGTTTCAAGTGTTACATGGAAAGATATGGGGGAAGGAACGGTATACATGAAAGTCAGCAGGTTTGGAGGCGACACTAATAAAGAGTGGGATAAGGCAGTTTCCGAGATAAATGTGAAAGTTGACGAACTTGATGCGCTGATTGTGGATTTAAGAGGAAATCCCGGGGGCTATTTAGAATCCGCGGTTTATTTGGCGGGGGAATTTTATAAAAATAAGCCGGTTTTATATAGGGAAACCGCTTTGGGAGATCAACTAGAAATGAAAACCAATAGGAACGGATTTTTTAACCAGATTCCGAGTGTTTTTGTTTTAATAGACGGTGGAAGCGCTTCTGCTTCGGAAATACTCGCCGCCGCGTTGAAAGCGGAAATAAATGCTACTTTGATAGGAGAGAAAAGCTTTGGAAAGGGCACTATACAGGATGCTGAGAACTTCAAAGACGGTTCGGGATTGCATATAACTATAGAAAAATGGCTTACTCCGGAAAAAGTGTGGGTTCATAAAAAATCCGATGCCGAAGGGGGGATACAGCCCGATATTACAGTGGAAATGACGGACGAAGATATTAAAGCGGAGTTGGACAAACAACTTGATAAAGCGGTAGAATTGGCAAAGCAAATATGAATTCGAAACTGAAAAAAATAGCAGGTGTGATTTGGCTTTTGGTCTTTGTTTCCATTTTGCTCGTAGCTGCCAGTGTTTATGGCGGAAATAAAATAGATTTAAAAAGCTTATTTAATAAGAGTTCCAACGGATTGAATGAAATAAAAGAAAAAGTGGTTACCAGGCAGGAAGTAGTAGAAGAAGAATCTGCAGTTATAGGTGCAGTGGAAAAAGTTTCGCCCTCGGTAGTTTCAGTTATAGTAAAAACTGTTTCTTTTGACCTTTTTAGCGGGCCTACTGCCAGTGAAGAGGGGATTGGAACGGGTTTTATAGTTTCCGCCAGCGGACTAATTGTTACAAACAGCCACGTAGTAGATAGCGTAGAAGGTCAGTATTCTGTTGTGTTGAAAGACGGAACTTCATATGATGTTGAAAGCATAAATTTAGACGAGCAATCGGATTTAGCTATTTTGCAGATTGCCGCCAGAGATTTGCCCACAGTTCAGCTCGGAGATTCCGATACCATAAAAGTGGGACAAAAGGCTATAGCTATTGGTAACGCGCTAGGAAGATTTCAAAATACCGTAACAACAGGTGTAATTTCGGGTGTAGCACGCCAATTAACCGCTTCTTCCGGCTTTGGCGGAGATTCCAAGGTTTATGAAAGCGTTATACAAACAGATGCTGCTATAAATCCGGGAAATTCGGGCGGACCCCTTCTCAATTCTGCTGGGCAAGTTATTGGTATAAATGTAGCTACAACCACGGGTGCAGATAATATTAGCTTTGCAATACCGGTTAATACATTAAAACCTATTTTGGAAGGGTTTTTGCGCGAAGGCCGAATAATTAAGCCGTATTTAGGAATTTCTTATACATTAATAACAGAGGATATTGCGAAAGCCAGGAAAATGCCTCAGGGCGCGTTTGTTACAACGGTTTTTCCTAATACTCCGGCGAAGAAAGCGGGTTTGGAAAGAGGAGACGTAATAGTTAAAATAGACGGTAAAGATATTAATTCGGAAAATTCGGTAGCAAAGGTTATTTCGGAAAAGAAGGTAGGGGATACTATTCAGATGGAAGTTGACAGATCTATAGTGTCGACTAAATCCGAAAAGCTGACTTTACAGGCGGTTTTAGAAGAATCTCCTAATACAACGCGCAATTAAAGAGTTCCTATTTTTGAAGTTTCGGTTAACATATTTTCTATTTCACCGTTTAAAATAGCGTTTAAATTGTGCCGGTTGGTTTCCAGCCTATGGTCGGTTATTCTATCCTGCGGAAAATTATACGTACGTATTTTTTCGTTTCTTTCACCCGTTCCTACTTGTTCCGCCCGCAAATCGCTTACGTGTTTAACCTGCTGTTCCTGCATCAGCTGATAAATTCTGGAATTGAGTATTTGCATTGCCTTTTCTCTGTTTTTTAGCTGTGACCGCTCTTCCTGACACTCTACAATTACTCCGGTTGGCAAGTGTGTTAGCCTGACCGCAGTAGAAACCTTGTTAACATTCTGCCCTCCGTGGCCTCCGGATCTGAAAAAATCCATTTTTATATCTTCCGGCCGAATTTCGAAGTTTATTTTTGATAATTTTGGCAAAACGGCTACCGTTACAGTTGATGTATGGATTCTTCCTGCAGACTCAGTGGTTGGAACCCGCTGCACTCTGTGGACGCCCGATTCGTTTTTGAGTAAGGTGTAAACATTCTTGCCCCTTATCAAAACCGAGACCATTTTTATTCCGCCCGATTCGTTTTCCGAATAGTAAAGTTCTTCCGTTTTCCATTTGGATTTTTCACCGTACCGCATATACATTCTATAAAGGTCAAAAGCGAATAGTCCGGCTTCGTCTCCGCCTGCTCCGGCTCTTATTTCCATTATAATTTCATCGAGGTTAATTTCGCTTTGTGCCGCAATATTGTTAGCCCCTGAATCAATATTGTGTTCAACTTCAGCCAATGCTTCCATCGACGTTTTTAAACCGGCAATCTGTTTTTCAAGAGCTTTAATTTCGTCTATTATCAGTAGCTGCATATCGGCACCGGCTTCGGATTCCAATAGATTTTTATTGGCATCTAGCTGTTTTTGCAGAGCTCCTATTTCTTTTTGTAGGTTTTTTACAACTTCGTTCATTTATACTTCCTAAGCAAGTTTATCAAACTTGAGTAATGTCTCAAATTATGAATGCTAGCCAATCTATAGGCAGAGGTATCTTCAATATCGAACAAATGCTTTAAATAAGCTTTAGAATAGTTTTTACAAGTGTGGCAGTCGCAAAAAGCGCTTATTGGCCCGGAGTCTCTGTGATAAACTTCTCTACTAATATAAATAAAAGCATAAAAGGTCTTCTAAGCTTTCAGGTTGCTTAGTAAAAACATACAGCCTTTTGTGCCTGGCATCTCTTGTGGGCAGGGTACAATCAAATATTTGCCAGCCCATTTGGCTGCACATCGCAATCTCATAGGGGGAACCTACGCCTAAAGCAAATCTTATAACACCGTCAGGTATTAAATCAGCAATATATTGTGAAATTTCCAAATCGAGCGAATGGGTTTCTTCATTTATCGCGTAACCTCCATAGCCTAAACCGTCAAATCCTATTTCTAAAAGTCTTTCCGCGCAGTACTTTCGCGACTCTCTGGAATTATTTCCTTGTATAACTGCAAAAAGCAGGGGTCTGTTTTCATCGGTCACGTCATTTTGAGCCAGCAGCTTAGTATATTCTTCTTTACTCTTTTTTGCCCACAAAACGGTTCTTTCAACGGTTTCTTTTACTTTATCCGGAGGCGCGTCGGGAGGAGTAAAGTCATCCAAACAAATAATTATGTCTGATCCAATACTAAACTGAACTTGTACCGATTTCTCGGGAGTAAACAATTCCTTTTTTTTAACACCAACGCTAAAAGTTACACCTTTGTCCGTTATTTTTCCGGCATTTTTGCTGCGGTGTATTAGTGAAAATATCTGCCACCCGCCGGAATCTGAAACTACGAGCCCTTTAAAGTTCATAAAACCTTTAACTCCGCCCATCGCTTTTAACACAGAAGTTCCGGGAGTTTCCGCCAAATGATAGGTATTTACAACAACGCCTTCAATTCCCGCTGTCTCCAAATCCTTTGAGTCAAGACTTTTGGTCACGGCGCGGGTTGCATCGGGCAGAAAAATTGGAAATTTAGTATTTTTCACCCGGCTATTATAACAGTATGTGCTTTTATATTCGCAAAACTCGGGCTTGCTAAGCTTGATAGAGTAGAATTTATTGAGGATATATTTTCAAGAAGCTTCAGCGTTTAGGCTGAAGTTCTTCACTTTGCGCCTTTGAGCATGTCTTTTAGTGTGGTCGCGGGTTCTCTTTTTGCTGTAGCTTCTTTAGTCTTTTTCTTGGCTTTGGCTTCTTTCAACACTTCCGCAGCTTTTTTCTTAGCTTCCGATTCTTTTTGTTTCCTGGCAAATTTGTCTATTCTACCTTCGGTATCTACAAACTTTTGTTGTCCTGTGTAGAAAGGATGGCAATTGCTGCAAATTTCAACGCTCAAGGTTTTCTTGGTTGAGGAAGTCATAAAAGAATTGCCGCATGCGCATGTTACTATGCAATCTGTATAAACTTGTGGATGTATGTCTTTTTTCATATGGTACTCCATAAACTACGAAGTCGTTCTCGTAATTTTCTTTGTTGGAACTTGCGAAAATGGTTTCACAGCAAGCTCGCCAGCCAAAGGAGTATATCAAGTTTTTTTTGATTCTGCAATTATAACGCCCGCGGCGATTATTGCCGATCCTACGAGAGCAAATTTGGTCGGAACCTCCGAGAGCATTACATACGCGAATGGTAGAGTAAACAAAGGGGCCAAATAGCTGTAAATTGCCGTATCTCCCATAGAGGATGTATTGAGAGCCCACTCAAACAACATATACGCAACTATAGATGATAGTATAGCCATATATAATATTCCGAGGACAGGTACTAACGAAAGCTCAATAGGTGCGTGTGTTGTAGGCCCGAATAAGCCTAAGTTTTCGACCAGCGCCAAAGGAATCATAGTGGCCAGTCCTACGTAAAACGAAGTTCCGATCATTAGAAAAGCTGAATACTTTTTTCTCATTGGTCTCAAATGAATAAAATGCAAAGATTTTTTTATTATTGAAGACGTTTGCCCCAAGCTTATTTTTGACCACACAACGTAAAGCAGGAAAGAAAAGTTATACACCATAACCAAGATATTTCCCCACAACCTAAGTTTTGTATCTTGATTAAAAGTTCCCTCGTTTAGTATGGGTTCCAGGGTTACGACCACTGACCCTAGAGTTGCAATCAACACGCCGACTCTGACATAGGTACTTACTTTTTCCTTAAAGAAGTAGTGGCCGGCCGCTATTGCCATTATAGGGGCCATAACCCCAATTATCGCCGAGTCTAATACCGATGTGTGCTTTAATCCCTCAAATATAAATATAATGCTTGATTGTCCGAACAGACCGAGCAAAAACAAGTTAACTAGGTCTCTGTTGTCAATGGGATTTTTCCTTAATTCCAAAATAATAAAAGGCAGCAATATTATTCCGACAAGTAGAAATCTTATAAACAAGAATGTAAAAGTTGGGAGATACTCCAAAGTTATTTTAATTACGGGGCCCGCCGCCGCCCAAATTAGCGTTGCAATGAGCAATGCTAAGTGTGCCAGTAACAGAGATTTGGACAGGATTTTCTTAGATGCCATCCATATTAGTATAGCGTATTGAAAAAATCTTCCAAAGATTTTGTTTCCTGTTTTTGAGTTTGCATATTTTTAATTATCACAGTCTTGTTCTCAAATTCCTGTTCACCGGCAATAATAGAGTAAAGGATGCTCTTTTTATCCGCGTATTTTAACTGTTTTTCTATTTTTGTATTTTTATTCAGCCACGTTATGCAGTTTTTCCCTTTTTCTCTAAGTCTTTTTGCTATTTCCTGTGCATAGTCGAAGTAATCGCCGCTGTCAGTGCTTTGGCTTTCTTGAGGCCACACCGTAATAAAGTATTCGGTTTCCGTTTTAAATTCGGGAAGAAGGTTCCAGTTTTTCAAAAATTCCAGCAGAGTATAATCTCCCATGGCAAAACCGGTCGCAGCCAAATCAAAGTCGCCGAATATATTTATCAATTTATCAAACCTTTCCCCGCCGAATATAGACCTGCTGTTTTTGGGGTTTTTATCAAATACTTCGTAAACCAAACCGTCGCTATAATCAAATCCTCTAATTATCGAAGGGTCAAATCTACAGTATTTGCTGAGGTCAGCGGCTTTTAGTAAGTTAAAAAGGTCAATTATTGTTTTATAGCCGTCATTTTCACTTAATATTTCAACCGGAATTACGGTGTTTAAAGTTTCCATAGTGCTTTGCATAAACAGTTCAACCTGCTCACCCGTTTTTTCCGATAAACCGAGCTCTTTAAGCGAAGCCAAAAACTCTTCTTTTTGCATTTTGCTTCTCTTGTCCATCATTCTGCGTACTTTTGCTTGTCTGTCCTGTTCCAGTTTTAACGTGTCATTTAATAATGCGCTGATTAATCTTCTGTCGCTCACTAAGAGCTCAAATTGACCTTGTTTTGCTCCGAAGGCGGTCATAATATTAATAATTATCGAAAATATTTCAAAGTCTGCCGCAGCGCTTTGTTCGCCGAATATATTAACTTCAAGCTGATAAAATTCCCGGCCCCTTCCCAGCTGGGGTTTTTCAAACCGCCAGTTGTTGCCGATCATAAACCATTTAATAGGTTGAGCTAGTTCCTTGTATTTTTGGGCGAGCATTCTAACTGTTCCGGGAGTTAATTCCGGCCTTACCGCCAGCTTTCTTCCGCCTTTGTCTTCAAAAGAGAAAAGCTGTTCATTTACTATTTCTTCTCCCGTTTTAGAAGCAAATATTTCAAAGGGCTCCAGAATAGGGAAGTCGTATTCTTCGAATCCATACAATCTACAAACCTTTTTCCATGTTTCAAAAATATAATTTCTGGCGCGCATATCTTCCGGATAAAAATCTCTCGCGCCTTTATATGGTTGTGTACTTAGTTTTTGTTTATTCATAGGCTATAAAGATTGTAGCATCTCATGATAAGAAACAACTATATTACTTTATCTCGTTCCAGCATTGTTATAAAAGATTTCGCTTGTTTACTTAAATCAAATTTTTTCTCGACATACGCCTTAGCAGCTTCTGATTTTCTCATGATGTCGGGATCTTTATCATTTAAACACTGCAAAATTTTGTTGCTTAAGTCAAAAGTATTAGCCATTTCGTACACATGGCCGTATGTACCGTTATCTGTTATTTCCAGAGGTCCTTCTATATTAGGAACTATTACAGGAGTACCTACATACATTGCTTCAATAATGCATTTACCCAAAGATTCGGTTAAAGAGGTGTTTACTAAAACTTTTGATTTAGCTATTGCTTCCAGTGTTTCAGAATTATTTAGTTTTGGAATTATATTCACATTTTCTTTCAAATCCAGCAGCTTAATTAAGCTCGCCACACTATTTTTGTCGTTTCCGTCACCGATAATTACAGCTTTTATATTGGGTTTGTAGGTTTTTACTAGCTTCACCGCGCTTAATAAGAAAAGCAAACCCTTTTCCGGAGATAATCTGCCCACAAATATCACATCAATTTCCTTGTTTACTTTGTTGGATATATGAGTTT
>Ga0209323_10001258_pt1 | contig 16700 bp, 16 predicted proteins | sample Rifsed19ft2_FD_184014 | JGI IMG/M metagenome (GOLD analysis project Ga0209323, IMG submission 184014) | Soil microbial communities from Rifle, Colorado, USA - sediment 19ft 2 (version 2) | ecosystem: Environmental > Terrestrial > Deep subsurface > Rock core/Sediment | place: Rifle, Colorado...
CGGCGGCGAGGGCCATCGGGAAGTTGAACGGGCTGATCACCGCCCACACGCCGAACGGGCGGAGCACGTCGTAGTACTCGCCGGGCGAGCCGAGCGCCTGCATAGGCTTGCGGAATCCGTCGTTGGTCTCGACCTCGTTGGCGTTCCAGCGGATCAGGTCCGCGGACTCCTCGACGTCGCCGAGCGCCTCGAGGCGGTTCTTGCCGACCTCCATCGCCATCATCGCCGACAGCTCGTTGCGCTGCTCGCTCATGATGTCGGCGGCCTTGCGCATGATCGCCACTCGCTCCTGCCACGGCCGGTTGGACCAGTCGGGGAACGCGATCTTGGCCGCAGCGACCGCGTCGCGTACGTCTTCGCGGGTGCCGAGGGCGAACTCGCCGATCACCGTGCCGTCGATCGGCGAGCGCGCCTCCTTGTAGCCGCTGCCCTCCCGGGCCTCGCCGTTCACGTACAGCGGGTGCTTCTGACCGAGCCAGGACCGGGCCACCTCGATACCCCGGTCGTAGAGCTTGTGCAGCTCCTCGTTGTCGGCCGACATCGTCGCGTAGGTGATGCGGAAGCCCTGCTCTGCCATGAGGTCCCTCCCATGCCGGATGCGCTGCGAGCCGGCCCAATCGTAGTCGCCGGTCACACGCAGCCCCAAGTCCGGACGGCCCGCCAACTGACCAACGGATAGCGAGATTCCTGGTTCCAGCGGGCGTACGATTCGAGTCCCTTGAGGCTCGTGACCTTCGACCGGAGGGGGCACCGGCGACTGGGAGCACTCCTTCAGGGAAGGGTCGTGGACCTGCCCGAGACCGTCGGCCACCCCGCCTTCCCCGACACGATGGAGCGCCTCGCTCGGAGCAACGGGGGAACCGTGCTCCACGCCGCCCGGGCCGCCCTCAAGCGCGACGAGCCGGACCTCGTCGTGGTTCCACAGGCACGCCTCCTCGCTTCGCTGCTTCCGACGTCGCTCCGTTCGGCCGACGCCGCCGAGGGGGCGCGTCCGGTCCTCGGCCCCGGCGACGAGATCCCCTGGCCCGCCGGTGCCGGCTGGCTCGAGTTCCACCCGAAGATCGCCGCAGTGCTCCGGCGTCCCATCCAGGATCCCCTCGCGCCGGAGGACATCCCGGCCGTGGTGCTCGGCTACACCCTCGTCGCGGACTGGCTCGCCCGCAGCGCGAGCGGGGACCCGATGCCCTCCCCCGAAGGCGTGCCGGTCTCTATCGGCCCGTGCGTGGTCACACCGGACGAGCTCGACCCGCAGGCAGCGTTCGTGACCGTGCGGGTCGACGGCGAGGAGTGGGTCAAGGGCAACCTGAACGGCGCCGCGCGCGTGCTCCTTCGTGACGTAGCACGCGCCTCGAGGGAGGAGCGCCTGGCACCCGGCGAGGCGTTCGCTTCCGGACCGTTCGAGATCCCCGGTGTCGAGCAGCGCCTGTGGCCGGGTGCCGAGGTCGAGCTCGAGACCGAGGGCATCGGGGTGCTGCGGAACCGCCTCGGCCGTCCCGGCTAGGCGCGGTAGACGACCTCGCCGCCGACGATCGTGTGCGTCACCCGGGTCTCGAGGATCTCGCGCGGGTCATCGAGCGTGAACAGGTCGCGGTCGAGGACCACGAGGTCGGCGTACTTCCCCGGCGTGATCGAACCTCGGTCGCCGTCGGCGAAGTTCGCGAACGCGCTGCCCATCGTGTAGGCGCGGATCGCGGTCGGCAGTTCCACGGTCTGCTCGGTCGCCCACGCGTCCTTGCCCTCGAGGTCCGCCCGCGTGATCGCCGTGTAGATCCCGACGAGCGGGTCCATCTCGGCGACGTCCCAGTCGCTCGAGAACGCGAGCACCGCCCCGGCATCGTGGAGCGCTCGCCAGGGCAGGGAGAACGGCCACCGAGCCTCTCCGACGTTCGCCATCCACACGCCGGTGATGTCTGGCGCGGCGTGTCGGGGCTGCATGCACGCGACGACGCCGAGCTGGGCGAACCGAGGCTGGTCCTGCGGCTGGACGACCTCGCAGTGGACGAGCTGGTGCCGGGCGTCGCGCGGGCCGTTCACGCGGCGCGCGTGCTCGACGGCATCCAGCGCAGTGCGGATCCCGCGGTCGCCGATCGCGTGGGTGAACGTCTGGAACCCGCGCTGCTCGAGCGACGCGATCAGCTCGGCGAACTCCCCCGGCTCCCAGAACAGCGCGCCACGCTCACCCGGGCGATCCGCGTAGTCCTCGAGCATCGCGGCGGTGTGCGGCTCGATCACGTCATCGATGTAGAGCTTGATCGGCCCCACCCGGAACCTGTCGTCGTCGTAGATCCGCTTCGCCTCCTCGAACTCGTCGACCTCCTCGGTCGTGGTCCCGGGCGGGTGGAACATCGCGGCGATCACGCGCGAGCGCATCCGGCCCTCGTCGCGCGCCCGGACGAAGAGCTGGATGTCGTCGGGCGAGTTCTGTGGCTCGACGATAGTGGTGATGCCGTATCCGATCGCCATGTCGAGCGCTCGGGACAGCCGTCGATACTGGCCGTCGGGCGAGAGCCCCGGGAGCTGCGAGGACATCAGCGCGAGCCCTTGGCGCGAGAGCCCCATCACGGCGAACCCAGTGACGAACCCGGTCGGCTCGCCGGACGCGTCGAGCTCCACCTCCCCGAACGCCACACGCTCGACCCCGCGTCCGATCCCGAAGCGCTCGAGCGCGGGCCGGTTCATCCACACGGTGTGCGCGTCGTACGAGATCAGGAACGCGGGACGGCCGCCCGTGACCTCCTCGGGCAGGTCGTCCGCGGTCGGCGTCCGGCCGTCGGGGATCGCGCCGTACATGAACCTGCCGGCCTCGACCCACGTGAGCGACGGATCGGCCGCGACCGCGCCCCGCAGGGCCTGGTGAACCTGCCCGAGATCGGTCGCGGCGCTCAGGTCGATGCCGTCGGGGGTACCGAGGCGGACGTGGTTGTGGGCGTCGACGAACCCGGGGAGCACGAGCCCGCCGGTCGCATCGACGACCTCCGTCGCCGATCCGGCGAGCCCGAGGACCTCCTCCTGAGGCCCCACGGCGAGGATCCGCTCGCCGCGGACGGCAACGGCCTCGGCCCACGGCCCGGCGTCGTCGACCGTGAACACGCGACCACCGCGGACGATGACATCCGCGGCGGGGTCGGGCACGGTGCGCCTACTTCTTCTTGGCTGCCTTGCGCTCGGCGCCGCGAGCGGCAGCCTGGCGCTTCTCGGCATCCTTCTTCTTCCGCGTGCGGTCGTGCGCCCAGCGCACCTTCGCCCGGTCCCCTCGTGCCATGGTGGTTCCTTCCTCTCGTATCGGGTGTCAGCCGTCGTCCTCCTCGCCGCCTTGGGCAAGCTCGGCGCTGCGTTTGCGGGCCGCGTCGATCGCATTCAGGAAGGCCGCTCGGACACCGGCCTCCTCCAGGTGGCGGATCGCGGCGATCGTGGTCCCGCCCGGCGAGGTCACCATCTCGCGGAGCTCGACCGGGTGCTTGCCGGTGTCGCGCAGCATCTTGGCCGAGCCGAGCATCGTCTGGATGATCAGCTCGGTCGCGATGTCCCTCGACAGGCCGAGCAGGATGCACGCCTCGATCATCGCCTCGGCCAGAAGGAAGAAGTAGGCGGGCCCGCTCCCGCTCGTCGCGGTGATCGAATCCAGATGCGTCTCCTTCAGCCGGAGCACCTTGCCGACGTAGCCGAGCAGCTCCTCCGCCACTTCCAGGTGCGCCTCGGTGGAGTGCGAGCCCGCGGCGACCACCGACATCGCCTCGTCCACCAGCACCGCGACGTTGGACATCACGCGGACGACCGGGACCTCATCGGGCAGGCGCTTCTCGACGAACGACGTGCGGATCCCGGCGGCGAAGCTCACGATGAGGTCATCGGGCGTTACGTGCTCGCGGATCTCCGAGAGCAGCGCGTCCATGTCCTGGGGCTTGACCATCAGCACGAGCACATCGGCCCAGGCGGCGGCCTCGGCGTTCGACAGCGTGGTGGTGATCCCGTAGCGCTCTGCCAGCTCGCGGGAGCGCTCCTCCCGGCGGTTCGTGACCATGATCTCGTCCGCGCTGCGCCCGCCCGAGCGGATCAGCCCGGACACGAGGGCCTCGCCCATCCGCCCCCCGCCGAGGAAGGCCACCGTGCGATGCCCGGTATCGCTCATCAGGCCGCCCATGTTGGCAGGCCGGGCGGCCGACCGTCGAGTCCCGCAGTCATCGCGAGGCGATGCCCGAGCGCAGGATCTCCAGGAACTCCCGTATCCTCGCCTCGCGCCGCTCGGGCACGAAGGGCCTGCGATGGACCAGCCCGGGGTCGAGCTCCTCGCTCCCCAGGACGTCCTGGAACCGCTCGGCCAGCCAGTCGAGCATCGAGGCGATCATCTCGGCGTCGACGTCCTCGCGGATCTCGCCCCGGCGGACGCCGAACTCGACGAACTCCAGCGTCCCGTAGGGGTCCTCGCTCCGCATCAGCCGATCGATGGGGCGCCTCAGGCCCAATCCGGTGTCGTAGCGGCCCATCATCGCGACGCGGTTGGGGACCCAGGCTTCCGACAGGAAGTCCTCGGTACGCTCGAGCCAGTAGTCCAGCACCGACCAGAACCCCTGCTCGACGACCTCCTCGGGCGCCTCCAGCCACGCTGGCAGTTCGCCCACCGCCCGCCGGTAGCTCGCAAGGAACAGCCCCTCCTTGCTCCCGAAGTGCAGGAAGACCGTCCCCTTGGCGACCCCCACCTCCGAGGCGATGTCCTCGACCCGGGCGCCGCGGTACCCGTTCTCGGCGAAGTGGCGCATCGCCACCTCGACGATCTGGTCGCGGCGGGACCCCGACTCCTGTTCGGACACCATGGCCCCGGAACCGTAGCCGGTGCCGACGAGCGCGAACAAGTGGGGGACGAAGAAGAACCCGAGGGACCTCGGGCTCGTCGGAAGCCGAAGCCTCCAACCACCCTCAGCCCCTCGGGCTCAGGTGCCCCGAGCAACCTCTCACAGCCGTCTCGGTTTCCTGACCGTAGGCCCTTTCGTTGGGCTTTGGGGCCTCCCGAGCCTCCCCACCCGCACAGCTAGTTGGCTTTCCCAACCGTACGAGCAGGTGCGCCCAGTCGGCCTTACGGCTTTCCCAGGGGTCCCGGCTTCGGTTCCCTGACTCGGCCGCTCCGGCTGCTCGGAGCAAGGCGGAATCTACCGGCGTGCCAGGTAGCGGTCAACCCGACGAACCCGCAGGTAGAACGGCATATGCGCTGGTAGCGGGCTCGGGATAAAGAGTGACAAGAACACGAGCGAAGCGTGAACGTCGGCGGACGAGGTCGCGCTATCGTCTGCGCCGCAAGGCGGCCGGGCGACGTGTCGCGCGAGCACCACGTGAGTCGAACGTCGAACCGTCGTGACGATGCTCGCGCGTCCGCAGGGCTAGCCGAGCAGCTCCCGGTACACCGAGAGCATCTCTCCCGCCGTGGCGTCCCACGAGAACCGTAGCGAGCGCACGACCGCCGCCTCCCCCATCCTTCGCGCGCCACTCGGGTCGGCGAGGATCGCCAGCAGCCGATCGGCGTGGTCGGCGGGATCGTGTCCCTCGACGAGCGCCCCCGTGACGCCGTCCTCCACCACGTATCGCAGACCGCCGACGGCCGCGGCGACGACCGGCGTGCCGGTCGCCTGGGCCTCGAGGGCAACCAGGCCGAACGACTCCGAGCGCGAGGGCACATGCACGGCCTCGGCAGCCGCGTAGAAGTCGGCCAGGCGCGCCTGGGGCTGCGGTGGGAACAGCATCACGCGCTCGCCGACGCCAAGAGCAGAAGCCAGGTCCATGAGGTGCGCGACCTCCGCCCCGTGGTCGGCGCCGCTGGGTCCGCCGACGATGGCCAGCACCACGTCGAGCATCCCCGCGGGGTCGCGCGCCGTCGCCTCGGCCAGGGCTCGCACCGCGACGTCGGGTCCCTTGTGCGCCTGCAGTCGGCCCACGAAGAGCAGGAGGCGCACCCCCGTCAGGTGCAGGCGGGCGCGGGCCTGGTCCCTCGGTCGGGGGAAGAACAGCTCGTGGTCCACGCCGGGGGGAACCACGCGGATGCGGTCCGGCTGGGCGCCGTAGAGCCCGACCAGCTGGGCCGCCTCGGACGGAGTCGCCGCGATCAGACGATCGGCCTCCCGGATCACGCGTTCCTCCCCGGCCAGCCGGGTGGTCGGCTCGAGCACCTCCTCGCGCGACAGGGAGTAGTTCTTCACCTTCCCCAGCGTGTGGAACGAGGCGACGAGCGGCACGCCCCAGATCTCGCGCGCGCTCCGACCCACCCACCCGGAGAGCCAGTAGTGCGTGTGCACGAGGTCGTACTCGGTGCCCCTGCTGCGCGCGTGCTGGAGCACCCCACCCAGGAACTCGGGCAGGTAGCGCGGGAGATCCTCCTTGGGTACGGGCGCGCGGGGTCCGGCCTTGATCGAGATCAGCCGGGAGCCTCCGCCCAGATCGCGAACGCCGGACTCCGCCTCGGCCCGAGCCCTGGTGTAGACGTCGACCTCCGCCCCGGAGGTCGACACCCGTTGCGCGGCCTCTCGGATGAACACGTTCATACCTCCGGAGTCCCCGGACCCCGGCTGGTCAAGGGGAGAGGTGTGCAGGCTCACGACCGCGACGTGCGGGCGAGCCGTCTCCGGGCTCGTCGTCGGCATAGGAACGATCGTACGGCAGGCGCGAGATACGTTCCGGACCCGCTCCGGCGAAGACCTTGGGCTCAGCCGCCGGATCGGCGCAGGCTGAAAGCCGCCCGGACCTCGCCCACCGGTCGGCCACCCCCGAGCACCGGACGACGGGCCACCGGACTCAGGCGCTCGAGGTCCCCGGCCGAGACGGCCCCGAGGTCGGCGAGGACCTGGATCAGCGCGGGTCCGCAAGCACGCTCGCCTCCGTCCTCTATCCGGACGGCGACGCCGATCCCCTCCTCGAGAACGGCGGCACAGTGCAGGGCCTCGGCACCCACCTTCGAAACGACCCCCGAGACCTGGGTCATGAGCAGGGTGTCGGTCCGTCCACGACCCGCGACGAGGTAGGGATGCGCGCGCATCGCCTCGACCGCCCTGGCGGCTCCGGCGGCCTCCTTGCCCAGGTGCTCAGGACGCGACAAGCGGGCGAACAGGGTGGCCATCGCCGACAGGGGCAGGCCGTGGACAGGAGCCCCGCATCCGTCCACGCCGACGACCGGGTGCTCGAAGCCTGTACCGAGCCGGACCGCCCGCAGCACCGCCCGTTGGAGCGGATGCCCGGGAGTGAGGTACGACGCGAGATCCCAGCCGCTCCGAGCACTGGCGACGAGCATCCCCGCGTGCTTGCCAGAGCAGCCGTGTGCGACCCGCGTTGGGCGCCGGGCTCGGGCCGCGTCTGAGGGGAGCGCGGGCAGATCGGACGGACAGCCGAGCGCCGACACGGGCACTCCTCCGCGTCGCAGCAGCCGCCGGACCGCGCGGACGTGCTCCCCTTCGCCGTTGTGTGACGCGCACATGATCGCCACCAGGTCCAACGGGAGCTCCTCGCCCATCCGACGCAGCGACACGGCGGCCTGCAGCGGCTTCATGGACGACCGCGAGAACACGATGCGGTGGGGATCGCCTAGGGCCGCGAGCAACCGCCCCCGGGCGTCGCAGACGGCCACGTGCCCCGCATGCACGCTCTCCACCAGGCCGGAGCGCACCACGCGCACGAGCGGGACCGCTGACGGCATGCCGACAGCCTAGGACGGCCCGGCGGATCAGGTGCCGAGGTCGTCAGCCGGCCTGGCGGAGCGCTCGGGCGAAGGCCTCGTCCTCGAGCGGCGGGTCATCCTCGATCATCTGCACGAAGACCCGGACCATCTCGGGATCCCACTGGGTGCCGGCACCGCCCCGGATCTCCGCCAGTGCGCGCTCGATGCCGATCGAGCCGCGGTACGGGCGGTCGCTCGTCATCGCGTCGAACGAATCCGCCACCGCGAACACCCGGGCCGCCAGCGGGATGTCCTCCCCAGCCAGCCCGTCCGGGTAGCCGGTGCCGTCGAAGCGCTCGTGGTGGTGGCGGATCAGCTCGACGGCGTCGGCGAGGAACCCGATCGGCGCGACGATCTGGGCGCCGATGATCGGATGGTTGCGCATCACGGTCCACTCATCCACGGAGAGTGGGCCCGCCTTGCACAGGATGTGCTCGGGGATCCCGACCTTGCCGATGTCGTGGAGGAAGAATCCGTACCCGGTGGTCGGGTCCTCGGCCAGCCGGGCTTCGACCCTTCGGGCGAGCGCGAGGCCGTAGGCCTGCGTCCTGTCCAGGTGGCCGCGCGTGGTCTGATCCTTGGCCTCGATCACCGTGGCGAGGCTCTTCATCGTCGCGAGGTAGGTCTCCTGCAGGCTCGCCAGGACCAACTCGAGCTCTGCGCTTCGCGCCCGCTCCAGCCGGTACAGGTCGCCTAGCTCGCGAGCGAACACGATGAGCTGCTCGTGGACGGCGGGCATCTCCGGATCCACAGGGATCTCCGACACGTAACCGAGGGAAGGCTGTTCGCTCATGTTGAGGAGCCGCACGTTAGCGCACCGGGGCCTCCGGGGCGCGGAAGCTAGCCTGTCGGGTTCGAGCGCAGCGGTCCATAGGACCGAGGGCCCAAAAAGCCCTGGTCCGAGGGCATCCCCCGTGGTCGAGCGCTGTCGGACCCGTGGCGGCGGAGGGCATCCCCCGCTCGACCGACGCTACGAAAGGACCAGCGACGGATCGTCGCGGTAGCGACGCTTCAGCTCGTCCTGGAGGGCGTCCAGCGCCTCGAGGACCTGGGCCCTGGAGGAGGAGACCTCACGCTCCTCGGCGAGCAGGAGGTCGACGGCCTCGGCCAGCCGGGCGTCGTCGAGCGCCCCAGGGTCCGAGAGGCCGGCGTCCGCCACGAGCCGCTCGACCCGCCGGCGCGCGAGGAGCATCTCTTGTTCGGGTACCCCGACCTTGACGGCCTCCCCGCGGGACGGGCCCTGGGGCTCGGCCGACAGGATCTGCGACAGCCGCTCGACGAGGCTCTCCTCCTGCTCGGCCCCGCCCCGACGCTCCACCTCGGCCCGCAGGATCTCGGCCCGGCCCTGGACGAGACGCCGTAGCAGCGAGAGGTACTCGCGCTCGGACAGGCACTCGTCCCGGCGGGCCCGGAGATCCTCGAGCGGAAGCGCCCCGAGCCCCTGAAGGAAGTCCGGACGGCGGATGCGGTCGATGCGGCGCTTGCCGCCCTGCTCGCTCATGCGAGCAGCATGGTACCCCGGCCGGCGGACGCGAGCGGCCTCAGCACACCGCCAGGAGCGCCTGGTACGGGTTAACGGCCGCGCCGCCTCCCGGATGCCACTCGAAGTGCAGGTGGTTCGTGCTCCCCGCGTTGCCGGTGCTGCCGACGTAGCCGATCACGGTACCCGCGCCGACGCTCCCGCTCGCGGAGCTGTAGCTCGAAAGGTGCGCGTAGAACGTGTAGCCGCCGGAGCCGTAGACGTACGCCTGGAGCCCGCCCGAGGAGCTCGAGCTCTGCGAGACCGACCCCGGATGCGCGGCCACGATAGGCGTGCCGAACGGAGAGATCAGGTCGATCCCCTGGTGCGAGTGCCCGGCCCGCGGCCACCCGAACGAGTCCACGAACGAGTTGGGCCCTGCGACCGGGCACACCTGCAGGGCGCCGTTCGGGTTCGGCGTCTGGCCGATGATCTGCAGCTCCTTGGCGGCCGCGAGCTCCTCCCGGTACTTCGCGAGCAGCTCGTTCAGGCGCGCGGTCAGCCGATCGAACTCGGCGTCTATCCTGGCCTGCGCCGCACCCAGGCGCTCGGCCTCGGCGGCCTGCGCCTCCTCGAGCGTGAGTAGGTCATCCCGCTCCCGCCGCAGCTCCTCCTGTGTCACCTCCTGCTCGAGCACGAGGTCGACATCGTCCTGCGCCATCGAGCCCAGGAACTCCAGCCGATCGCTGAACTCGGTGAACGATCCCGAGGAAAGGAGCAGGTCGATCGTGCTCGCCGGGCCGTGGGTGAAGGCGATCACGGCACGCTTCGTGAGACGCGCCTGGATCCTCTCGACCCGCTGCTCGAGCCCGCGGATGCGGTAGCGCGTCTGGACGATCAGCGCCTTCGTCGCATCCAGCGCGACAGTGGCCTCGTGCCAGACCGCCGTCGCGGCGTCGAGCTCGGTCTGGATCTCGGCGGCCTCGGCCCTGGCGGCATCCAGCTCGTCCTTCGTGTCTGCGAGGGCGGAGGGCACGCCGAGAGCCCCGGCCACCAGGACCATGGCGAGGCAAGCGCGGAGCATGATCCTGCGAGCGGTCGTCGTGGGGCCTCCTCGCGGTCGTCCGGCCGCTGCCCAGGGACTCGGAAAGGGTATCGAAGTCCCTGGTCAGGGGGCAAACGGGGGCGCGGCGACGCTCAGTTCTCCTGGCCGCGCATCGCCTCGATCAGGATGTCCGCCACCTCGGGCCGGCTGAACTCGATCGGCGGGCGCTCGCCCCCGCGGAGCATCTCGCGAACCTTGGTTCCCGACAGCGACACGCGCGTCTCCTCGCCGTGAGGGCAGGTCTTCGGGCTCGCCATGCCCTCGCACGCGTTGCACCAGAACGAGTGCTCGAACATCAACGGCGTGATGCCGAGCTCGCCGGGCTCGAACTCCTCGAAGATCTTCTGCGCGTCGTACGTGCCGTAGTAGGTCCCGACGCCGGCGTGGTCGCGACCGACGATGAAGTGCGTGCACCCGTAGTTCTTCCGGCAGATCGCGTGCCAGATCGCCTCCTTGGGACCCGCGTAGCGCATCGCCGCGGGGAACACGCTCACCATCGCCCGATCCTTCGGGTAGTAGCCGTCGAACAGCGCCTCGTAGCAGCGCATCCGCACGTCGGCCGGCACGTCGTCGCCCTTCGTCGCTCCGACCAGCGGGTGCACGAGGAGTCCGTCCACGATCTCGAGCGCGCACTTCTGGATGTACTCGTGCGCGCGGTGGATCGGGTTGCGGGTCTGGAACCCGACGACGGTGCGCCAGCCGCGTTCGGCGAAGGCGGCACGCGTCTGCGCCGGGGTGAAGCGGTAGTCGACGAAGTCCTTCTGCGCGGGGAGAGCGAAAGCGCGGACGCGTCCCGCCAGGCAGAAGTTCCCCGCCTCGTGCAGCGCCGCGACGCCGGGATGCTCGAGGTCCTCGGTAAGGAACACGCCGAGCGCCTCCTTCTGCCGGTCCCGCTTGAACACCTCGGCGACCTCGACGATCGCGATCGGCGCCGCGCCCTCGGAGGGCAGGAGCGCGACCGCGTCGGCCCCGCCGATCCGCTTCACGTCTTCGTCGGTGAGCGAGAGGGTGACCGGGATCGACCAGGGCAGGCCGCTCTCCAGGTGCATCGTCTCCAGGATCAGGCGGTGGTCCTTCTCGCCCACGAACCCGGTTAGGGGCGACAGGGCGCCGACGGTCAGCATCTCGAGGTCGGAGAGCTCGCGGGGGTTCACGACGAGCTTCGGCAGGTGTTCGGCCTGCTGGACGGCTGTCTCGCGCTCGGCCTCGGGCACGAGCAGGTCCACGAGGATGCCGCCGTGGGGCGTGATCGTCTGGTCGTCGGACATGGTCGGGTCGGCCTTTCGGTCGGAAGGCCCCAGCATAACGGCGGTGAGCGCCCCGTCCCCGGGCGCAGCCGAGCGGGCCGGCGCTATGCTGCCCAGGTCCCCTGACCCCGAGGCGCGATGCCCGAGACCCTGCTGTCCGACGAGGAGCTCCACTCCCTGAACGAGCGCCTCGAGGTCGCACACCCGAGCGAGATCGTGCGATGGGCCCTGCTCGAGTCGGGGTTCGAGCGGATCGCGCTGGCCTCGGCGTTCCAGGCGGAGGGCACGTGCGTGATGCACATGGCCTCGCTGATCCTGCCCGAGGTGCCGGTCCTGTTCCTGAACACCGGCTTCCATTTCGCGGAGACCCTGGCGTTCAAGGAGCAGCTCACCGAGAGACTAGGCCTGAACGTGGTCGAGCTCGTCGGCGAGCACACGGTCGAGTCACAGACGGCCGCGTTCGGGCCCCGTCTCTATGAACGGGACCCAGACCGGTGTTGCCACATCAACAAGGTGGAGCCGATGCTCGAGGCGCTGCGCGGGCTCGACGCGTGGGTCACCGCCTTCCGCCGGGACTCCTCCCCGACGCGCGCGAACGCGCCGATCATCGACCGCTACGAGCTCGAGCCCGGTCGGTTCATCGTCAAGGTGAATCCCGTCGCCACCTGGACCCGTCAGGGAGCCTGGGCGTATCTGAAGGAGCACGACCTCCCGCACAACCCGTTGTACGACCTCGGCTACGCCTCGATCGGCTGCGCGCCGTGCACGAGGATGCAGCTCCCCGGCGAGCCGGAGCGCGCCGGTCGCTGGGCCGGGCTGTCGAAGTGGGAATGCGGGATCCACGAGCGCGAGGCGCCCTCGTGACCGGAGGTCCGAAGCTAGGCGACCACCCAGAGAGCCTCGGGCGCCAGCATGACCTCCAGCCGCCGGTGATCGCCTAGCGAGTCGCCGTCCACCTGGACGGGGAACGGCGTCGATGAGGTGACGAGCACGTCCTGCGCGTCGTGCACGTAGTCGATGTCCTTGTTGCGCACGTGTCGCGCCGAGCCGAAGACCTGCCACGCGACCCTGGGGACCGCCCGGCGCGGGAGCTTGCGGACCGAGATCACATCCAGGCCGGTGTCGAACGAGGCCTCCGGGGTCATCCGGATCGGGCGGTCCTTGTAGTAGCTGTACGGGTCGGTCCGGCCGACCATCACCGAGAGGGAGGGCAGGGCCGGCCCGTCGTCGATCCGCACCTCGAGATCCGCGCGGCGTCCCGCGTAGCCGACCAGCAGCTCCCACGCGACGGCCCGGAACGCGGCGCGATCGAACTTCGTCTTCGTCGCCGGGAACTTGGCGTCCATCCGCTTCATCGCCGCGGCGTCTACGCCGGCGCCACAGTTCACGGCGAAGAAGCGGCCGTCGGCCACGCCGAGCGAGAGCTTGAACGCCTCGTCGTCGAGCGCCTTCGCGATCAGCACCCCGGTCGCCTCGGCCGGGTCGAGCGGCAGCCCGAGGGCGCGCACGAGGATGTTCGTCGCGCCCCCCGGCAAGACCCCGAGCGCGGTCTCGGACCCGGCAAGAGCGTTCACCACCTCGTTGATCGTTCCGTCGCCGGAGAAGACCACGACGAGGTCGATACCGTCGCTCGTGGCCTGTGAGGCAAGTTCAGACGCGTGGCCCCGCTCCTTGGTCTCGGCGACCTCCAGCCGGAAGTCCGCCGACAGGGCCTTCTCGATCACCGCGAGCACGGGTTTGGAAACAGTGCGGGCGACGGGGTTGACCACGAGAAGGAGTCGCTGGAAGCGCATCGGGCCCCGCGAGTATGTCAGGAACCGGCCGAGCGGGCTCCACCGCCCGAGACCGGCGGCAGGAGGGCGACCTCCTCCACGCCGGCGAGCTTCGTGGAGGGGTCGGCGCGTTCGCCGTCGACGACGATCGATCCCGCACGCGCCACGCGTTCGAATCGCTCGCCGTAGCGCGCCGAGAGCGCGTCAACGAGCTCGGCCACCGTGGCCCCCTCTGCCTCGACGTGGCTCGAGCCCGCGAGGTCGCGGAGCGCAGCGAACAGACGGACCCGGACCAGCGTCATCGCAGGTCAAGGCTATCGTCCGGAACGCCGAGCCTGTACCCTCCGAAGGATCGTGGCCCCGATCGTCCTGCTCTCGGATCGCTCCCCCGACGAGGTCCTTCCCGCGGCCTCGGCGCTCCTGCTCGACCTCAAGACCGAGCATCTGTCCGTTTCAGCGGTGGGCGACGTGCTCGCCGTGCTGCCCCAGGCCGTGCTGGTCGACGCGGCCGAGAACCCCGGCCAGGGTCACGCGGTGCTCCGCGCGCTGCACGAGCGCCGGCCACGGGTCCCCGTGCTTGTGGTGCTGGAGCGGGGGGACCTCGAACGGTTCCGATGGGACGAGGTCGCGGACGAGCTCCTCTTCCCAGGTGCCCCCGAAGCCGAGATCCGTCTGCGCCTGGCGATGCTGCGGCGCCGCTCGGGTGCCGTCGAGGACGCCACGGTCCGGCTCGGACCGCTAACGCTGGACGTGGACGCCTACAGGGTGAGCCTGCTCGGGCGCCCGCTCGACCTCACGTACAAAGAGTTCGAGCTGCTGCGGTTCCTCGCCGAGCGCCCGGGCCGCGTGTTCACGCGACCGGCCCTTATGCGCGAGGTGTGGGGCTACGACTTCTACGGCGGCACGCGGACGGTCGACGTCCATATCCGCCGGCTGCGGGCCAAGCTGGGGCCCGAGCACGAGGGCTTGATAGGAACCGTCCGCGGCGTGGGCTACCGGGCAGCGGACCTCTGAGGCGCCAGTCGAACCGCCGGTAGGCGTCGCGCGGTAACGAAGAGTTAACGCGCCGGAAACGGGTCAGTCGCCGGGCGACACCTACCCTGTTGAGGTCCAGCGACACGAAGGGGGAAGCGAAGGGATGACCACGCCCAAGGAGGTCCTGGCCCTGGCCAGGGAGTCCGGTGCCGAGATCGTGGACCTGCGGTTCTCGGACCTGCCCGGGCTCATGCAGCACTTCTCCATCCCCACCCACGAGCTCGACGAGGCGAGTTTCGAAGACGGCCTCGGCTTCGACGGCTCGTCGATCCGGGGGTTCCAGGAGATCCAGGAGTCCGACATGCTCCTGGTTCCCGATCCCGACACGGCCTACCTCGACCCGTTCACGAAGCACACCACCCTGAACCTGCACTGCTTCGTGAAGGACCCGGTGACCGGCGAGATGTACTCGCGCGACCCGCGCTTCATCGCGCGCAAGGCCGAGCTCTACCTGAAGCAGACCGGCATCGCGGAAACGTCGTTCTGGGGACCTGAGGCCGAGTTCTACATCTTCGACTCGGTGCGCTTCGACCAGAACCAGCACGAGGGCTACTACCACCTCGACGCGGTCGAGGGCGTGTGGAACTCGGGCCGCGAGCGCGAGATCACGGGCGAGCCGAACCTCGGCTACAAGCCCCGGTACAAGGAGGGCTACTTCCCCCTGCCCCCCATGGACCACTACCAGGACCTGCGCAGCGAGATGGTGCTCAACCTGGAGAAGGTCGGCATGAGGATCGAGGTCCACCACCACGAGGTCGGCACTGCCGGGCAGGCGGAGATCGACATCCGCTACGGCACGCTGCTCGCGACCGCGGACAACATCATGAAATACAAGTACGTGGTCAAGAACACGGCGCGGCAGGCCGGAAAGACCGTCACGTTCATGCCCAAGCCGATCTTCATGGACAACGGCTCGGGCATGCACACGCACCAGAGCCTGTGGAGCAACGACGAGAACCTGTTCTGGGACGAGGTCGGATACGCGGGCATCAGCGACATGGCCCGCTGGTACATCGGAGGTCTCCTTGCCCATGCGCCCAGCCTGTTGGCCTTCACGAACCCGACGACGAACTCGTACCGCCGGCTCGTCCCGGGCTACGAGGCGCCGATCAACCTGGTGTACTCGCAGCGCAACCGCAGCGCGTGCGTCCGGATCCCGATGTTCTACAAGAGCCCTGCCGCCAAGCGGCTGGAGTTCCGGACGCCGGATCCCTCGTGCAACCCGTACCTGGCGTTCGCGGCGATGCTGATGGCCGGCCTGGACGGCGTGAAGAACAAGACCGAGCCGCCCGAGCCGATGGACAAGGACCTGTACGACCTGCCGCCCGAGGACAAGGCGATGGTCAAGCAGGTGCCCGGCTCGCTCGAGGAGGTCCTGGACAACCTCGAGGCCGACCACCAGTGGCTGCTGGAGGGCGGCGTGTTCACGCAGGACGTCATCGACACCTGGATCGAGTACAAGCGCATCCACGAGCTGGACGCGGTGCGGCTCCGCCCCCACCCGCACGAGTTCGAGCTCTACTACGACCTCTGAGAACGAGCGCTCGACGCCGAGGGCCGGCCGGGTACGGGTCGGCCCTCGCGTTTGCTCGTAGCCTGCCCGACATGGCGGCGCGCGTGGTCGAGGCCCCGCATCCGATCTCGATCGGCTCGACGCTCGGAGCGCTGCATCGCGGGAAGGGCGATCCGACGATGCGGGTCGCTCGCGACGAGGTCGTTCGGGCCTCGCGGACCCCCGACGGCCCGGTCGCCGCGCGCTTCACGGGAACCGACGGCCGCATCGAGGTCGAGGCGTTCGGGCCGGGGGCCGGGTGGCTACTCCGGCGCGGGGACGCCTGGTGCGGCGCGCTCGACGACGACTCGGGCTTCGACCCCGCTCCGGGGCTCGTGCGCGATCTGTGGCGACGGCGTCGCGGCATGAGGATCCCCCGGACGGGCCTCGTCACCGAACGGCTGATCCCGGTGATCCTCGAGCAGAAGGTCACGGGTCTGGAGGCCCGGCGCGCCTACCGCCGGCTCGTCCTGGCGCTCGGCGAGCCGGCGCCGGGGCCCTTCGGCCTCACGCTTCCGCCGGATCCAGCGCGCGTCGCGGCGCTCCCCTACCACGCGTTCCATCCGTTCGGCGTGGAGCGCCGGCGTGCCCAGGTGCTCCGCGCCGCATGCGCGAGGGCGGCCTGGCTCGATGCGGCCGCCGACCTGCCGCTCGATCAGGCCCGGGCGCGCATCGGTTCGCTCCACGGCATCGGGCCTTGGAGCGTCGCTGAGGTGGCGCAGGTCGCACTCGGGGACGCCGACGCGGTCTCGGTGGGCGACTTCCACCTGAAGCACCTCGTGGCATGGGCGCTCGCGCGCGAGCCCCGGGAGACGGACGAGCGCATGCTCGAGCTCC
>Ga0209323_10001260_pt1 | contig 16691 bp, 17 predicted proteins | sample Rifsed19ft2_FD_184014 | JGI IMG/M metagenome (GOLD analysis project Ga0209323, IMG submission 184014) | Soil microbial communities from Rifle, Colorado, USA - sediment 19ft 2 (version 2) | ecosystem: Environmental > Terrestrial > Deep subsurface > Rock core/Sediment | place: Rifle, Colorado...
GAAGTAACCCTTAATTATCGAAGTGGAAGGTGGTAATAAATTGAAGATAGAAAAAAGCGCTGTATCGATGCAGGCAAGTGCTGTTTTAAACGCAGTGCCAAAATAAAAAACTGAATTGGAAAATATTTTTCTTACCATTTTCAGAAACGCAACAGGTAAAAACAAAAACCTAGGAGGCAGAAGATTTTCTGCCTTTTTTATTTGTGTGCTTTTGGCGGTTTTCAGCTGGATGCTAATTGTATTAACGAAAGATTACACACTTCGATTTCGCTTTAAAACAACGTACATAAATCTACCTGAAGGAAAAGCAGTAGTGAATTTGCTGCCAGACTCAATGGAAATGAACATTATTGCAAACGGCTTTTCGATGCTGAATTTAAAATGGTTTACTTCCAAACGAAATATGGTCATTGATTGTTCGGTAATGAAACTGAAAAAAGACAGCACTTTTTACGTTTCACTAAATGCTGTAAGTGATAAAATGGCAAAACAGATAAACAGCGATGCGCGAATAATTTCGGTGGCGCCTGATACATTATTTTTCAGTTTTTCGAAAAGCGCGAAAAAGAAAGTTCCTGTAAAGCTAATTAGCGCTATTACATTCGCAAAGCAGTTTCAGCTTTCCGACAGCATAAAAACAGAACCTTCGGAGATTGAAATTTTTGGTGCAGAAGATGAAATAAAAAATATCACTTTTATCGAAACGCAGCCACTTACACTCAAGAGTTTGAACAAAACGGCTGTAAAAAAACTTGGCTTTTCACTTGCGAACAAATTAATCGGCACATCAACCGACTCGGTTACTGTAACTGTTCCTGTTGATGAATTTACGGAAGGAGAAACAGAAGTAGCAGTAAGTGTTATCAATCTTCCGACAGGCTTCACACTTAAAATAATTCCGGATAAAATAAAAGTAAAATATAAGGTGAGCATTAATAATCTGAACAAAGTAAATGATGTATTATTTCGTGTGGTAGCAGATTATTCCGAAATCGATTTAGATAATTCATCGAAGCTCAAAATAAAACTTGTGTCATCTCCTTCGTTTATTACCTCCGTAAAACTAAATCCGGAAAAGGTAGAGTACATCATCAGAAAATAAAAAATGCTGATAATAGGACTAACAGGAGGAATAGGCAGCGGCAAATCAATGATTGCCCGCATTTTTACTTCGCTAGGCGTTCCTGTTTATTCTGCCGATGATGAAGCAAAAAAACTTTTGCTTGAGGAAGGAATAAAAAAAGAAATTGTTTCGGCATTAGGTGCTGATGTGCTTGACCAGAATGGAGAAGTTGATCGCAGAAAAACTGCCGAAAAAGTTTTTACAGATGAAAAACTACTCAAAAAGTTAAATGCAATCATTCACCCCGCAGTAAAAAATCATTTTGATGCTTGGGCGAAGAAACAAAACACCAACTATATTTTAAAAGAAGCCGCCATACTTTTCGAATCGGGAGCAAACGAAGGACTGGACGAAGTAATTGCTATTTCATCACCCGAACATTTGCGGATAAAACGAGTAATGCAACGCGATACTATTTCGGAAGAGCAGGTGAGGGCACGTATGAGAAACCAATGGAATGATGAAGAAAAAATGAAACGGGCTACACACATAATAATAAATGATGAAGTGCAATTGATAATGCCACAAATTTTGAAAATACACGAACACCTTAGCCAATGAAAATTCTTTCGGTTGAACAATTACGCGATGCTGATGCTTTTACCATTCAGCACGAACCGATTGCTTCCATCGATTTGATGGAACGTGCTGCTAAAGCCTGTTCGTATTGGTTGCGCAAGAACGAAAAACAGTATCAGTCGTTTAAAATATTTTGTGGAGTCGGAAATAATGGCGCTGATGGATTAGCACTGGCAAACATGCTTGTCGATTCAGAAATCGTGATGATTAATTATTCTCATAAACGATCTGCCAACTTTCTTGTGAATTTTCAGCGAAGCAAAAAAAATGAAATTCCGATTAAAGAAATTAATTCTGTACAGGATCTCGAAATAATAATAGACAAGAAAACAATCATTATCGATTGTATTTTCGGTACGGGACTAAATAAACCTGCTGAAGGTTTATCTGCCGATGCAATTAAATTCATCAACAATTCAGGATGCGAAGTAATTTCAATTGATGTTCCTTCGGGCTTGTCCTGCGATGATTTGCCGAAAGAGAAATCAGAAATCGTAAAAGCAAATCACACATTAACATTTCAATGTCCGAAGCTTTCGTTCATGTTTCCCTCTTCAGGAAAATATTGCGGAAATATTCATGTGCTGGATATTGGCTTGGATAAAAAGTTTGTTCAAGAAAAAACATCCAAAAATTATTTCATTACAAAAGAAGACATCAAAAAGATTTACTCACCAAGAGAAAAATTTTCGCACAAAGGAACTTACGGACATGCTTTGATTGTTGCAGGAAGTTACGGAAAAGCAGGTGCATCTGTTTTGTCAGCGAAAGCTTGTTTGAGAGCTGGAGCAGGGCTTGTTACAGTACACGTGCCCAAATGTAATTATCAAATCATACAAACCGCATTGCCCGAAGCAATGACTGAAGTTGATGCCAACGAAACTTACATCGGACATGATATTAAGATAGATAATTACAACGCGATTGCAATAGGACCGGGAATTGGAATACTGGATGCAACACAGGACATACTGAAAGTTTTAATTCAGAACACACACGTGCCATTAGTGATTGATGCCGATGCAATAAATATTTTATCCGAAAACAAAACATGGCTTGCATTTTTACCGGCCGGCAGTATTCTCACTCCTCATCCAAAGGAGTTCGAACGCCTATGCGGAAAAACTACGGATGAAATGGAACGATACCAGTTACAGAAAAGCTTTTCGGTGAAACATAATGTGTATGTAGTTTTAAAAGGAGCGCATACTTGTATCAGCACTCCCGAAGGCGAAATGCATTTTAACAGCACAGGAAATGCAGGAATGGCAACTGCAGGAAGCGGTGATGCACTCACAGGAATAATTACAGCACTACTTGCGCAAGGGTATAGTTCATTTGAAAGTTGTTTGATGGGTGTTTACCTGCACGGACTCTCTGGCGATATTGCCGCTGAAAAATTTACGCAGGAAGCTATGATTGCCTCCGATATTATTGATTGTTTGGCAGAGGCGTTTAAAAAAATTGGAGATTGATAAAGCAACGCTTTACGATTGTTTATTCTGTTCAATAATTTCTGTTTTCACTTTGCCGTAAAGTGATACATTTTTTTTCTGAATGCTTTGCTGTAGTTTTTTTTGCTTTGGTGCAGCTTTTTCCAAACGAGGGTTCAACTCACGAATGTTGGTTTTGTTTTTCATAATTAAGTTTTTCGATTATAAGAAAAATTTTTGTGCAGGAGGCGATGCTTTAATTCCACCCCGCAAGCTGGCTCGTTCGCTAAAAACAGCCACTGGCTGTTTTTAAAACGCTCCGCCCTATGTTAAAGAACGTTTGTGAAAAACCAAAACCTCCACACACAAAAAATAGTTTATTCAAATCAATTCATTTGCACAAGGGCACTATTTACCCGCTCATCCATCATTTCATAAATGCAAAAGGGAGCATGCATTGTTTTGTGAAGCATGTGGTGATAGTAATAATCTGCCTTGCATTCATCCATGCGAATAGGTTCTTTCAGAAAATAAACCCGGCTATGCAGTTTTATCCACTGGGGCAGATGTTCATAGCAATGCATAAATCGGTCAATATCCATATCCTCCGTATTTTCCGATACAATAATAACTTCGGGCACTTGTCCCGGTTGCATCAGGTTCAGCAATGCCTCGCTTCCGCTTTTAAAAGTAAATACCTGAGTTGATAAATCAAACAGTTGAAAGGTGCGCTTGTTACGCATCAAAACCTTTTCATCGGTTCCTATCAGATAAACAATACCAATGTTTTTACCCGCAATAGCAATTGCGTTTTTATTTCTTTTCATGTTTTTTGTTAAATCAGTGCAAACGCAATTAATATGTACGCAATTAAAATGCCTAGCAATGCATAGGCTATTCTAAACGAGCTATCCGATGTTTGCCGAAACAAAAGCAGGATTCATTTCATTTACTTCCTTGCACAAATTTTTATAATGCTTTGCCACTGTCCAGTAATCGCGCTTGGAGTTAAAACCCCAGAGCATTTTTTTTACTGTATCGTTCGGCATTGTTTTTCTTGGCGGTATAATGTTTTTCGAAAGCAATAATGGTAAACACTTGTCCCAAAAGATTAGCTCTTCGTTTACAATCCTCTTTCGCTCTATCTGCTCAGGGGACAAGTGTTCGTACATGTTAGATTTGTTTAAGAAAATTAAATTGCAATATCTTGCGTACTCACTATCGAACCTTGGTCGGGCTGGCTCACATACACATAAGTGTAATAGCCAACAAGGTTTGTTGTGCATTTGCGTGTTCCATCGGCAAAAGTTTGAACGATGGTAATAAACGAGTACCCGAGATTTTGCAAATAAGTAATCACCTGAGCATTGGTAACTGTTCTCATCATGGTTTGCGATGATGCTTTTGCCGCTCCCGATTGTGTGGTTGCGCTGAATACGCTAAGCATGGCAATAGCCACAATAGCGATAAAAACTTTTTTCATTGTTTTCATTGGTGTTTTGTTTTTAGTTTGAAACGTTTATTTGAATTAACACAGCAAATAAAGGAATGCTTGAGCAGGTATTTTTGGAAAAAACACCCCGTTTGTTGCATTCGATTTTGCCTGTTTTATGGCAATATTCAATTATAATCAGCTATCACTATAATGAAATCTTAAAAAAAACTAACATTTATTTGTTAATTCTGTTGCATTCGAATTGTTATTTTTCGTAAACTTGCGTCCGTGAACCAATTGCATACATTCGTAAAAACAATGCACAGCGCTGAAAAACGTGTTGTGCAATCTTATTTCTCCTGCTTTTCGAGCAGAGGCGAAACCAACCCGCTTTATTTAAAACTGTTTGTGTATTTGGCAGCATGCAAGCAAGCACCTTCCGATGAAGCTGCTTCTACCTATATATATGGTAAAGCTAAAGGCAATGCAACTTACCGTTCATTCAAATCGCGCTTTAAGGATAAATTACTTGAGGCGATCAATCTGGATATGAATATTGAGAGAAATGAATTACTTGAAGAGGGAGTTTATTCAACCATTGCCATCCAAAAGAAACTTGCACAGTTTACACATCTTTATTATTCCAAAGGCGACCACCCCGTAGTAAGAGAATTGTTAAATACCATTATCACCAAATGTTACAGTTACGAAGTGTATTTCATATTGGCGCAATGCCTGAACTGGAAAAAATATTTAAAAGGATTTGTTTCAGGCGCAAACGATTTTAAAGCGTTAAATCAAGAAATTGCAAAAGTCGATTACTGCAATTTGGCAATTCTGAAAGCGCAAGATTATTTTTTTCAAGCAAGTTTGTGGGACAAATTCCATCCCAGCGAATCGAAACAAAAGAAATCGCGCTTCCTGCAAAACTGCATCATCGAATTAAAGAAAGATTACCAGCACACACAGTCGTCATATGTAAATTATTACCTGAAACAACTCGAAGTTTTTTATTTCGATATGGAATCCGAATACGCTGCCGCAAAATCGGCTGCTGCCGAAATGTTTGAAACGATAAAAAGCAGCAAAGCCGTTTATCGCAGGCAGCGTGTCGGGTTCGTGTTACTCAACGTAGGTCATTACGATGTTCATTTGCGCAATTACGAAAAAGCGGTGGAGAGTTTCCGGCAGGCACAAACTTATTTCCCGCCCTTTTCAAACAACTATTATGTGAGCAAAGAGCAGGAGTTTTATGCATGGTTTTACAGTGGCAATTTAAACGAAGCACAAAAAGTAAGCAAAGCATTAAGCAAAGCAATGAAAGAAACACATGGCGATTTCCGATTGGCACAATACCGATACTATTACGCCTGCGTTTTGTTTTCACAAAAAAATTACAAAGGCGCATTAAAACAAACGGCTCAGCAATTTGAAATAAGTAAAGACAAAACAGGGTGGGATATAGGCATCCGATTGCTCACCTTAATGTGCCAAGTAGAATTACAACATTACGACCAAGCCGAAATACTTGCCGAAAATCTGCGCAAGCATGTGGAGAAATTTGGAGTGGATGACGGAATACGCCTGCGCGATAAATTAATAATGCGCACACTGCACACCTATGCACGCAACGGATTTTCAAAATCAAATTTGCCCGAAAGCGTTTACAACACCATTGATTTACTTGCCGGAAACGAAAAACAATACCGATGGGAACGCTTTTCGCCCGAACTGATACCTGTACACCAATGGCTGGCAAAAAAGCTTGGTGTGAGTTTGAAAACAGAGAAACAAGTTGTTAAGTTATTGAGTTATTAGGTTACTAAGTTAACAACTCAATAACCAATAACCAATAACCAATAACCCAATAACCCAATAACCCAATAACCCAATAACCATGTCCACCAAATACAAATACAAAACAGTAATGCTGGTTGACGATAACGACATCGATAATTTTGTGAATCGAAAAACATTGGAACACATACATTTTGCCGAGCACATAATTGCATTCATCAGTCCGGCAAATGCCCTCGAATTTATTGCCTCCACAAAAACCGACAACATCGAAACGATGGCACACTTGCCACAACTAATTTTTCTCGATTTAAACATGCCCCTGATGACCGGATTTGAATTTGTAACCCAATTCGAAAAAATAAATCCCGCCATAACCAAAAACATCCGCATAGTAATGCTCACCTCATCACTCAATCATTCCGACAGAGACCAATCGCTTGCCACAAAATCAGTAAGCCACTTTATTTCGAAACCACTCGAACGCAAACATTTGGCTGAATTGTAACCTGCCTGCCGGCAGGCAGGTTAAAACTTGTTTTTATGAATGAGTAAACTAAAAATTACTTCCCAAAAATCGTTTTACTTTGTGAAAGCAGAGAAAATCCGTTGTTGCTTTTGCGAGGAGAAATGTGTTGTTGTTATTACCACCGAAAAAGTATCGGGCAAAACCCGCCATGTTACCTCGCAATGTTTAAACAGCATTGAAGATGAATTAAAACAACCCAAAAAATTTGTGCGCATACACGATAATACTTTAGTGAATTTAGATTGTGCTGATGGTTACATTAAAGGCAGGGGAGGAAGAGTGGTGATGGATGATGAAACCGAATACGAAGTTTCGAAACGCAGAAAAAAAGAATTCCTCAAGCGCTACAAGGCGTAGTAACCCGCCCGAACGTATCCGTTCGATACGGGCGGGAATGTGCCCGCTTATCCGATAAACGTTCACACTTATCGCAAAACCGTTAACACTTATCTCAAGTCGGTTGGCTTCGCTTTTTCCCTGCCCTAATTTCGGGGTTTATTTTTCAAATCCGAAACATGGAAGCGAGCAATATAACTTACAAGGTCAACATTCTAACTTGTATGGTCAATATTCTAACTCGTACGGTCAACATTCTAACTCGTATGGTTAACATTCTAACTTGTAAGGTTAACATTCTAACACGTATGGTTAACCTTCTAACTCGTACGGTTAACATTCTAAGTTTTAAGGTCAACCTTCCAACTTGTAAGGTCAACATTCTAACTCGTACGGTTAACCCTATAACTTGTATTGCGAACCTTACAACCCCAAAATTTAAACTCTTAACCTAAAAACCCAAAACAATATGGCAAAAACCAAAGAAGACATCCCTACGAGGGATGACGATTTTTACACCTTTATTAAGGACATCATTGCGGTGCTCGAAGAACTAACCGATGGCACCCTGAAGTGGGTGGCATGGAGCATACCCGAAGCCGATTTTAACAACTTTAAGGATAACTTTAAAGGCAAGGCGGCAGGCGGTGGTTTTCCGGCAATTATAGGTTACGAACCCCTGTATTTAAAAGCACAAAAGAAAAAAGACCGCACGGCAAGCGATGTGGATGCTCACCGCAAAAAACGCAAACTTGTGATGCAGCCTATTTTGAGGCAATTTATTAAAGAGCGATTGCGCTTCGAAAGCATTATTCCCAACAGCGAAAAAGTACGTATGGCATTACTGAGCTCCGATACCACACCATCGCCCGTTCACGGAAGCCACCTTACTACTCTTGCTCCTATTGTAGGATTGAAAAACATGGGAGGTGCCATGGTTGATGCGCATTTCCGCAGAACAGCCGACCAAACCCGAGGCAGTGTGCCCAAGGGCTATGGCTGCGAAATACGTTACGTTTTAGAAATTGCCCTTCCGCCCGACCCGGAGGATATTCCATCATCAACAACTATTATCAGTAGCAAGGCGCATTTTCAGATAAGCGCAGGCATGACTAACCGCAAAAAAACCATGCGCGGCTATGCACGCTGGAGGCATAAAACTAACCCCGCACTTAACAGCCCCTGGATGGTGATACCCGAAATTGATATTGCGTAAGGGAAACTCTAAACTCTAAATTCTAAATTCTAAACTCTAAGCAGCATTTAGAATTTAGGGATTAGAATTTTTAACATAAAAGGAGGTAACAATCAAACAGAGTGAAAAAATCCCTAACCTAAAAAAACAAAACAAAATGAAAACTAAAAAACTCAAAAAAATTATTGCAACGCTGCTTGCAATGTTTACACTTGTTATTTTATCTAACGCTCAAACCACAAGTTTAATTTGGCAGAAACATTATACGGGGAATAGTTTAAATGATTACGCTGCCGATGTTCATAATGGTGGTGATTTGCGAATATATGTCTGCGGTACTAAAGGAACTAATTCGGGTGATGCATTAACTATTTCTTATAATACTGCCGGTACAATAAACACTGGATGGCCAAAAACATATAATGGATCTAGTAACGGTGCAGATTATGCAACTGCAGTAACATCTTATGGCAGCGGAACCACAACAGCTATTTATGTGGCAGGGTCAGCAACTATGACTGGAAACTCACAAGATGCGCTTTTAATTAAGTACACTCAAAGCGGAACACAATCATGGGTTGTAACATGGGAAAACCCTGTTGCGGGTGTTCAACAAGATATTGCAAATTGTGTGAAATGTGACGGCTCAGGAAATGTTTATATATGTGGGAGAACAAGTTCGCTTGGTGGTGATATGTTTGTTGCTAAATATAACTCATCAGGAACTGTTCAATGGGGTCCAATAGTTTACAACAGCTCCGCAAGCAACGATGACTCCCCTCAGTTTATGGAAATAAATGGCTCTTATCTTTATATTACAAGCGTAAGGTCGATATCCGGAACTAATCACGATGCTGTTTTGCAAAAAATTGATATGAGTAACGGAAACATATCCTGGACCGCTGTTTATGATGGAGGAATAACGAGTGATATAGATGAAACTTATTGGTTAGATTTTGATAATGCCGGAAACATTTATACTGTAGGAACAACTCAAACTTCAACTTCGGCTAATTCTCAGGACGCCTTGATTTTGAAATACAACTCTTCAGGTACTCCCCAATGTACAACTACATGGAATTCCTCAAATAATTACGATGATATGCTTGCTTCTATTGATATTTATTATCCTGTTGATGCCCCTATGGTATATGTAACAGGTTATACGGAGGTAAATCCAACCAATAACGATGCTGATTATTTGACCATGAAATTTGATGGCACGGCATGCACTTCTCCTGTGTGGACAATTACTCTTGATGGTTCAGGGACAGGTTGCCCAACAGCTAACGATGATTATGGATATATGATTATGGTCAGCGGACCAACTGCAAAGATTTATGTTACAGGAAGAACATTTGAAACAAATCAAAGTTTAAATGCTACTACGGTTTGCTATACTGATAATGGCTCAACAGCTTCAGAAGACTACCGCCATAGTTACGATAGAAATAGTACGGATAATGGACCGGGAAATAGTAACACAAAATATCCATTAGAATTGGGATGGGACGGTTGTCATGGATGGGATGTTATTTATGTAACAGGCTATACATGCGAAACTTCTGTTGCTCCATGGGATGCAACAACGCTGCAATACGCAGCTACGGGAAATTGTACTGAAGGTTCTGAAGGCAGGATGATGGGCGGAACAAATCTTCAAGCAGAAGCGATCATATATCCTAATCCGTTCGCTGAAAAAGCAACCTTCAAATTCGGAACAGGCGAAACGGTTTATGCCGATGCTGAATTTATTGTTTACGATATAATGGGAAAAGAGGTAAAACGAATTGAAGATATAAACACTTACGAATTTGAAATAGATATGACCGATTTTGATAATGGCTTTTATTTTTATAAATTTGTTCAGGCAGAAACTATTTTAGCAACAGGGAAATTTATAATTAAGAATTAAAAACTCTTTAATGAAATCTTTTTTTCTATCAATTTTAATTACTGTCTTTGTGCAAGCATCACTTGCACAAAGCGGTAATTATTGGACTCAAAAATCAAGTTTGCCCGACTCGGCTCGCGAATATGCAATAGGTTTTTCTATAAACAATAAAGGATATGTTGGAACGGGGAACAAAGATGGGGGAAACTATCTATGGGATTTTTGGGAGTATACTCCAGTACCAGATGTCTGGACAAGAAAAGCCGATTTCACTCCCGGTATTGATTCCGTTGGAAGACGTTCAGCATCAGGTTTTGGAATTGGCAATAAAGGATATATAGGACCCGGAGTAGGGCAAGATACAATCCCACCAACACAAGGCGATACTATGTATAATGATTTCTGGGAATATAATGTCTCAACAAATTTATGGACACAAAAAACAATCTTACCAATGGTTGGCCGTCAATATTATGTTGCTTTTTCAATAAATGGGAAAGGATATATAGGCACTGGTGAAACAGGAGGTTTTTCAGGTGTTCTTTTAAATGATTTTTGGGAATATGATACTATAACTGATACATGGACTCAAAAAGCAAGTTTTGGTGGCACAGCAAGGTATCTGGCAGTAGGATTTTCATTGCTCGGAAAAGGCTATATAGGGACAGGGCTTGACGCATCAAATTATAGAAATGATTTTTGGGAATATGACCCTGTAGTAAATAATTGGATTCAAAAAGCAAGCCTGCCAATAGGGGTATCAAGATCGGCCGCTATTGCATTTTCAATAGAAACAATTGGAAGGGGATATATAGGTTTGGGCGGTGGTTCTTCGTTTTTTGGAGACTTACGTGAATATAATCCTATTACTGATACATGGACTATAAAAGCTTCTTTCCCGGGCGGAGTCAGACTTGGTGCATCAGGATTTTCTATTGGTAACAAAGGCTATGTTTCTTGTGGCAGCAATGGAACTACTCGTTATAACGATTTATGGGAATATACCCCTGATTCGCTTACATCAGTAGAAGAAATAGAGCAACTACAAGCAAATATTTACCCCAACCCAAGCAATGGCAATTTTTCAATTTCAATAAATGAAAAAGAGTTTAATGTTACAGTTTATGATGTAACAGGTAAAATGATTTACGAAAACAAAAACGAAAAACAAATTAACCTTACCACCCAACCCAAAGGGATTTACTTCTTAAAAATAACGGCAGAAGACCTGCCTACCGGACAGGCAGGTAAAACCTACAGCCAAAAGCTTATTATTCAATAAAGCAAAAGCGGTTTACTGAAAAAGCAATGTTTAAATTCGGAACAGGCGAAACAGTGTATGCCAATGCAGCATTTATTATTTACGACCTCACCGGAAGAGAGGTAAAACGCATTGAAAATATAAACACTTACGAATTTGAAATAGACATGACCGGTTTTGATAATGGCTTTTATTTTTATAAATTTGTTCAATCAGAAACTATTTTAGCAAGTGGAAAATTCATGATTCAGAATTAAAATTCTTAAATGAAACAACTTTTCAATATATCAGCCTTCTTAATTTTATTTTGTCCAGTAGCCCGTTCACAATCGGGCTGCTGGACTCAAAAGGCAAATATTGGAGTTGGAAGAGTGGCTGCAGTTGGCTTTTCCATTGGCACTAAAGGTTATATTGGAACAGGATACGATGGGTTTTCATGGCTATCAGATTTTTGGGAGTGGGACCAAGCTACCGATACTTGGTCACAGAAAGCCAGTATTCCCGCACCTGCAAGAGAATTAGCAGTTGGTTTTTCCATCGGCACAAAAGGATATATAGGAACAGGACGCGACTCAGCCGTTATTTGTTATAATGATTTTTGGGAATGGGACCAGACAACTAATATATGGTTGCAGAAAGCCAGTCTTCCGGCATCTGCAAGATGGGCAGCAGTTGGATTTTCAATCGGTAATAAAGGATACATAGGAACAGGACGCGATAATAATTTTCTATTTTCCGATTTTTGGGAATACGACCCCCTATCCGATATCTGGTCGCAAAAAGCAAATTATCCTTTTATAAGAGAACATGCTGTTGGCTTTTCCATTGGTAACAAAGGGTATATAGGAACCGGTAATTGGACGGGCTCTACTGTTTTTTGTGAATATGACCAATCGCTGAATGTGTGGACCGGAAAAGCAAACTTCTCAGGCACTCCAAGAACGGAGGCAGTAGGTTTTTCTATTGGAAACAAAGGATATATCGGAACAGGAAACCCTTCTGGTTTCCCCGGCAATTTTAATGATTTTTGTGTATGGGACCAATCAACAGACACTTGGACTCAATCCTGTTATATCCCTACCAGCGGCAGGTCATTAGCTGTAGCATTTTCTATCGGAACAAAGGGATATTGTGGAACAGGGTTGGGAGGAGCATTACAGGATTTATGGGAATTAGATGCTCTTGTAGGAACGGAAGACATAGAAAAACTGCAAGCAAGTATTTATCCCAACCCAAGCAATGGCAATTTTTCAATTTCAATTAATGAAAAAGAGTTTACTGTTACTGTTTATGATGTATCAGGCAAAGTAGTTTGTGAAAGTAAAAACGAAAAACAAATTAATATTACCGATAAACCCAGCGGTATTTATTTTCTACGCATTACCACCAAAGAAGGCACGGTGAATAGGAAGATAATAAAAGAATAAGGTTTAGTTTGTCAATGAGAAAGCCTCGGTAACGGGGCTTTTTTTATTTCAAAAGGATTACAAATCCTAAACCACTTGGCACGCGTTCGGAAACGCGCCTTTAGATTTGTTCCGATATATTTATGGTTAAAATAAAGCAGCAGAAGTGAACTAACAGACGCGCAGGGAATAAGGCCCATCTCGCGCATTAGTCTTCTGCTACTTTTAAGTTGAACAAGCATTAAATAGAATATTAGGATTTAAGTCCTATTAAAGGCGTTAATGTCATTCAACCATTATCCACTTAAAAACAAAATTATGAAAAAGTATGAATGTTTTATCGGAATCGATGTTTCAAAATCCAAACTTGATGTTTGCATTTTGGATGAAACGAAAAAACCAAGTTACTGCCAAGTGAAGAACAACAAAAAAGATTTGTTGAAGTTTTTAAAAGAGTTAATCAAGAAAAAGAAAATTGCAATTGAGACTACAATTTTTTGTCTTGAACACACCGGTGTTTATGCCATGCCCATGTGTTGTGCTCTTGCAGAGCTACAACTGAATTACACTTTAGTTGCTGCTTCACACATTCAAAAATCTTTAGGACTGCAAAGAGGAAAGAATGATAAGGCAGATGCAAAAGCCATTGCAAGATTTATTTATTTACATCATCAGGAATTAACGCTTTACAAATTGCCGGAAGAAAAGCTCATGAAAATAAAAATTCTCTTATCTCACAGGGAAAGGCTAATGAAAGCAAGAAAAATGTTTCAGGTTGCAAGCGGAGAGATAGCAGAGTTTGTTGACAAGAAAATTTGCAAAGAAGTAATTACCGAAAGCAAGATGTTAGTTAAAAAACTAAACTCAAAAATTGACAAGACCGATAAACAAGTAATGGCACTCATTGATGCGGATCAACAATTAAAACAAACTTATCAGTTGGCAACAAGCGTTCCAGGAGTAGGTCCACAGGTTGCTTTTAATTTAATTTCCTGCACCAGATGTTTTACAGCATTTAAAACATGGCGGCAACTTTCATGTTATGCAGGTATTGCCCCTTTTGAGTACTCATCTGGATCAAGCATAAAAGGGAAAACCAGAGTGAGTCATCTAGCAAACAAAAAAATAAAATCACTTCTGAGCATGGCAGCTCTTAATGCAATACAACGGGATGCGGAAATGAAAAAATATTACGAAAGAAAAACAAAGGAGGGGAAAAATCCTATGCTTGTTTTAAACGCAGTGAGAAATAAAGTGGTGAGCAGAGTATTTGCTACGGTTACAAGGGGAACTCCTTTTGTGGAAACGCAAAAATTTTTCTCGTAATTTATTTGTTTATGTCATAGAATGCGCCAGCGGGGGAAATAAGGTATGTACTCGATATTGTTCTGCCACCCGACCCGGAGGATATTCCATCAGCCACCACAGTTATCAGCAGCAAAGCGCATTTTCAGATAAGTGCCGGTATGCCCAACAAAAAGAAAACCATGCGGGGCTATGCACGCTTTCGTCATAAAACTAACCCGGCACTTAACAGCCCATGGATGGTGATACCCGAAATTGATATTGCGTAAATGGAATTTAGAATTTAGAGTTTAGAATTTGTAAATATAAAAGGAGGTAACAATCAAACAGTGTGAACATTTAATTCAATTTAATACTAACAATTTAAACTTAAACAACATGAAAAAACTTATTTTATTAATCATTTGCTTTGTTTCAATTGCAATGTCAAGTGAGGCTACAGTTACTGTAACTGTTACAAACACTTCGGTTTGCGGGAATTTTTGTTGTACATACTGTGTTCGTATGAAACAATTTAGATTTACGAATGGAACCAGTTATTGGTATGCTACTGTAGAAACAGCCAAATGTGCACATACCCTTGCATATGGTGGTGGTACATACACATGGAATATTAATCCTCCAGCAGGTTATACTCCTGAATGGAGCACACTGCAAATTGGTGTTGCTGTATCTAGTTATACTTATACATTTGAAAATTTCTCAACCCTCGAAGACTGCAATTGTAACGGCTGCCCTGATTATGCTACTCTATGGGATAGGAATTCAGATGGTGATTATAACGTATATGGTTATTACAGTTTTTAAAACCATTTAGTAATAAAACCGTATTCTAAATAAAAAAGTCCTGTTTTCTTAAGCAGGGCTTTTTTATTCGAGTGATATAACTTACTTTTGAAGTATGAAAAAATTGCTTTTCGTTTTTCTGTTTTTCTCTCCGCAAATGTTTGGACAAACAACATTCCAAAAAACATTTGGCGGAACAAATGACGATAATGCTTGGGATATTTACATGACAAATGACAGCGGTTATATAATGGTTGGCAGTACGCTTAGCTTTGGCGGAGCTATTGATGTTTATTTAATAAAAGTAAATGCTGCAGGAAATCTTCTGTGGACAAAAACTTACGGAGGACCTTTCGTAGATGGAGGGGGAACAGTTAGAGAAGCCACCGACAGAGGTTTTATTATTTCCGGCTCAAGCGATAGTTACAGTTCAGGAAACTATGATGCGTATTTAATAAAAACAGATTCGGTTGGTAATGTTGTTTGGAAAAAACTGTATGGCGGAGCAAACATAGATGTAGCCAATTCAGTTGAGCAAACAGGCGATGGAGGATATATTCTTGCGGGCTATACATACAGTAACAGTTTTGGTATAAACGATGTTTTTTTGATTAAAACAGATGCTAATGGAGATACATTGTGGACAAGAACTTATGGCGGAATTTTGGGCGACCCTGTTTTCTGTGTGCACCATACTGTCGATGGCGGTTATATTCTTGCAGGCTGGTCGCAGAGTTATGGATTAGGAAACAACGGGCAAGCCTGCTTATTGAAAATTGATGCAAATGCGGATACAGTTTGGACAAAGACTTATGGCGGACCTTTTACCGATGCTTTTAACCATGTTTTAGAAACACCTGATAACGGATATCTTGCAACAGGCTACACAAATAGTTCAAGCGGTGGTGGCTCAGATATATTTGTTGTTAGAACAAATACCCTTGGCGATACGCTTTGGATGAAAACTTATGGGACCCCTTTTCGGGAAGAGCAAAGTGAAAAAATTGAATTTACTAGCGATGGCGGTTATGTTATTACCGGAACTCAGGGTGGTTTTAGTGGTGACCCTATAAACGACATTTTTTTGCTAAAAATAGATTCTATGGGAAATATTATTTGGTCAGAATTGTACGGAGACACTTTGGAAGATGAAGGACACTCTGTGTTGGAAACTTCAGATAAAGGATTTATCGTTACAGGCTCAACAAAAAGTTTTGGTTCGGGAGGCAAGGATGTTTATTTAATCAAAACTGATTCAATGGGAATATCGGGATGCTACCAAACCAACTCAAATATAGTTGCAGGCACTAAAACAATAACTGTTGAATCACAAGCACCACTTATCTCAAGCGGTACTATTGTTCTCAATCCGAATATATCATTATCTAGTGGAGGTGTTCTTACCGCACTTTGCCCCACAACACCATCAGTAAAAGAAACAGATGTAAGCAATTTTGATATTATTATTTACCCCAACCCATTTACTGATGCTGTAACAATAACAAGCCAACAAGAAATTACAGCAATTGAAGTTTACAATATGCTTGGAGAACTTGTTTTTTCAACATCAAACATCAAACATCAAACGTCAAACATTATTGACCTTTCTTCT
>Ga0209323_10001263_pt1 | contig 16681 bp, 17 predicted proteins | sample Rifsed19ft2_FD_184014 | JGI IMG/M metagenome (GOLD analysis project Ga0209323, IMG submission 184014) | Soil microbial communities from Rifle, Colorado, USA - sediment 19ft 2 (version 2) | ecosystem: Environmental > Terrestrial > Deep subsurface > Rock core/Sediment | place: Rifle, Colorado...
GAGCAGTTTCGCTTCGTCAGGATGCGGACACCTGGCGGGTTGTCAGGCGGGCCGACACCTATGCGTGGACATCGTCAGCGGGAGGACAGCCGGACGAAGGCGGAGCTAGCCGATCCTGGAGCCGGGAGGGACAGGCTCGTCGGGGCGGAGGAGGACCACCTGGCGCGACTTGGTGTAGGCGCCCATCACGAGGACTTCGGAGACGAAGGGGCCCACCTGCTTCGGCGGGAAGTTGACGACGCAGACTACCTGGCGGCCGACCAGGTCCGCCAACCGGTAGCGGTCGGTGACCTGGGCGCTGGAGCGCTTGACGCCGAGCGGCCCCAGGTCCACCCAGAGCCGGTACGCGGCCTTCTTCGCCTCGGGGAACTCCTGGGCGTCCACCACGACGCCCACCCGCATGTCCACCTTCTCGAAATCGCTCCAGGCGATCATGGGAGCATCCCCAAGGCGGCGCCGGGGTAGTAGTACTCGAGGATCTGATAGACCAGGTACCCTTGCTCGGCCATGGCCTTGGCGCCCCACTGATCCATGCCGACCCCGTGGCCGTAGCCGCGGCCGGCGAAGCGCGCGTACTGGCCGTCCACCGCGACCGCGAACAGCGTGCTCTTGAGCGTGTCGTTGCCCAGGATCCGGCGGAAGTCGGCCCCGGAGACGCGGACGGTGCCGCGCGTTCCGTGGACGGCCAGTCGCAGCACGCGAAGCGATCGTGAGCGCTCGATCACTTCCAGCCGCACCACCGTGCCCACCGAGATCCCACCCTTGCGCAGAAGCTCGCTCAGCTGCGCGATGGGCATGTCGAGGTTCCAGGCGAAATGGGGCGAGTCCCCGGAGAACTCTGAGCGCACTGCCCGGAGCGCGGGCATGTTCCGCGCGGCGAAGACCAGGCGCGGCTCTTCTGTGTGGCCGCCGCTGTCGGTGTGGTAGAAGGCGGGGAAAAGCCGCCCCTCCAACGTCAGGACCTGCCCTTCGGTCGCCCTCACGGCCTCCCACACGGGCGAGGTCTCGGCGACCTTCCCCGCGTACTGCTGGTTCGCCGTCGAGGCCAGGATGTGAAACGGCTTGGCCGCGTTGAGCCAGCGGTGATAGGCGGCGTAGGTCCGGGCGACGATGGCCTGGGCCTTGAGGATCTCGAAGGGCCACTTGTCTGAGGCCTCCGCCTTGAGGGCGCCGGCCAGGTACTCCTCGAAGGGGAGCTCGTTCACGACGACGAGCCCGTCGCCATTTCTCAGGACCTCCAGCGATCCCGGGTACTCCCGGCCGTTCAGCCGGAGGGGGCCCGCCCCCGGCAGAAGGCGCGCGCCGGCGACCCTTCGCCCTTCCACATCCAGGCCGCCGTTCCGGAGCGCAACGCGCACGGTGGCCGGGCGTCCCGCGAGCAGCGGCTGGCCCTGGAGGTCGCTGGCCAGGATCGCTCCCCCGCCCACCTCGACGCTCTTGAGCCCGTCGGCCACCGCGACGCGGATCATTCCGCTGGCCCACGCCGGAGCGGGAACCACCAGGAGCAGGAAGAGCGCGAGCCCTAGCGCCGGAAGAGGGAGAAGATGAGGGTCAGGATGATGGAGAGGAGGATGGAGGTGGCGAGGGGAAAGTAGAAGCTCCAGTTTCCGCGCTGGATGTAGATGTCGCCCGGCAGTCGTCCGATCCACGGCACCTTTCCCGATAAATTCCCCAGCAGCAGGAATATCCCTCCCAGAACTATCATGACGACCCCGAAACCGATGAGTAATTTCCCCAGTCCGCCCAGCTCGGGCATCCCCCCTCACCCCCTACAGTGGCAGCTGCCCCTGCCCTCCCGGCGCCACGGGAGCCGGATAGCCCAGGTGGGAGTAGGCCCCCGCGGTGGCCCGCCGGCCGTTGGGGCTCCGCACGATGAAACCGATCTTCAGGAGGTAGGGCTCCACCATCTCGACCAGCGTCTCCGCCTCGTCGTTGATGGTGGCGGCCACCGCCTCGATCCCTACCGGCCCGCCGTCGTATTGCTCGATAATGGCCTTGAGGAAGCGCTGGTCCAAGCGGTCGAGGCCGCGGGCGTCCACCCCCTCACGGGTCAGGGCGTCGTGGGCGACCTCCCGCGTGATCACGCCGTCCCCCTTGACCTGGGCGTAGTCCCTCACGCGCCGGAGCAGGCGGTTGGCGATCCGGGGGGTGCCGCGGGAGCGCCGCGCGATTTCCTCCGCGCCCGGCTCCTGGACGGAGGCGCCCAGGATCGACGCCGACCGCAGGATGATCCGGCAGAGCTCCTCGTCGGCGTAGAAGTCCAGGTGGTGGAAGATCCCGAAGCGCTCCCGGAGCGGCGAGGTGAGCATCCCCGGCCGCGTGGTCGCCGCCACCAGGGTGAACGGCCGGAGCCCGTAGCGGAGGGTCCGGGCGTGGAGCCCCTTGTCGATGACGAAGTTGACGGCGAAGTCCTCCATGGCCGGGTAGAGCAGCTCCTCGATCACCCGCGGCAGCCGGTGGACCTCGTCGATGAAGAGCACGTCGCCCTCGGCCAGGTTGGTGAGAATCCCCATGAGGTCGGCGCCCCGCTCCAGGGCCGGCCCCGAGGTGGGCACGATCTGGGCGCCCATCTCGTTGGCGACGATGTGGGCCAGCGTGGTCTTGCCGAGGCCGGGGGGCCCGTAGAGGAGGACGTGGTCGAGGGGCTCGCTTCGCTGGCGCGCGGCTTCGATGGAGACGCGGAGGCTCTCGACCGCCTCGCGCTGCCCGACGTAGTCGTCGAGACGCTGTGGGCGGAGCTGGCGCTCCACCTGCGCCTCCTCGGGCAGCGGCAGCCGGCTCAGGATCCTCGCTTCGTCCATGCCGCCCCCATATTACCCTACCGGCGCCCCAACCCTGACACCCCCCACCCGGGCGAGTAGCGTTCGGGCCCATGGGGCTCGGGCATCTTCTGGGGGTAGGCAGCTTTGTAAGGGGACGTAGAAAAGTTTGCCTCCTATTTTCGTTCCGGGGTAATATCGCTAATAACCTTGCTTCTTGTTTTCGCCGGCGAAAATTAGGGGGAACCCTCGAATGACAAAGGTGCCCGGCCGAGACGTCCCCTGCCCCGGGGGCTACACCGCCTTTGTGCCGGACCCCCTCCCCCCCGACGTCCCCTGGATCCCCGACTTGGTCCGGGCCCTCTCGGACGCTGACCGGATGATCGGGCGCCTGGCCGGGGAGGGGGGCCGCCTGCCGAATCCCCACCTGCTCATCCGGCCGTTCGTCCGCCGTGAGGCGGTCCTGTCGAGCCGGATCGAGGGCACCCAGGCCACGCTGGGGGAACTGCTCGCAGCAGAGGCAGGGGCCGCCGTGGAGCGCAGCCCCGCCGACCTGCGAGAGGTGGGGAACTATGTAGCGGCGCTGGAACACGGGATCAGGCGGCTCAAGAAGCTACCGCTGTCCCTCCGGCTGGTGAGGGAGCTGCATGAGAAGCTGATGACCGGAATCCGGGGCGAGCACGCGGCCCCCGGAGAGTTCCGGCGCTCGCAGAACTGGATCGGCCCTCCGGGCGCCACGCTGGCAAATGCCGTCTACGTCCCCCCGCCTCCGAGCGAGCTGATGGGGTGCCTGGGCGACTGGGAGAAGTTCCTCCATGACCGCTCTCTCCCGCCCCTCGCGCAGATCGCCCTGATCCATTACCAGTTCGAGGCGATCCACCCGTTCCTGGACGGCAACGGACGGGTGGGGCGGCTTCTGATCACGCTCTTCCTGGTGGAGCGGGGGATTCTCCCGACGCCCCTTCTCTACCTGAGCGCGTTCTTCGAGGCGACCCGCCGAGACTATTACGACCGGCTCCAGGGCGTGAGGGAGCGGGGGGCCTGGGCCGACTGGCTTCAGTACTTCCTCAACGGCGTGGCACGGCAGTCCGAGGATGCCCTGGGGCGGGCTGAGCGGATCAACAGGCATCTCGCCCAGTGGAGGGTTGCCGTCTCGGGGACACCCTCGAAAGTCCCTCTGGCGCTCGTGGATCAGCTCGCGGCCAACCCATTTCTCACCGTCAAGGGAGCAGCGAAACGGTTTGGCGTGGCGTTCACCACGGCCCAGCGTGCGGTGGCGAAGCTCGAGGAATTGTCCATCATCACGGAGATCAGCCGCGCCAAGCGCGATCGCGTATACTGCGCCAGGGCCCTCCTCGACATCCTCGAAGAGCCGGCCCGACTGACGAGCATGGAGGTCTGAGGAGGGACCCGATGAAGGTGGGGATACTGGAAATCCTGGGATCGCCAGCCCGTTATCCGACCGACCTGGCATATCGTCTGATCATGAGGAAGCAATACGCCTCGGTCACGCCCCAGGCGGTCTCGGTCTGGTGCCGCCAGCTGGGTCACGAGACGTTCTACGCCCCCTACTACGGAGTGGGAGATCCAGGGGGCCAGTTCCCGACGGATCTGGATATTGTCTTCATCGCCAGCTACACCCAGGACTGCGCCCTCGCCTATGCGCTGGCGAAGAAGTACGGACGAGCGGGCGTCCGGACCGTCATCGGTGGTCCCCATGCCAAGGCCTTTCCGGTGGACTGCCTGCGTTTCTTCGATCTGGCCGTCAAGGAGTGCGACAAGAGCCTCATCGCCGACATCCTCGCAGGACACTTCGACCCGGGGTCGGTGATCTCCAGCGCAAAGCCGTTCGACGATCTTCCGACGGTCCAGGAGCGGCTGCCGGAGATCCGAAAGTCGGCTTTTCTCTGGAGCAGGCGGCGATACTTCATGACCACGGTGCCCATGCTGTCGAGCATGGGTTGCCCCTATAACTGCAACTTCTGCATCGATTGGGATACCCCCTATCGCCTGCTGCCCCTCGACCGCCTCGCCGCCGATCTTCGCTTCCTATCGACGGAGTTGCCCGGTGTCCTGGTGGGTTTCCACGACCCCAACTTCGGCGTCAAGTTCGATCAAGTTCTTGACGTGCTCGAGACCATTCCTCCAGATTCGCGCAATCCCTACATGATAGAGAGTTCACTGTCCGTCCTCCGCGGACCTCGCGTGAGGCAGTTGAGGGAAACGAACTGCGTCGCGGTCGCTCCGGGCGTCGAGTCTTGGGTCGACTACTCGAACAAGGCCGGCGTGGGACGGGAAGCGGGGATCGGGAAGCTCGAAGGGGTGGCGGAACAGTTCCGGCATCTCCACGAAAATATCCCCTACCTGCAAGCCAATTTCATTTTCGGGCTCGATACGGATGAGGGGGATGAGCCGATAGAACTCACGAAGGAGTTCATGACGCGGACACCGTTTGCCTGGCCGGCGCTCAACATCCCGGTCCCGTACGGGGGGACCCCGCTGTACGACCGGCTCGGAGAGGAGGGTCGGATACTGAAATCGATGCCCTTCAGCTTCTACTACGCGCCGTATCTCGTGATGACGCTGAAGAATTACGATCCGGTGACGTACTACGAGAAGCTGATCGAGCTCTTCGAGCACTGCTGCTCCCGGGAGATGTTGAGGCAGCGGATGAACAGTACGACGCGCCGGACTGTCAAGATCATTCATTGGACGCGGACGGCAAGCACCCGGGCGTGGATCAACGTGTACCGGAACATCCTCCGGATGTTGCGCTCGGACCGGGAGTTTCGGAGGTTCCACGAGGGACGATCGCAGGTGCTGCCCGAGTTCTATCACCACACATACGAGCAGATGCTTGGGCGGTACGCCCCACTCATCTCGCGGAAGGACCGCATGCCGAACCTCGAGCATGCCGTGCCCGCGCCTAGGTCAGACGGCCCCCTCACCTTGATCCTCTCCCCCGGCGGGGGAGAGGGCGGGGTGAGGGGTCATGGTGCCTTCCGGCCGCGGTAGATTTCGTCGAAGAGCTCTTCGGCGGTCTCGAGCCCCGGCTTGCGCCGGAGCGCCTCGGTGATCAGCTGGGCGGCCTCGCTCGGCCGGTGGCCCAGCTGCTTCACCAGCACCTCCCAGACGAGGCTCCGCACCTCTTCTTCATCCAGCGGCGGCGCGGGGACCGGTTCGGACTCCGCGGCGCCCGGCTCCTTCAGAAGCGCGAACTTGGCGACCTTGGCCTGAAGCTGGGCGACAATATTGCGGGCCTTCTGGGGACCGATCCCCGGCAGGCGCCGAAGGAACTTCTCATCCTGGCGGGCGATGGCAGCGGCCAGGTCGGCGACACCGCACGTGAGGGCCCGGGCGGCCACCAGGGGCCCGATGTCCTTCACCGTGATCAGCTTCTCGAAGAATTCCTTATCGAGCTCGCTCGTGAAGCCGATGAGGAACGGGCGCGGCTGGTCGCGCGTCGCGTGGTAGTAGATCACCAGCGAGAGGTCGCTGGCGTCGTCCTTTTCCGACGCGACGGCCTCCCCGAGCGTCCGGTACGCCACGGGAGGCAGGAACACCTCGTACCCGACTCCCGCCGACTCCACCACCACGCGGTCCTCCAGCTTCTTCCTGAGTTTGCCCCGGAGCGACGCGATCATCGGGGCAAGCGCCCGGTGACCCGCGAGAGGCCGGTGATCGCCAGCCCCAGAGCGTCGGCCACGTGGCTGGGCTTGGGGACGGCGGACAGCCCGAGGAGCCGCTGGACCCCCCGCTGCACCTGGCTCTTGGACGCGGCGCCGTTGGCCGCGATGGCGCGCTTGACCTCGGCGGGGGCCAGGGGGAGGACCGTCACCTGGCACTGGCGCGCCGCCAGGCAGATGACGCCGCGCGCGTGCCCCATGAGAATGGCCGTTCGCGGAAACTTGTACTCGGTGTAAAGATCCTCCACCACGAGGAGGCTCGGGCTGAAGCGCTCCAGGAGCCGGTGGACGGCGTCGTGCAGGGCGTGAAGGCGCGCTTCCAGGGGGGCGTTCCGGGAGGTGGTGATGACGCCGGCGTCCAGGAGCGACACGCCGCCAGGGCCGGCTTCGAGGACGCCGAACCCCGTCTCGACGAGCCCCGGGTCGATCCCGATGACCCGGAAGCCGGGCGCGGCGCTAGGCGGCCGTGATGGCGTCGATGATCTCGTCGGGGATGTCGTAGTTGGCGTAAACGGCCTGAACGTCGTCCTGCTCCTCCAGGGCCTCCACCAATCGCAAGACCGCCTGAGCCTCCTTGCCCTCCGCGCGGACCGTGGAGAGCGGCACCATGCTCACTTCGGCTTCCAGGACGGGGACCTTCCGCCCCTCCAGGGCCCGGCGCACCGACTCCATTTCATCAGGAGTGGTGGTGATCTCGTAAACTTTTTCGACACGCCGCATGTCGCTGGCGCCTGCATCCAGGACCGGCCCCAGGAGCTCGTCCTCGCCGCTCCGCTCGGCGTCCACCTGGATCACGCCCTTGCGCTCGAACATCCACGCCACGCACCCGACCTGGCCGAGGTTGCCGCCGTTCTTCTCGAAGACGTGGCGGATCTCCGGGGCCGTCCGGTTCTTGTTGTCGGTCAGGACCCGGACCATGAGGGCCACCCCGCCGGGCCCGTAGCCCTCGTAGGTAACCTCCTCGTAGGCCTCGCCGGGCAACTCCCCGGTGCCCTTCTGGATGGCGCGCTTGATGTTGTCGGCGGGCATGCTGGCCGCCTTGGCGGACTCCAGGGCGGCCTTCAGTCGCATGTTGATCTTGAGGTCGCCGCCGCCCGTGCGGGCCGCCACGGTGATTTCGCGGATCAGCTTGGTGAAGAGCTTACCCCGCTGCTGATCGGCCTTCCCCTTCTTGCGCTTGATCTGGGACCAGCGTGAATGACCTGACATAGCTTTCCTCGGAGGAGGGCTTTGCCCCCCTTCCGACTCCTCCCTAAAGCGAGGCCTTGAGGCGCTTGACCCGGGCCAGCCGGGCTTCCCTGCGGACCATGGCAGCTTCCCAGCGCCGCTTCTCGCCAGGGCTCTCCGGCGTGAAGGGGGGAACCGGCCGGGGCTTGCGGTCCAGCCCCAGGTGAACGAAGGTGAGGTAGGCCGTGCACGTGTGACGCACCTCGCCGGTCCAGGGCACCTCGGCCAGGACCTTCACGCCGATCTCCATGGACGTCGTCCCCACATGGTTCAGCCCCGCCTTGAACGTCAGGAGCTCCCGCGCGCGGACCGGCGAGTAGAAGTCCATGGCGTCCAGGCAGGCGGTCATCGTGAACCCCCGAGTGTAGCGGACCGCCAGGATCCCCCCGGCCTCGTCGATGTCGAAGAGCAGTTTCCCCGCGAACATGAAGTCCTGGAACAAGACCTCATTGGGGCGGACGATGCGGGAGGATTCGAACTTGACGCGAAAATCCTCGATCTCCTCCGCCGCCTCCTTCAGTTTCTCCGCCTTCCGGGCGAAGCGCGCCAGGCGCTGCTCCCGGCGCGCCACCGCCGCCGCGACCAGGGCCTCTTCGCCCGTCCCGGCCGGCACGATCCTGTCCGCCACCGGCCGGGGTTTGCCCGCCTCGTCCACGCTGACGTAGACCAGGTGAGAGGAAAGGGTCACCGCCCGCTCCCGCGTGGCCGGATTCTCGGAGAACACGCGGACGCCGACCTCGAGCGAGGAGCGCCCCACGTACTCGACGTGGGCTCGGAGGATCGCGATCTCCCCCACGAGAACCGGATGGAGGAAGTCGATGTCGTCCATGGCGCCGAGCGCCACGGTCCCCCGCGCCACGCGGGAGGCCGCGATCGTCCCCGCGTGGGTGATCCACTCCATCATGCGCCCGCCGTGGATCTGTCCCGGCGCCCCGGCATGCTCGGGGAGCACGAACTGGGTCATTTCCACCGCGGTATCTTTGATTGACGGCATCCGATTCCTTCAGGGGGGCGCAAGTCCCTCCCCTTTCTACCACGCGCGCCGGACCAAGTCTATTATCTCTTCATTCGTAGTCGTCTCTTGAGCTGGCCCAGCGAGATCGTCGCTTGTTTTCTGCGGCTGCGGATAAGCTTCCAGAACGTCGGATCCGTCTCTAAGATGACGGCGTCCCAGCCCTGTCCCTCGACACCCACAAGCACGGCCGCAGGTTTCCCGTGCCGCGTGATCACGACACGATCTTTCTGCGCGTCGTCTACGCATTCCTTCACTCGTTTCTGGAGATCTCGGACGCTAACGGTAGTCATAGAATTTCCTCCGTTGTCTTTCCGGGAGGTTTCCTCCGAACAGCGCGAACGTACACTGCAGTCTGCTCTCCGGCTACATCATAAAACACTCGGAAGTCTCCCACATTCAGCTGCCAGATTGGCGGCGAGCAACTGCGCGAGCATCGACGCGCCCCTCAGAGGTTCATGCGCTCCAAGAACTCGCCCACGGTGAGGATGGTGATCCGTCGGTAGGAGCCGAGCTCCCGAAGGTCCCGGTCTCCCGTCACGAGATACTCGGCGCGGCCGGCCACCGCGCACTCGAGAAACTTGTCGTCCTCAGGATCGCGCCGAACGACGGCCAGACGCCGCCGCACGCGGATGGTTTCCGCAAAAGGGAGCAATTCCTCCTCGACCAACGCCCTGATCTCGTGGTCGCCGAGTTGGAACTTGGGGTAGGCCAGGACCCGCAGATATTCTTGCAGGATTTCTTTGGAAACCAGGACCGTGATGCGGCGGGATTGCCAAAGGGGGACCAGACGCGAGGCGGTCCCCGAAAAGAGCAGGGCCGAGATCAGCGTGTTGGTGTCGAGGACGACCCGGATCACCTCCGCCGGCTGCGCGCCCAGCGGATCGCCCGCTCGACGTCCTTCTCGGTCAGACCCAGGCCTCGGATCTTTTCGCGCACCGCCTTCAGCCGCTCCCCCGGGGCGCTGATCACCACCGGCCTCAAGACCACCTCCCCATCTCTCAGGGAGACGTCGAAGTATTCGGCGTCGGGGAGGTGCTGCACGATAGCCTTTGGCAGCGTGATCTGGTTCTTGGATGTCTTCTTCGCGAGCATGGCCCAAACCTCCCGATGTAAGGATACAAGGAATTCCTACTTTCCGTCAAGAGGACAGGAGTTGTCGCTCAACGCTTCAGCCGAGGGTCCAGCATATCTCGCAGGCCATCCCCGAGGAGGTTGATGCCGAGGACGGCGAGCATGAGGGCGAGCCCCGGGAAGACGGCGACCCACGGGGCAGAGGCCAGGAAGGTCTGTCCCTCGGCCAGCATCGCCCCCCAGGAGATCGTCGGCGCCTGGGTGCCCAGCCCCAGGAACGACAGCCCCGCCTCGGCCACCATGTTGCCGCCGACGCCGATGGTGGCGGCCACGAGGAGCGGAGCCAGGCAGTTCGGAAGCAGGTGACGAAACACAATGATGGTGTCCGGGACGCCGAGAGCCCGGGCGGCCTGGACGTAGTCCCGCGTCTTGAGCGAGAGGACCTCGCCCCTCACCACCCGGGCGATCGTCGTCCAGCCGAGGAGGACGAGGACCAGGAAGACCTTATCGAGCCCCGGCCTCTCGAAGACCGCGATGAGGCCGATGGCGAGGATGAGCGAGGGGAAGGCCATCACCGTGTCGGTCACGCGCATCAAGAGCCCGTCGAGCCAGCCGCCGTAGTAGCCCGCCACGAGCCCCACGAGCGCCCCGATCAGGGCCGCCACGAGCTCCACGCCGACCCCCACCAGGAGCGAGACCCGCCCCCCGTAGAGCACGCGGGAGAGGAGGTCCCGGCCCAGCGCGTCGGTGCCGAGCGCGTTGGGGGGGCCGGGCGGGCGGAGCGACGCGGCCGCAAGCCCCGTGGGGACCTCGTGAGGATCGACAGGCGCGAGCCACGGCGCCAGGAGCGCCGCCCCCACGAAGAGAGCCACGAGGGCGCCGCCGACCTGGACGCCGTGGTGCCGGAACGGTCCGCGCTCAGTCACGGCGGATCCTCGGATCGATGACGAGGTAGGCGAGGTCCACGAGGAGGCTGCCGAGGACGTAGATCACCGCAAACACCAGGACGGCTCCCATGACCACGGGGAGATCGCGCTGCCCCACGGCGGCCACAAGCATCCGGCCGAGCCCGGGCCAGGCGAATACGGTCTCGGTGAGGGGGGCCCCCACCAGCAGGTCGGCGAGGCCGATCCCGATCACCGTCACGACGGGAATGAGGGCGTTCTTGAGCGCGTGCTTGCCGATGACCGCGACTTCGCCGAGCCCCTTGGCCCGGGCGGCCTGGACGTAGTCCTGGCGGACGACCTCCAGGAGGCTCGAGCGGGTCATCCGCGCGATCGTGCCGGTGTGGAGCGCTCCCAGGGTCAGCGCGGGCAGGACGAGGTTCGCGAGGGCCCCGTCTCCGTACCCGGACACGGGGAGCCAGCCGAGCCACACCGCGAACAGGAGCGAGAGCATGAGGCCGAGCCAGAACACCGGCGTCGAGATGCCGATGACGGCGGCCCCCATCAGGAGGTGATCCACCGCGCTGCCTGGCCGGAGCGCGGCGGCGATTCCCATCCCGAGCCCTGCGGCCACGGCAATCGCGGTAGCGGCCACCGCCAGCCTGAAGGTCGCGGGAAACCGCTCGGCGATCACGTCGCTCACGGGGCGCTGCTGGTGATAGGAGCGGCCGAGATTACCCTGGAGAAGGTGGCCCATCCAGGTCGCGTACTGGACCCAGAGCGGACGGTCGAGGGCGTACTCCTTCCGGATCTGGGCAATCAGCTCGGGGTCGCCGCGCTGGCCCAGCATGGCGCGCGCCGGATCGCCGAGGGCCACGGCGTTCAGGACGAAGACCAGGAGGCTGATGCCGAAGAGGACGGGGATGAGGGCGACCAGCCGTCTGGCGACGGGCCGGGCGAGCTGGGTGAGCATCACGGGTTCGGGCTGATGACGCGCCCCGGCGCCTTGAGGAGGAAGAGGAGAATGTCCACCACGGTCTCGCTGAGCGACTTGACCGGGGCCACAGAGATTGCGGGATCGGCCCAGCGTCCCTGCATGTCGAAGTACGCGATGACCAGGCTCTGCTCCTGGGGCAGGAGCCGGCCCAGGAGCGGGATCCGCCGAATTCCCTGCTCCAGCACCTGGAGCGGCCTCACCGCGAGGTCGAGGTCCACGGTCTGATCGGCGAGCATGACTTTGCCCACGCCGCTCACCCGCACCATCTCGCTGTCCAGGAGGAGGTTCTTCGTCTCCATGACGCCGTCCCTGACGTCGAAGTCGGCGCTGATCCGGCGGTAGGGCATCCGCTCCCGCGTGAGGTCGGGCAAGCGGTAGGGCTGCGCGACGGTACCCAGGAGGCCGAAAATCCTCACGAGCGCCGGATAGCTGGAGAGACTGCCGCCGTCGAGCGCCAGCGAGACCCGTCCCCCGAGCGTCGTCAGCGCCGATCGGTCGGGAGCGGTCTCGAAGGCGAGCGAGCCCCGGGCAAAGAGGTCGCCGGAGGCCCAGCGCCGATCCGACTGGATCTGCTCGTAGATCGGCTCCATCTGCGCTTTGTCCAGCCTGAAGTCCACCGTGTGCCGCCACCGCTGGCCGTCGCGGTGCCCGGTCCCCTGCCCCTCGATCCGGCCCCCGGCGGCCGCGCCCTCGCGGACCTTGTACTGGAGGCTGTCGTTGTCGAACCGCACCTCGCCGCTGGCGATGGAGAGCCAGATCGGAACGGGCTTGAGCTTGACGTCCACGCGGCTCAATTCGGCGCGGCCGACGACTTTCAGGTCCCCCACCGGACCGACGAGGGAGAGGCGGACGTCGGGAGCGCCCCGGAGATCCGCCAGGGGCGGCACCCACGATTTGACGATCGCGACGGGGGCGTGGCCGGAGAGATCGAGGTCGGTCCGCTCGCCCGGCCGCACGCTCCCGCGGATCGCCACCGCGAGCCCGGGGCCGACCAGATCCAGCGACTCGAAGCGGAGCGCCCCTGCCTCCAGCGTGAGCCGGGCCGGGTCCCGCGTCCGCCAGGGCACCTCGCCCGCCTGGCCGGCGGCCGTCAGCTCGATCTGGCTCCCCAGGTCGCGCAGCCCCGGCAGCGTTCCGCGGAGCGCGGCGCGACCGTCGGCGCGCGCCGTGAGCGGGAAGGGCAGCTCGGCCCTCAGCCCCGGGAGGAGCGGCGTCAGATCCAGGCTCGCCGCGGTGACCTCGGCCTGAAGCGGGCCGCTCCCGGCCAGCGGGGCCACGCCGCGCGCTCTGAGACCCAGGGCCAGGCTCAGCTCCCAGCGCCACTGTCTTCCGTCAAGGGCGAACCCGAGGCTGCCGTTCCCAACCTCGATCTCCCGGAACACGGTATCGGTCAGCGTGACGTCGCCCTCGAGGCTCGGCTCCGGCCACTTCCCCGCGCCCTTGACCCGAAGGACCGCCGCCCCCCTGGCCCCGGCAGCGGCCAGCGGCGGGATCATGGCGACGTCGAGCTTCACCGGGAGGACGGAGAAGCGGTACCGCCCCTCCGTGTCGATGGCCCCTTCGGCCTGGATGGGGACGCCACCCCGGCGCGCCGTGAGCCGCGGAACGGTGAGCTCCGACCCCTTGAAGGCGAGCGCGGCCCGGAGCGCTTCGAATCGCTCTCCTCCGATCCGGAACTCCCGCATCTCGACCTGACCGCCGCCCTCGAAAGCGGACGGCGTCCCGCTGAGCCGGGCCTGAAAGACGATGGGGCCGGCGACCGGCCACTCCTGCGGCGACCAGGCGGCCACATCCTCGATCCTCCCCCTCAGGTCCGCCCTCAGAGCCAGGTGCAGGTCGTCCCGCCAGGTTGCCCACTTGCGATTGGATTCGGCCAATCGCGCCTCGCCCGACAGCGTGGCCGTGGTCCGGGCGGCGGTGAGGCGAAGACCGCGGGACGCCACGCGCGCGGGGTTGGCCTCCAGCGGCCCCTCCACTGAATCGGCGCGCCAGCCCCTGAAGCTCACGTTTCTGAGGCTCACCTGCCCCGTCAAGCTCGGCCGCCGGAGAGTCTGGCCGAGGCGTCCCGTCACGCTGAGCCGGCCGCCGAGCCCCTTCACCTCCACGGGCCAGAAGTCCGCCGCGAGGTCGGCGACCGTGGCGGTGAGGCCCAGCGCGAGCGCCTCCGTCCTGAGATCCACCGTGCCGCTGAGGGAAACGCTGCTCCGCCCTCTGGTCAGGGCCAGGCGCTCCACCCTGAGCACCCCCCCGCGGGCGCTGGCGAGCAGCGTTCCCTCGGCCTTGCGCTCCCCGTCCGCCAGGCGAAGCTCGCGGCCCGCAAGATTCAGGCGCAGCGCGAGCTCCCTGGCGTCCATTCCGCTGCCGCTCCCCTCAGCGGTCCCGGTGATCCGCCCCGCCATTCCAGACGGATGCCCCACGGCCTGGAGCAGGTCTCCGAGATTGATGCCGCTGAGCTGAGCGCTGGTGCGCCAGCGCTTCTCTCCCGGCTGGAAGACCCCCGAGCCGGAGAGCGCGCCCCCGCCGGCCTGGGCCGATAAGGAAACCAGCTCCAGCCGGTCCGGGCGGAGCAGCACCGACGCCATCGCCAGCCGCACCGGGACCCCCGCGACATCCCCGTCAGCCAGCCCGAGGCGCCCCTCGAAGGTCCGGGGGAGCCCCTCGCCGAAGAGCTTCCCTCCGACCGAAAGCCGGCCGCTCCATCCCGTCTGCGCCGTGACCGCCGGGACCAGTTCCTCGAGGACCAGCTCTCCCGTGGCGGCTAGCTCCACCCGCGGCGGTCCCGCTGGCGCCAGGACCACTCCCGTGAGCGTCAGCGTCGAGCGTCCGTGGTCGAGCCGGAGCTGCTCCACCTCGACGACGTCGCGACCCACGCGCGCGCGCCCTTCCAGGCGTATCCCGCCCACGCCCCGGCCGCCGAGGCTCACCTGGATCGCCTCCACGCTCACCAGGACCGTCGCCCGCTCGGGGCTCGCCCAGGAGAGGCTACCGTTGAAGCCCGAGGCTTCCAAGGCGACCCCCGCCGCGGGATTCCGGTACCGGACACGGCCCCCTTCCAGTCGGATCGGAAAGCCCTCAGCCTCCCGCTCGCGCGAGAGCTCCCTCACGCGGGACGCGACGCGCGCGAGCACCGTCCTGAGCTCCGGGCTGTCCTCCACCGACAGCCGGGGCTCGTGGACGGCGACGGACCTGACGCGCAGCTCGCCTCCGAGGAGCGACAGGAGGGCCAGGGAGACCCGGATCCGGTCCACGCCGAGCAGCGGCGCGCCGCTCGTCCCGTCGCTGACCGTGAGCTGCTTGAGCTCGACGGTCCCGAGCCGGAGCGACAGCGAGACGCCTCCCAGGTGGACGGGGAGGCCGAGCTCTCGCGCGAGGGACCGCTCGACGTAGGCCCGGATCTGCTCGCGCGCCGTCCGGGTCCGGACGTAGAGGAGGCCCCCGCCCACGAGGAGGACGAGGAGGAGGACGGAGGAGAGAAGGACGACTAGCCCGCGGCGCCGCATCCCAAGACCGCTCTCAGCGCTCAGCGCGCTGCCACGCGGTGGGGCCGCCCGCTTTGACGCCCGAGATCAGGAGGAGCCCTACCACGAAGAAGAGGCCGATCACCACAATCGCGATCCGCTGGTTGCCCCCGGTGAGCCAGGAGGCGAGGCCGAAGACCATCGGCCCGAAGATGGCGGAGGTCTTTCCGACCAGGGCGTAGAAGCCGAAGAGCTCCGCCTCCTGCCCCTTCGGGATCAGGGTCACCATGAACGTCCGGCTCGCCGCCTGGACCGCGCCGAGCCCCGTGCCGGCCAGGATGGCCACGACGAAGAACTGGGCCTTCGTCTCGACGAAGTAGGCGGCGACCACCACGAGACACCACTGGACGAGCGTGACCATCACCACGAACTTCGGCCCCTTGAAGTCCGTCGGGCGCCCCCACACCCAGGCGCCCAGCAGGGCCGAGAGCTGGACGACGAAGTAGAGCTGGATGACCTCCGGGGTGGTGAACCCGAGCGTGTGACCGGCGAAGATGGATGAGAAGAAGATCACGGTGTTGATGCCGTCCTCGAAGAAGAGGTACGCAAGGAGGAACCGCCGGAGGTCCGGCATCCGGAGGATCCGGCGGAGGGTCGCCCGGGTCTGGGTGAAGCCGACCCGCACCGCGCCGGCGAGGCTCAGCGTGCCGGGCCGGTCGCCAGGGAGAAAGAGGAAGGCCGGGATCGCGCAGACTCCGAAGAGCGCCGCCGCGCTGAGGAAGGCTCCGCCGTAATTGGCTGCCAGGGCAAAGGGGAGGGCCGCGCCGAGGGCGACCGCCGACCCGAGGTACCCCACCGCGAAGCCGTAGGCCGAGAGCCGTCCCTGGCGCTCCCGCGGCGCCAGCTCGGGGAGGTAGGCGTTGTAATAGACGATGGCGGCCTCGAACCCCACCGTCCCGACGACGGCGAGGAACCACCCCCAGACGACATCGCCCTTGCCCACCGTCGCCATGAGCGCCGTCGCGGCGACGCTCACGTAGGTGAGGAGGAAGAGAAACCGCTTGCGGACCCCGGCGTGATCCGCGATCGCCCCGAGCGGCGGAGAGGAGAGGGCGACGATGGCCATCGAGGTCGTCACCGCCAACGCCCACCAGAAATCCCCCTCCCCGCGCTCGTTGCCGACCACCGAGAGCGCGTAGTACTTGGAATAGACGGTGGCTGGGATCACCGCGACGAACGCAGAGTTGGCGAAATCATAGAGCGTCCAGGCTACCGCCGCCTTTCGGTTCATGCCGGCACCCTCCGTCTATCTTACCCCGGCCCGTTGGAAAAAGGGGCCGGGGAGTGTTACCGTAGCCTCGGATGAAGGAGGTCAGCGACCGCGAACCGGTTATCCTGCTCGCCGCGGGCGTCGGGCTCCTCGCGCTCTCGGGCGTTTATCCCCGCGACCGCTTCACCTGGGTGCTCGAGGTCGCGCCCGTCCTGTTGGCCATCCCCGTGCTCGTCGGGACCTATCGGCGGTTCCCCCTCACCCCGCTCCTCTACCGGCTCCTCTTCATCCACGCGACGATTCTCCTGGCCGGG
>Ga0209323_10001267_pt1 | contig 16672 bp, 13 predicted proteins | sample Rifsed19ft2_FD_184014 | JGI IMG/M metagenome (GOLD analysis project Ga0209323, IMG submission 184014) | Soil microbial communities from Rifle, Colorado, USA - sediment 19ft 2 (version 2) | ecosystem: Environmental > Terrestrial > Deep subsurface > Rock core/Sediment | place: Rifle, Colorado...
AGATCAACTTAAAGATTACGGAGAGAATTGTGCCATTGATCGGTTTTGGAAATTGACAAAAATATCGGCAGAAGATTTAACGGAAGAAGAGAAACTTTATATATTGGATAATTTTTTTTCTGCGAATCATCAAAACATGATTGATATTTATCCGAGGTATAAAGAACTATTGAAGAAGCGCAATTTTAGACGAAAACGGGCCCAGGATGTACTTAAGAATTTTTCTAATAAGGATTTTCAGGATTTACAGGTATGGGCTAACCTTACATGGTATCATTCATTAATTATTCAAAGAGATCCTTTACTGGCGGAATTAGTAAAGAAGGGTGAAGGATTTACAAAGGAAGATAAAGAATTTGTGCTGTCGAAACAAATTGAAGTAATTAAACAAATTATTCCGCTTCATAAACGTTTGCAGGATTCAAAACAAATAGAAGTTACGACCTCGCCTTATTATCACCCAATCTTACCTTTGTTATGTAATCAAGAATCTGCAAGAGTTGTTTTACCCCAACTACCTTTACCCAAAAAGAGATTGTCAGCAATTGAAGACGCAAAAATACAAGTAGAAAAGGCAGTTCTCTCTTACGAAAGACACTTTGGACAAAAGCCTTGTGGTATGTGGCCTTCGGAAGGCGCGGTGAGCGACGAAATTATACCGATATTGTCACAAGCCGGGTTTCGATGGGTAGCATCAGATGAAGAGATACTAGCATGTTCATTGGGTAATCAGATTTTAAGAGATGAATATGGGGATGTAGTTACTCCTGATATTTTGTATAAACCATATCGAGTTACTATAAAAGATGATAATATAAATGTTATATTTCGTGATCACAATCTTTCTGACTTAATTGGTTTTCAGTATTCACAATATCTTGTTGATAATGCAGTGTCTGATTTTATGAACAGGATAAATAGTTTACAAAAATACAATGTCAATGGAAGACCACTCCTGGTAACTATTATATTAGATGGAGAAAACGCTTGGGAATATTATCCTAATAGTGGTTTAGATTTCTTAAGAAAGCTTTACGAAGTAATTAGCAATGATGGTGATTTGGAATGTGTTCGTATTCGCGACTATTTGGAAGAGTATCCCCCGGAGCAAACATTACAGCATATTTGTCCAGGATCATGGATTGGGCACAACTTGGCTACATGGATTGGGCATGAAGAAAAAAATAGTGCCTGGGATTTGGTAGAAGATACCCGCTCTTTCATTAAGGATCAAGCACTAAAAACACCCCATTTAAATAATGATACAATCGCAAAGGCGTGGGAAGAAATTTTCATAGCAGAGGGTAGTGATTGGTTTTGGTGGTTCGGTGATGATCATTTTACACTGCATAAAGATGAGTTTGACAGTTTATTCAGGCTGCACCTTAAAAACGTGTATAAACTATTTAATGTTGATACACCTAGGATATTGGATGCACCTATTTCAAGGGTAGATCGAAGAAAACCTTATTCACATCCAAGAAGATTTTTGGATATCAAACTTGATGGTGTCGTGAGCAATTATTTTGAGTGGCTGGATGCTGGTAAATATGAAGTAAATAAAGATATGGATACAATGCACAGAACTTCCGTTCAGCCCATTCATAGTGTGTTCTTTGGATTCGACATAGATAATTTATTTATAAGAATAGATTTTGATAAGGATTTATTATCTCAATATATGGAAAAGGGCAAGCTTATAATCACATTTATTCAACCCCAGGAATTACAGATTCATACTTCTGCTTTTATGGATAAGCCGTTGAGATTTACGATTAAAAATAAAAATTATAAGTATGAAGAGAAAGATTTTCATAGTATTTTTTTTGGGAAAATATTGGAATTATCCTGCGCTTTTGCGTTTTTAGATTTTTTCCCGGGAATAGATGTTGAGTTTTTTATTGAATTCGTGAAAGATACTGAGACTATCCAAAGAATACCGCTTCGAACTGTATTTTCTTTTTCTGTACCATCGAAAGATTTTGAAAGAATGATGTGGCAGGTATAATACCGTAACAAAGATGATCACTTCAGCATAACACAGGGGAGGATAACAAAATATGCCAGAACTTCGTAAAGACCCAGTTTCTGGTCGGTGGGTTATTATTGCAACTGAAAGGGCGATGAGGCCTACTGATTTTAAAACTGAACCACAGCCTATTAAAGGAGGTTATTGTCCATTTTGTGAAGGCAACGAGGATAAGACTCCACCAGAAATTATTGCATATAGAGAAAGAGGCACTCAACCCAATACAAAAGGATGGCGTGTAAGGGTAGTCGCCAATAAATTTCCTGCATTAAGGATCGAGGGTAATTTAAATAAACGAGGTGAAGGAATCTATGATTCAACGAATGGAATTGGGGCTCATGAAGTGATTATCGAAAGTCCAAAACATATCATCTCTTTGACAGAACTTGATAATAAACAAGTGGAAGAAGTTTTATGGACATACAGGGATAGGTTAGTAGATTTGAAAAAGGATAAGCGATTTATATACGGACTGCTTTTCAAAAATGTAGGTACAGCCGCGGGGGCTACAGTAGAGCATTCTCATTCACAATTAATTGCCACTCCAATTGTGCCTATAACAGTTATGCACGAAATGAATGGATGCGAAGAATTTTATAAATACAGAGGTCGTTGTCTCTTTTGTGACATGGTTCAGCAGGAATTATCTACGGGGACGCGTATTGTCTTAGAAGAAGATAATTTTGTTGCCTTTACACCGTATGCTTCACGATTTCCTTTCGAGATATGGATATTGTCAAAAATCCACTCATCCCACTTTGAAAATTTACAAAAGCTCGAGATTGAAGAATTGGCTCAGGTATTACGTACAGTTCTTCTCAAACTTGAGGCATCGTTAGAATTCCCACCATACAATTATATTGTCCATACAACACCATTTGTTTTTGGGGAGATCGAGCATTACCATTGGCATATAGAAATCATTCCTCGGCTAACAAGAGTTGCAGGATTTGAGTGGGGCAGTGGTTTTTATATAAATACGGTAGCGCCGGAGAGCGCCGCTGAATTCCTTAGAAATGCCAGTACAGAAAGGAAAGTTGAGGTAATAAGGAAGTGAAAGTTGTTTACCTTTCATCAGAAGTTGTACCATTTGCGAAAACAGGAGGTTTGGCTGATATTGCCGGGGCGATACCCAAAAGCATACAAGAATTAGGTGTGGAGATTGTTGTACTTATGCCCCTATATGGAATAATAAAAGAAAGTCAATATCCTTTAACAAAAACTAATATACAATTTGAGGTAAAAATTGGTGATAAACTTAAATCCGGATGTGTATATAAAGGATTTCTACCTGATACACAGGTACCTATTTATTTCCTGGACAATGAACAATACTACGGTCGAAAGGGCTTATATAATTATCCCGGAACAACAAAAGATTTTGAAGACAATAGTGAAAGGTTTATTTTTTTTGCCCAGGGTGCTTTGGAAGTCATTGAAAAGCTCAAACTATATCCCGATATAGTGCACTGCAATGATTGGCAGACAGGACTTGTTCCCATATATATAAAAACAAAGTATGCGGGTACGGAATGTTTCAAAAATACAAAAACAGTAATGACAATCCACAATATTGCATATCAGGGGATTTTCTTGCACGGGGATATGAATCTAACAGGGTTAGATTGGAGCTTTTTTAACTGGAAACAACTAGAATTTTATGGAAAACTGAATTTCTTAAAAGGAGGTATTGTTTTTAGTGACCTCATTAGTACGGTTAGTAAAACGTACGCTAAAGAGATACAAACGCCTGAATACGGTGCAGGTCTTGATGGTGTCCTTAAAGAAAGAGCGAATGATCTTTATGGCATTATCAATGGGATTGATTATTCTATCTGGAATCCAGAAACAGACAAATACATTATTACAAATTATGGTATAAATAATCTTAAGGGAAAACAACTTTGTAAAAGGGCATTACAGCGAAAATACAACCTTCCTGAAAGAGATTTTCCTATTATAGGAATGATAACAAGATTGACAGATCAAAAGGGTCTGGATTTAGTTACGAATAAATTCCATGATTTAATGAAGACCGATTTCCAGTTTGTTTTGTTAGGAACCGGCGAACAGCGATACCACGAATTATTTCAAAGTTACGCAAAAACATTTCCACAAAAAGTGGCAGTGAAATTGACTTTTGATGAGCAATCGGCTCATGAGATTGAAGCGGGGTCAGATATGTTCTTAATGCCATCGCGCTTTGAACCGTGTGGGCTAAATCAATTGTATAGCCTAAAATATGGAACTATTCCGATAGTTCGTAATACTGGTGGTCTCGCTGATACTATTTCTGATATACGTTCATGTCCTGTTTCCAATGGGAAAGCCAATGGATTCACGTTCAAGGAGTACAACTCAGATTTGTTATTGGCCACTATTATAAGGGCTAGGGGTTTCTTTAAGAACAAGGATCAATGGATTAATCTTGTGAAAAATGGAATGGCTCAGGATTGGTCATGGGAAAGAAGTGCTAAAGAATATATCGAACTCTATAAAATGCTTGTAAAGAAAAGTAAAAATTAAATGTCAAAAAAGATAAATCTGATTCTTGCTATACATAATCATCAACCTATAGGTAATTTTGATAATGTAATAAGCGAGGCATGCGATAAGGCTTATAAACCGTTTTTGGATATTCTGAATAAATATCCCTCCTTAAAGGTATCAATACATTTTTCTGGCTGTTTGTTAGAATGGATGGAAATTAACAAACCAGCTATGATTGCTCAGATTAAACATCTTGTTGACAGGAATCAGATCGAATTAATGGGTGGAGGATTTTATGAGCCCATTATGGTTATGTTGCCTGAACGAGATAGAATTGGGCAGATTGAGAGATATACAGACTATTTGCAGAAACATTTTAAGCATAAAATACGGGGGATGTGGATACCTGAGCGTGTTTGGGAGCAGAATTTAACAAAGACATTTGCAGATGCAAGCATGGAGTATACGGTATTAGACGATTCGCACTTTAAATATGCAGGTTTAGAAGACCATCAGTTGACGGGTTATTATGTGACTGAGGACCAAGGAAGGACTGTGAAAATATTCCCTGCTAGTGAATTGCTACGATATTATATCCCATTTGAAGAACCATCGAAGTGTATTGAATATTTCAAATCTTGTGCAACTGAAGGTGGAGATGTAACGATCGTTTATGCAGATGATGGAGAAAAGTTTGGTGTATGGCCAAAAACGTATGACCATGTATACAAAAATGGCTGGCTGGAAAGGTTTATCAATTTATTGTTAGATAATAGAGGCTGGATTAACTTAGTCACATTTAGTGAAGTAATCGACAATTATCCACCCAAAGGTAAGGTGTATTTGCCAGATGCTTCGTATCGTGAAATGCTGGAATGGGCTTTGCCTGTGGAGGTATATTTTAAATATGAAGATGTCTACAATAGGTTGGATCAAATTCCATGGGGTGGTAATGTAAAGCGTTTTATGAAAGGGGGATTTTGGAGGAATTTTAAGATAAAATATCCTGAATCCAATCTTCTTTATGCCAAAATGATGCATGTCAGTGATATGGTAGATTCAATGGATAAACAGGAAGATGCATATACGACTGCACAGAAAGAACTCTTTATGGGACAGTGTAATTGCCCTTACTGGCACGGGGTGTTTGGTGGGATATACTTACCACATCTTAGATTTGCTGTTACCAGTCATTTAATTGCTGCAGAGGTATTGGCAGAGAAGGGAAAAGGAGAAGGAGCACACTGTTGCATTTCCGACTATGACTACGATACCAAAGATGAAATTTGTGTGAGTAATTCACAAATGACCGTTTATTTTAAACCGGATAGGGGCGGTCATATCTATGAGCTTGATTATAAGCCAAAAAGAATCAATTTGCTTAATACCCTTATGCGGAGAAAAGAGGTGTATCATGACAAAATTACTGACACACATCATAGGGACGGTATGGAACAGGCAAAGAGTATCCATGATGTAATGCCATCAAAACAGGCTGGGCTGGAGAAAATGCTGTACTACGATACCTATCTTAAAGAAGGCTTAATTGATCATTTCTTTGAATCTGGTATAACGGTAAAAGATGTTTTCAAGAATGAATATCGGGAAATAGGTAGCTTTGTTACCTCCTCATACAATTATAAGATAGACCAAGGTAAGGATAATGTGTTGATTAAATTATATCGGGATGGTAAGGTTGAATCTGGAGGACATCAATGTCCCGTTAAAATAACAAAAGAGATAACGATACTGGATAATGAGTCTTTAATGAATATTGTATATACTATTGAGAATCATTCCCGACATATTTGTGATGCTCAATTTGGTGTCGAGTTTAACATCTCTATGACTGCCGGAGATGCTTTTGGCAGATATTATTACATAAAGGATAGAGAAATTATCGGTAATTTGGCTATAGAAAAAGAATTATATTCACAAAACAAATTAGGCCTTGTGGATGAATGGCTGGGTGTTGAAGTATTATTAGATTGGAATATCCCAGGAGATATCTTTATATTTCCTATACATACAGTTTCACAATCAGAGGCTGGCTATGAGTTAGTTTATCAGAATTCTTCAATCATTCCGATATGGAGTTTGAGCATTAAACCAGAAGAGAAATGGTGTATTGCTATAAATAAAAGCATAAAATCGTATAAAACTGCAGTTTGAATTGTCCTTAAATTCGATGATAAAATGCGGATTGTACGGACAGTTCCATTTCATCTGATAATTAAGAGAGTAAATTATAATGCTGACTGATATTCTAAAAGACAAAGTTGACAATATTCTAAACAACGTTGTCGATGCGCTTAATGCAGGGTTTGTTATACTGGATAAAGAATTGAATATAGTTTGGGCTAACGAAAGACTTTCTAGCATATTAAATTTGGGATATGACCCGATAGGGAGAACGTGTAGAGATGTATATAAATGTGAATGTAAAGACACCAAGAATTGTTCTACCTTTCAAGCATTTTCCAGTGGCAAAAAACAGTTCAGCGAGATCCAACTTATCACAGAAAGAGGAGAAAGAAGATATATTCAAAACATAACAATACCGGTAAAAGATGAAAAGGACACGATAACGCATTTACTTAAGCTCTCAATAGATGTTACAGCGCAGGAAGAAAAGATTCATCAACTTTCTCTATTAAGAAAACTTGCAGAGCTGATGCAAGGTACGCTGCAAATCGATCGGTTACTTCACTTAATTTTGACCTGTGTTACTGCTGGTACTGCTCTGGGATTTAATCGTGCAAGACTTTTTCTGGTAGATAAAGAACGAAATATTGTCTATGGTAAGATGGCCGTTGGCCCTTCAAATTTGGAAGAAGCAAATAGGATATGGAGTGACATAGCAAAAAAGTATGAAGAATTGGAAGATCTTATTAAAGCGTCTGAAGATAATTATCGTGATGATACTCCATTGCACATGATTACTCGTTTAATGGCATATTCTTTGTCTGACGAAAAAGAGATTATCGTAACGTGTATAAAGAGAAAGAAACCCATTTTAGAAAGGAACGCTTTTCTTAATCCAAGTAGTAATAAAAATTTCGTAAACATGATTGGTGCAAATGAGTTTGTTTGTGTACCGTTGGTAGTAAAAGAGGAAGCAATTGGGTTAATATGTGCTGACAATTATTACAGCAAAAAACCAATAACGCAAGAGCACGTTCAACTTTTAAGTACATTTGCCAATCATGCTGCACTGGCAATTGAGAATGCCGATGCATACAAAATATTAGGGGAAAAGGTAAATCAGCTAAAGGAAACCCAGGAGCGGCTTATTCGTTCTGAAAGGCTTGCTGTCATAGGTAACATGGCGGCGTATGTTGCACATGAGATCCGTAACCCGTTAACAACCATTGGTGGTTTTGCAAGATCAATTTTACGGGCTTCCAGTCAGGATGATCAAACAAGACAAAACGCTGGAATTATTGTAGAAGAGGTTAGCCGGTTAGAAAGAATTCTTGCAAACATTATGGATTTTAGTAAACCCGTTGAATCCGTTAAAATAGCATCTCAAATAAATGAAATATTAGAGAATACCTGCTCCCTGATGGATCCGTATTTTAAAAACGGCGGTATTAAGCTGATCAAAAGATTTAATTTTATGGTACCCAATGTTGTAATTGATCAGACACAAATTAAACAGGTATTTCTGAACCTGATAAAAAATGCGGTGGAATCAATGCCTGGTGGCGGTACGCTAACATTAGAAACAATAGAGGAAGACGAACACGTAAAAATTAATATTACAGATACGGGTGAGGGAATGACCGCTGAAATCATGCAAAATATCTTTGTTCCATTTTTCACCACAAAGGTAGATGGAACTGGTGTCGGATTGGCTGTATCTCAAAAAATCGTAGATGACCACAGCGGTTTCATAAAAGTGAAAAGTTCTTTGCAGGAAGGCACGACTTTTTCCATATATTTACCGATATAAATAAGAATAAATTTAAGAAGGAGGGGGGATGATGAAAACCATTTTATTGGTAGAGGATGATAAAAATCAACTCTTACTCTATAAGCAAGAACTATCACTTGAAGGCTATAATATTATTACTGCACAGGATGGTCAGGAAGCTGTAAAGAAAGTAAAGGAACACACTCCAGACCTTATTGTAATGGATATCAATATGCCCAAGATAAACGGTATCGAAGCGATTGGAAAGATATTAAGTGAACACAGAAAGGTACCCATTATTATTAACACGGCTTATAGCAGTTACAAGGATAATTTTATGTCATGGTCAGCCGATGCTTACATTATTAAGTCATCGGACTTGAAAGAACTAAAAGACAAGATAAAAGAACTATTAGGTTAAATAAAGTAGATTTATTTTGATATTTATATAACATGTTTAAAAAAGTGCTTGTAATGATATTGGCAGGAGGGCAGGGGGAGAGACTTTATCCTTTAACAAAGGACAGGGCAAAACCTGCAGTTCCGTTCGGTGGTATATATCGCATTATTGATTTTACCTTGAGTAATTCTGTTAATTCAGGATTACGAAAAATATGTGTGTTGACGCAATATAAATCTTATTCCCTCGATAGACATTTAAGAATTGAATGGAATATATTTAATAATGAGTTGGATGAGTTTATTGAAAATATACCTCCTCAAAAAAGGATAAGTGATATGTGGTATCAAGGAACGGCTGATGCGGTGTATCAAAATATCTACGTGCTGGAAAGAGAACGCCCTGAAAAGGTTCTGATCCTGGCCGGTGACCATATTTACAAAATGGATTATCGCGAGTTGATAGAGTTTCATGATGAAAAAAAAGCAGATATTACCGTACCCTGCATCGAAGTACCTATTAAAGAGGCAAATAGGTTTGGGGTTATAGGTATAGACAATGAGCAAGTGATTGTTGACTTTAATGAAAAGCCGGCAAACCCAAAACCGATCCCGTCGAACCCGGAAATGGCGCTTGTATCCATGGGTATTTATCTCTTTAATACCGAAGCTTTGGTAAAAAGTATAATCGATGATGCCAAAAAAGATACTGTACATGATTTTGGGAGAAGTATTATTCCTTCGGTGATTAATAAGGATCGTGTGTTTGCATTTATGTTTAAAGATAAAAATAATAAGACAATTAAATATTGGAGGGATATCGGGACGTTAGATGCCTATTGGGAGGCTAATATGGATCTTGTTCAGATAGACCCAATATTTAACCTTTATGATAAAGGGTGGCCAATTCGTACCTATCACGAACAACTCCCTCCGGCAAAGACGGTCTTTTCTGAGTTATTTCCAGGAGGAAGATGTGGCAGAGTCTTGGATTCTCTTATATCTAATGGATGTATTATTAGTGGCGCCCATGTAGAGAGGTCGGTTCTTTCGCCAGATGTAAGGATCGATAATTATTCCGAAATATATGATTCCATATTAATGGAGGGCGTAAGAATTGGTAAGAATGTTAAAATTCGCAAAGCCATCATTGACAAATCTGTATCAATTCCTGATGGAAAACGAATTGGTTATAATTTGCAGGAAGATGCCAAACAGCTTATTATTTCTGAAAAAGGCGTTGTTGTAGCACACAAAGAGATGCCTTTACTTTGATATTAATGCTATATATAATTTTGCACACATGCTCGAGTTAGTCCCCATTAGAAAAGGGGGATTGAGGGGGTTGTGGTTTTTTGGGCTATTTAACAACCCCCTAGCCCCCTTTTTTAAGGGGGATTATTTGTCTGCCGCTACCCAATAACCGCATAAATAAAATGAAAAATTCCTATACGATTAAAAAAATAGCTAGTAAAAGATAACAATAGTAAACAAAGGTGTTGCGTGAACAATCCTGATTTTTTAACGATTATAAATAAATTTTTTGTCAATGCAGGGCGATATTTTGTAGCCGTTGCCTCCATCCTTACTATTTTGGCATCGGGTCTTTTAATATTTGCCGGAATTTGGGAGTTTATCAATGGCATTCCGGGCATACTGGATTTTCTATTTCATCATGAGGGACATCGCGTAGAACTCGCGGTACATTTTATTTCTGCCATTGATTTGTTTATGGTGGCCGTAGTAATGTTTGTTATGGGGATTGGACTTTTCGAGTTGTTTGTCGATAGAGACCAGTCTATTAGTTACCCGCACTGGTTAAGAATACGAGATCTCAGCGATTTGAAAGAAAAATTGATTGCTGCCGCAGTGGTGGTCATTGTCATTACCTTTTTAAAACACATTGTTATGTGGGAAAAACCGTTAGAAACACTCTATTTCGGCGGTGCAATAGCAATTGTTATCGCTGCAATTACCTTCTTCTCTAAGTTGATAGTAGGCTCTGAATCCCATAAAATTAAGGATGAAGATACAAAACAATGAATTAAATATTCGTGTCCTCTAATTTCTTTTCATTAAATAATGATTTGGTAACAGTTTAGTATTTTGAAAACATTATTAGTTGAAAACGCCTTGGTGACAATATGTAGGGGTAATTCATGAATTACCCCTACATTGCATGATAACCGCATCATTACAGGGATTTTTCAAAAAACTAAACTGTTACAAGATTTGCTATTCATTATTGAATAAAGCCTTAACCGACCGTAAGATATAAATCATGCCTGACAAAAGAGACTATTATGAGATATTGGGGATAGCTGGAACAGCATCAAAAGAAGAGATTAAATCAGCCTATCGTACTCTTGCCAAAAAATTCCACCCCGACCTTAACAAGGATAATCCCAAGCTCGCTGAAGAGAAGTTTAAAGAGATATCCGAAGCATATGAAGTATTAATCGATGACAATAAACGAGCCAAATACGATCAATATGGTCACGCCGGCGTTGCATCTGACTTTGGTAAAGAAGGGTTTACGTGGCGTGATTTTAGTCATGTGAGCGATCTGGAAGACATTTTCGGGCATGATATCTTTTCGGATTTCTTTGGCCGCGGTAGTATTTTCAGTGATTTCTTTGGCACACGCAGATGGGGTTTTGAGCAACCAGAGCAAAGCGTTAAACGGGTACGGATAGAAATTACTCTGGAACAGGCCTATCGCGGTATAAGTACTGAAGTAGCCATTCCTCGTATGGATGTATGTGCAGATTGTGGCGGGACTGGCGCTGAAAGTGGTACTGCACCTAAAACTTGCACTTATTGCAAGGGAAAAGGTGAAGTACAGCAGGAACAGCTTCAGGGTTTTGGCAGGATTATCAAGATCGGAGCCTGTCATGTTTGCGGAGGAAGGGGAAATATTATTGATCATCCGTGTCCAAGCTGTCATGGGTGTGGTGAAGTACAGAAACTGGATAAAATTAATGTAAAGATACCTCAGGGTGTAGATAATGGATCGACCTTACGGATAACAGCAGATAAGGCAAGCGGGAAGTTGAAGGAAGATATTTATGTGATTATTTCTGTACAGCCTCATCTAATCTTTCACAGGCAGGGAAGTGATATTTATCTGGAAAAGTCCATTACATTAACCGAGGCGACGCTGGGTTCAAAGGTTGAGGTACCAACGTTAGACGGAAATGCCTTAATGAAGATTCCTCCGGGGACACAGACGGAGACGCTGTTTAGACTGAGAGGCAGCGGCATGCCGCTCTTGAAAGGGCATGGTTACGGTGACCAATATGTGCGAGTTATTGTACGTACTCCTAAGGATTTGACAAAAAGACAAAGGGAATTACTCGAAGAATTTGAAGCAATCGAAATGAAAAAATAAGATATTTCTCCGATTTACTTTAAATTAGGCCTTAGTTAGCTTTTGCAATGTAGCGCGAACTTCAGTTCGCTTACATCCTATGCGAAATAAAGACGCACGACAACTGCACCTTTGAAATATCTTAACATGAACATAGCTATTATTGCGTTAACTGAACAAGGCGCAAAAACTGCGCAGAGGATAGGTTTTGGTTTTATTCCCACGCCTTCTCTCTATGTATTAAATAAAGTATCGCAAAATACTTGTTTTACAGAATCTGACAAATCTGCCAGAATTACCTTATTTTCTGAACCACTGCAGCAACTGGTTCATCAGATATTCAAACAATACGATGGCCTCGTGTTTGTTATGGCAATGGGTATCGTGGTGCGGATGATCGCACCTTATGTCCGTGATAAACACACAGACCCTGCTATCGTGGTGGTTGATGATGTGGGGCGTTTTGTGATTAGTATGCTTTCTGGTCATGAGGGGGGGGCAAATCATCTGGCGCACCAGATCGCATCCATACTCCATACAGATGCGGTGATTACCACGGGTACGGATGCACAAAAAGATATTATCATTGGCATTGGTTGTAAAAAGGGAATATCTGGGGAAAATGTAAAAAAATCCATTATCGATGCGCTTCAAAAAGTAAATCGCAAAATCGAAGATGTACGATTACTATCTACTATAGATATTAAATCTGAGGAACCGGGTTTATTGCAGGTTTCGCAGGAACTTGGCATACCACTGAGAGTTGTTTCAAAATCAGAAATAGCAACGTGTGCCAAAGAACACAGTAAGTCAACGTTTGTTAAAGAGAAAATAGGCGTGTGGGCGGTGTGTGAACCGGCCGCACTTATTGCAGGGAGGAAGACACAATTAATCCTGACAAAACAGAAATATCCAGGGATGACCTTAGCAATCGCCCAGGAAAACTTTATGTGGTAGGCATCGGCCCTGGCGCAAGGAACGAAATGAGCCAGAGGGCGCTGGATGCGCTAAAGAATTCAGATACGATTGTTGGATATAAACTTTATATCGATCTGATTACCGATATTGTAAAAGACAAACAGATCATTGCCTCGGCTATGCGCAAGGAAATCGAGCGGGTAGCATTAGCGATTCAAGAGGCGCAATTGGGGAAAATAGTGAGTATCGTCAGCAGCGGTGATCCAGGGGTCTACGGTATGGCCGGGCTTGCGCTGGAGATGGCGTATAAAGAAAACTTAGATTTACCTATCGAAATCATTTCGGGTATTCCAGCAGCAAATGCTGCAGCGGCTGTGCTTGGGGCGCCCCTGATGCACGATTATGCAGTCATCAGCCTCAGTGACCTGCTAACACCGTGGGAAATCATAGAAAGGCGTGTAAAAAGTGCTGCCGAGGCAGATTTCGTTATCGTGTTATACAATCCCATGAGTTCTCAGCGAGACTGGCAACTTACGAAGGCTTCAGAGATCATTCTCCGTCACAAATCACCGAATACTCCGGTGGGCATTGTAAAGGACGTAAGCAGGGAGGATGAATCTGTTCTTCTTACGACACTTGATAAAATGACCACCCATCCAATTGACATGACAACGATTATTATCATTGGCAATTCAACCACGTTTACATATCGTAATTATATGGTGACGAAACGAGGTTACCACATATAATATAAACATGGCAGTTTACACCCCGCAGATGACGCAGTAATCGCCGAGATTAATTAAATAAATGTAAAAAGATGCTTGTTGACAGTCGTTATTATGTAGATTTTTGGAAAACCTATTATGGTCTGGCTTCAGAACACGGCATGGCAAGACAGCACGAGTTAGACAATACCCTGTATTCCCTGTCAGAAGGGTTTGAGATCATAAAAAAACTACTCCAATGCATGCGGAATAAATACTTTGTATCCTCTATAATATAAAAATATAATCATTTTGTTTAGTGTGTCTGGGGACTTTTAATGACTTATCATTTGTTGATGTGTAAGCTCTTCTCTAATGTTTGCAAAGAGACGATCTATGTCTTTATTTAAGTATGTTGATGCTGAAAGAATTGATATTTTGCAAAATGCTCATATCCGTTTTACTCAACCGATAGAATATAACGATCCGTTTGAACTTTACCCACGTTTTGAATTACTTGGGTATGATGAACATATACGTAATACAGTCAAAGAATTTTTAAAAAAAACTAACCGCCTATGTGATGAATGCTTACAAAAAGATGTAGGAAAATGCGACCAAGTAATAAAGCGTATCGCTGAATCAAGTATTAATGAAATGGTACCAAAAGCTCAGCGCGATTTTTTATCATCTCTAATGGGTAAGATGTATAAGATATGCGGAATCGTGAGCTTAACAGAAAAGTCAGATAATCTTCTAATGTGGGCTCATTATTCTGATGGTCATAAAGGATTTGTTATAGAATTTGATGAAAAAAATAGTTATTTTTGCCGAAATAATTTCAAAAAGATTCGGTATGAAGAACAAAGGCCGAAAGTTATTTTGTGTGCACCAAATTCTGGTCTAGATAATTCAGATTATTCAGGTTATTTAGAAAGTTTTTATGTTAAAAGCAAACATTGGGAGTTCGAGCAGGAATGGCGAATGATTAATAATTTAAGTAATTGTAAGTGGAAAACAATAAAAGATGGACATGAAATTTACTTATATCCGTTGCCTCTTGAATGTATCAAAGGGATAATAATTGGATGCAGAATGTCAGATAAAAATAAGTATAATCTTGTTAGATTATTGAAGAGTGATAAAAAATACTTTCATATTAAGTTATATTGTGCCGAAGTGAACGAAAAGGAATTTAAAATAGATAAGATTGAAACAAATATAGATTCAATTATTTTTAAAAATAATATGTTTGGAAAAATAAAACAATTATTTAATTTTCGTATTTTTAAGAAATAGGTGAAAAGGGATACGTGTTGAAATGAATTAAATTAATCATGATATTTTTCTGTGAATAGAGCCACAAGTTTTAGCTACTTATTCACCTCGATACTTTCAAGTAAAACTTCTTGGGACAATGGATCAGTTGTATCAGTCATAATATTAATGTTTATTTGAGCCCCTTCGGCAACTGTTCCATGTGAGGCATGGATGAAGTGATCACGAAAGTGATCCTGAGAGATGTGGGAGAGTGCTCCGAGTTTAACGGTTACGCTGAGTACTTTACTTGCATGCTGCTCATGTGCGATGGTTGTTATCTTATGGATAAGGTCTTTGATAAGAGAAAATTCGTGCATATTTTTTACACTCCTGAGTTTACCACGGATACACGGAATTACACAGAGATACTGTTAAAAGAAAGTTGTCATTACGAGGGTGTTAACCTGAAGTAATCTCAGGTATGGGATTGCTTCGCTACGCTCGCAATGACGATTGTATGTAAACTTATTTAAAGATGTTCATTTAATTGGTTATTTAATTTCGTGATATTCCGTGCATTTCCATGGTGAACAGTTACGGATATCTTGTTGTACACGTTTCACAACTTCTTGTGCCGACTTCTCAACTTCCAAAGATAGTCCGATACCCGCTTCAAAACATTTTCCTTCAATGCCGTGAACAATAAGGTTTTTGGGTAATTGCTTGAGCGCCCTCGCAAGTTCAATGGCTTCAGCAACACCGAAGGCGTGTGTAGAATAATGGAAAAAGTTTGTAGGGATAGTTTGAGTGTGGACATCAAACCGGTGAATAGTACCTGGTTGTGCGCCTGAATGAACCGCATCAATAAGGATAACGGTATTTGCATTTTTCCAGGACTCCATCAATGCCGCCCCGTCACCGCTTTCTTCAATGACATTGACACAGTCAAATGCCTGTCTTTTCAAATGTTGAGCTACACATAGTCCCACAGCATCATCACTCCGGTACGTGTTACCAATACCAACAATGACAATTGGATACTCGTTTTGTGTTTCGTGTTTAGATATTTCTTTGTGTCCTTGGTGACTTTGTGGTGAATTCTTCTCCACTTTTCTATTCTCTCTCGATTTTGAGTTTCAGAAAATGCGTGGCGCATGATATACAAGGATCATAGTTACGTATTGCCTGCTCGCACTGCAAAGTAAGTTGATCATTAGAGAGTTTTACATGTTGAGGGATAAACTGCCAGAGATCATTTTCAATAGTCTTTTGATTTTGTGACGTGGGAGGAACAATCTTGGCGTCAAGAATCATACCCTCGTCATCAATACGATAACGATGATAAAGGATTCCGCGCGGCGCTTCCGTACAGCCATAACCGACAGCAGTATGTGGTTGGATTTCTAAAGCCGGTTTATCAGGCTTTTCATACTGTTCAATAATACGCAATGCCTCATCACAGGCGTAAAGAACCTCTACACTCCGGATGATAATACTCTGAAATGGATTACGGCAGACATGAGAAAGACCAACTGAACGTGCTGTTTCTTGTGTTAAAGGAGAGAGTTTGTCGAAGTTTAAAT